>Ga0325414_1000082_pt1 | contig 51467 bp, 38 predicted proteins | sample PopdelMetagenome_8_FD_206183 | JGI IMG/M metagenome (GOLD analysis project Ga0325414, IMG submission 206183) | Populus deltoides microbial communities from Bellville, Georgia, United States - Leaf-PdKOR-R3 | ecosystem: Host-associated > Plants > Phyllosphere > Phylloplane/Leaf | place: USA... | reverse complement strand
CGATCTGTTCCAGGTTTGATCTTCTTTCTTTTCTTTTATATAATATTTATAAGAACCTCTTATACTTCTCCATTTATGGTTTTGTTTGCTTGCAATAACCTAGATTTTGCGTATACTAATAGGTTCTTGAAACGCCATCAGCTTAAAGAACAAATATAAGAATTTAATTTGCCAACTGGAGATTGATATCATTATTCCTATATATATACTCTTGGAGTTTTTAATACATACGCTTAATAATAAAGTAATTGCAACATGTATTAATACTAAAATATTCATAATAATTAATGATTTATGCATGGTATATAGATTTTTAGTTTTCATTTGAATGGGTTATGATTCGTTAAATTACTTATTCATAAAACATGTACTTAAAATAATTTGAAATATCAAACCAACTCTACTTTAAGTTTGTAAGAAAAAAATAAAAAAATACTTTACTTGAAATTAATGTAATATTTATATATAGGCATAATCTATGCTTGAAGATTTCATTAAAATACAAGAAAAACACCTTAAATAAAATTATTTTAGTCTCTACGATACATGATGAAGTGAGAATAATATTAAAAAGGACGTGGGATCGGGTAATCAACTTAATTTCGAGTAGTTCATATAAATTAATGAATTCATGTGATAATATATTATGTATTAATGAATTTTATTTGAAACCATGGATAAAAGGAAAATATACATTATGGATTTCTTTGAGTTAAGTAAATGCATTTGAAAAAACACGTATAATAACAATTACTACTAGCTAGTTTCGATCTTGTTTGACCATCTATGTTACTTTTTTTGCTCTACATCAACTATTTTTAAGAATTATGGACCACTCAACCGGAGATGGTGGTGAGATCAGTACTGGCAGCCCATTTTCCAGGTTATTTTTTCTCTGTTTCTTTCTTTCTTTTTAATTATTTCTTTAATAATAATAATTAAAAAAAAAACACATGATGCCATATAAACACGCTTTGAGTACCTAGCCTGTTTATTTATTTATTTTTATGCTACCATCGATTTCCAAGTTTCTTTAGAAATAATATTTCTTTTCACATAGAGATCAAAACACTCTTATTTCGTTTTTTTTAAATTAAAATATATAGATTTTTTTTTATCAAAATGCATGGTTTTTTTAGTGGGAGTTCGCTAGCTAGACCTTCCTGATATGGATTTTGAATTTCCACCATTTGAACAATTCGCGGAAGTTGCATTAGGCCACTTCAATTCTCGACATCGGGCTTGTTTGCCTTCCATTCTTTGTTTTCTTTTGAAGCTTTCAAACTCTAGTTTTTCGTTTTTAAAATATTATTTTAAATTTGTCAGACTGCTTATACATTAAAGAGCATCAAGGCCGGAAAGGTGTTCCGAAGCCATGATTCTATGACCGACCTGCAAGGAAGGCCATTCCAGCGCGACCGTAACTGGTGTCATCTCACCCTTTAATGCCCAACAAGAAGAGCATCATCCAGAGGAGTTGTTTTTCGCTGAAGTGGAAATCGACCCTGTTGATGTTATCCAGGTCAAGAACTGTGTTCTGATGCGTCCTGATGCTGGTATGCATGCATGTATGCTCCCTCTGATTAATAATCTTAAGAGTAGAAATAAAATCAGTTGTGGGCATAAACTATATTACTAAAAAGATTATCATACATCTATTGTTTTAATTTGTAATGCAGTTTTAGAGCAAGAATGTGAAGGTTATCAGATAGTGGAGGGCCTGATTGTTCAGCATCCTGTTAGAGAATAATAATATAAATTATATCATGAAACCTCACCTAACAGTTTAAATTATTAGGTTGAGATGATTTTTTGACATAATATCAGAGTTTTGATGACCAAGCGGTCACGAGTTCGAATCTTACTATTCTCATTTATTTGATAAAAAAAATTAAGCACAAGGTAATGTGGGTCTATGCAAATTTCAAGCTCAAATGACTTTCATTTGAGGAGGTGTGTTAAAGAATAATAATATAAATCATATCTTGAGACCTCACCTAACAGCTTAAACTATTGGGTTGAGATAGTTATTTAACACACCCTCCACCAAGTCATGCTATACTTGTTCACCATGTTCACTTTTAATCTTTCTTTTTTGTTAAGTGTTTTTGTTTTTAAACTTGGAACTCAAGCTTCATGATCTAGATATGGTGTTGCTTACGCTCCTCCTCCTAGTATATAGTTATAATTATGTAAACTTTAACTATCTGAATCCCTCTACTTTAACCATATCTCATTTGTGTTGTTAATTAGACCCCAGATGCAAATAAAAGCAATACCTTTTAATCAGTTTCGGCGCCATGCCATAGCAACTAGCAAGAGTAAAAAAAAATAACCAAAGAAAATGAAAAATAACCAAAGACAAAACCACACATAAAGTAGAATGTAGGTTTCTGAAGCACATCTTACTCTCAATTCAAGTAAATTTCATTTTGACAAAGAACTGGTACCATATGGCAAACACATCATGCATTAATCCTTCAATCCTACTATAAACAGTACGTAGGCAATGGAATGGATTGACAGGTCTCCATTTGCATGATTTAAACAACAGCTGAATATGAATACAGGTTATTATGATTCTACAGAACTCTGAGCAGCATATTCAATGACAAAACCATAGGATCTAACTCTGAAGATCCAAGGAAAAGAACAGTAATTGCTGAAAGTGTTGAAGGCATAAGCTAAGAAATTTTTTCTTAACGCCGTGGATGGATCTTTCATCTGATCGTACACAAACACTCCCAAGTCCCATCCATTTCCCCAAATTGTCCACATCAAAGTAAAACCAATATCCATGGACCAATGTAGTAGATCAGAACCTTGCCAGGAGTTTTACAGTGTTTCAATAGCCTCACTCCAAGGGGTAGTAGCGTTTGGCTATAGTAAGCTTGTTGAGGTTTAGGTTTGCTCGAGGAAAAAAAATAGAATAGAACCTTATAAAGAATATTAAATTTGAGCATCCCCCAACCCCACGAAGAGCAAGATTTTAACAGCAACAGACCTATACCAACATGAAATTGAGAAGACACAGGCCCTTACAACCAAGCAACAAAAGTCAGATCCACGCGAAATTCCATGATTGTTGTGAGACTAACTGCAAGGTGAATTCATATTAGTTTCCTTGACTAAAAAATGACGAGGCAACAATATCTCAATTGGATAAGGAAATGCCTTGCTTGCAACAAAGTTGAGAATGGATTTAAATGTATGTTATGTAATCAAACCAAATGGAGTAGCCTAGCTAATTAATATATGGATTCTACAATGCTAACCAACCACAAAAAATTAGCAAGCTACAATGCTAGCCATCTCTAAAACTTAGTGTCTGCAGCAGCTCATATTTACAGCGACCTGTACTTTGGAATTCCTTTTTCTTTTTTCCTAATTGTCCTGCCAAAAAACAGGAGACTTTCTTTGTTCTACTACGTCTTCTTCTGCTATTTTTCTTCTCAAAAAAAAAAAAGGATATGTTTTTTTTGTGTTCCTTAAAAGTTAAAACCTCATGTCTTGTTAAGGACTGCCAATTCCACATCACAAAGGAAGTGCCTAGAGAACGACACAAAGTCATCAGACTCATTGGACTATGATTCTCAATTAATAAAATGTACAAAAAAGGGCAGTGGGTGTCATCCAAGTATGATCTGTTGTAGAAGAGGTTTGCATAGTTAGACTTGTCCTTTGGTGTCAAGCTTCAGGAGAAGGTTTCTCAAGCAGTCAAACTGGCATATGCTAGTAATCAATAAAAAAATGGCTTGGTCCTTCACCTTCCAATATGCATTGCTAATATAGCATCTGCAAATGCATGATCATGCACTGTGGTTGAGCTTGTATATAGTTTCCATTTGCATAGTTATGTATACAGAGAAATCCAGAGTTTCCAATTAATGGGGGGATTATAAATTAAGCCCAGCCACAAAATCCCTCCTAGTCTCCTTTGCCTATCTATCTATTACACCTCTAAATGTACACATAGCTAATATATGGGTTCCACAATGCTACCAACTACAAAAGAAGACGCAACAATAGTGAGAATTACACCAGCAATCTCCCTAAGCTAGCTTAATGTCTGCAGCAGTTCATTTTAAAAGCCAACTTAACTCTGGAATTATATTTCGCTTCTGCACTGACTAGGAGAAAAATAAAGGTACTTTCGTTGTTCTACTATATATCGTCTTCTGTTATTATTCTGCTCAAAATAAGCATAGAGATGTACAGAAGAAACATGATTTAGCAACAGATATATTCTATATTTTAATATTAAATCAGAATATTATTAATAAAAAAATATTAATTATACTAAGAAATCGATCATTGAAAGATTAAGTTAAACTACTAATAATTTTTCTAATATTTAGAAAATCATGATATGTTGTTAATCGATGCACCTGATTTTCAAATATAAATTAATTAATTATTGAATTCATGATATTAAATTAAATTATTTAATTAGAATTATAATTTATATTTCAGCCAACATATTAGAAACCTAATGAGTCATACACATTAAGAATTATTGGTTGGAAATAAACTAGGAATGATTTAATTAAATATGATTTGATTAAAAATATTTTAGAAATTAAGAACTAGAATATAATTAATATAGGGATTATATTTCTAGACCTAGAAAATTTGAATAAGGACTTTATTGAGTTAATTTATAAACTTGTTCTGAATTAATATATGAATATTATTCAAGAGGTAAATTGATATTTTATCAATTTATATAGTTTTTCAGATTCCCCTATAAATAATAAGTTATATCTCTTATATAAAGTGGTTGTTTATTAGACAGAAAAAATTATTTAAAAATAAAATATGAAAGCTAGCATAACAATTTCTCTCTTCAAAATAGAGATTTAGAAGATTTTCCACGGGTTCTTGTGGATTATCATTAGAGACCGAATACCGGATAATTTGATGGTTTATGATTTGTAACAACTCAGTCTTTAAAAAATTATTCAAAATTAAAAAAATCCAATCTTTAAATAATAAATTTCTACACAACTCTGAATGCATCTAATAAAATTCTAGAAATTTCAATATAATTTTATTTTATAAATTTTCATGCGTGTTTAATATTCGGTAACAATACATAAAAAACCCCATACCGTACGGCACAGAGCATCTATCACCCTTTCATCTCCTTTGTTTGCCTTCTTATCTATCACTACGCTCTAAAACAATGTACGGATTCTAAATTTATAATTGGACATTCACTATTTCCAAGAAAACATATCTGCAGACAAAAATTAAGCTTCTTTCCTACTCTTTTTCTTTAACACAAAAATTAATTGCTTCTCTAACATCTTCTCTTTTTCGCGTTTCAATAATCTGCTGAAGGGTACCCAATTCAAGAACCCTTCAAGCAGACCTCAAAATAACGCCATAAAATTTGAAAGTGAAAAACCATTGAAGGAAAGCAAGTCCCAGAACAATCCCATAAAAAAAAATTACTTGAATGAAAAGCAGGAGGAAATGAAGTAGAAGACAAAGTAGCAAGTACCTTGAGACTTGAGAGCATCTTTGAGGAGGGGTTCATTGGTGGGGTTGAAAAGACAAGAAACTTTAATGCTCATTATTTTTTTCTGCTACTTGTATTCAGCCATGATGGGAACTGGGTTTCTCTTCTTAGCTTCTGCAAACTCCACTGTATGTGTATGTTTCCCTTCATTTCAGACAATACAATCAATCAGAGTTATTAGTTCTATATATTTTCATACATAACGAACCACATAGAAGAAGAAGTGGTTTACGGGAAAAGTTCTTACCATGTTAACAGAGACGGATACAGCCATTTTTTTGAGCAAGCACTTTCCTTTCTCTTGTCTTTTTTAAAAAAAAATTAATGTTAGTGTTTAGATTAATTTGTATATATTTTAACTAATCAAATAGATCGTAAAGTTAATGAACATAAACCTGAAATTTATACGAATCGAAGTAGTGTAAGATGTGTTGATGTCTTAAAACTCCAAAATTCTTATTTCTTCTGCGTACTCCTTCCTTAGCAAAATTAACAAAAATTTCTTTCTTGTTATTATTAATATTTGAGTTTCAATTTCCTTCCAAAAGGATCAATCATTTCCATTAATTTTTTGACATGGTTAATTTTAAAAATATACAAAAGATTGTTCTTGAAAGTTATTTCAGTTGAAAATGAAAAAAGAATATGGAATATATATGAAATTTAAGAAAGATACAAAGCCAAGTTCATTTATAATTGCTTGAAAAGGCTCAACGAGAAAAGTATAAAATATTGAAACATAAAAAGCTAAACTCGGTTAAAATTAAATCAAAACAAAGGGATCTTTTGCTAGTAAAAAAAAATATCAAAATCAATGAGAACATTACAAGAGAATGAATCGTGTTGCAATGTGGTCTTTGGGTTGCCGCTGAGATTTTGAGATTTTTCAATTCTTGATGTCTTTATGTTTTGGATGAAGATTGAGGGTTCATTTTTCGTTATTTTTAGCCGTATCTGATCTACGGCTAAAAATAATGAAGAGTTTTTACGGGAGTAACCTTTAAATATATAAAAGTAGTTTATAAGGATGTTTTGTATGTTAACAAATTAGAGAATAAATTATTAGTAAAAAAAAAGGAGTGTGTATTAAAATTGAAGATGTACCAAAAATTTCAAGTGGCATGAAAATAAGTTTTATTTTGAATAATCGGTTAATCTCTTAGTTCTAGTAATTAGATTCATTTTCTAACGTTAAAGTGACTGATAGTTGATACTTTTTCGAGTTTAAATTTTTTTTTATATTTAAATAAATATTTTTTTTAGAGAAGAAACAATGATATTTTAGAGAGAGATTCTAAAAATAAATATGTAATGGAAAAAGGCCTAGGAAAACCAATAGCATGCAATATTTATTTTGCGTTGTCGGGTGATCTTCCCAAAATCATTTTTTCTTTCTCAAGAAATCATTTTAGATCTACAAAGCTTTATCGCCTCTTCTAAAAAAAAAAAGATAAGATGTCTTCTGACCGATTGTCTCTCTCAAAATCTCTCAAGTCTTTAATGCAAGATTATGCATTAAAAGCTTTGAGAGGCAACCTATGAGTTAATTTTTTATTAAGATTTTTATTTATATAAAAAATTCTTAAATAAAAAGAGTCTGTCAAATATGCGAGACCCAAAATGTTTGGATTTGACAATTAATCAAGTACAAAATAACATGGATTTAATGAATATGTCAGATTCAAAAAACTTGTACTTAATAATCAGTTAAATTCAAAGTAACATAGATTTACTAAGCATCCAAAAACTTCCTATCTAAGAAATTTATAATCTTATTATGTATTTCAAAAAGCCATTTGATTTTCCCATCCTATTTTCTCTTTGTAGCGAGGAATGTTCTTGATAAAATATTTCAAGGGAAACCTTATAAATGACATAAACTAATCCATCCCGTGAGCATAGTTGTTGGATGGGGGGGGTCGGTGGGCTTGTAAATCACTTAAAAGCTAGCTGGTTTTTGCTGGCATATAATAAAAACCACATTAACCCTAGCTTGCTTGAATAATATTGAATATATACATTTTGTTAAACAATGCGGCAGAAAATCAGGGGCTTGATTCTTGGACAGGACAGGATTCCATCAATTCCAAATTTGACTGGTTTTGTGGCTCCATAATAATATCCTTACTAAAGCAATCTGTTAATTATTGCCCATCACAACTTTATTTGTTGCTGACGGATAGTGCCCGCGTTAAAAATTCTTTCTATACACTCCCCCGCTTGAAAATATTTCTTTTTAAAAAATAATTTTTATAGGAAATAATTTTTTAAAAAATAAATAATTTTTTAATATTTAACAGTATTATAAAAAATTAATTAGAAAATATTTTTCAGAATTCAGCTATGTTATAAATAAAAATCAAATCTGATAAATAAAAATCTCAATTAAAAAATAATAAGAAAAAAAATAAATAATACTAAAAATAAAAAGAATAAATATCAAAATTTGTATGAAAATCAAATTTTAAGAGATGAAATTGAAAAAAAAATTCAAAAAATATAAAATAATCAAAAGATTAAGAATCAAATCTGATACAATTAACAAATAACAATATTTTTTTAAAAATATAATTTAAAAAAATACTTCACTAAAAAACTAATCAAATTTTTATTTGATTAAAAAACGTTTTTTATTGACTAATTTTTTTAATAGTAAATAAATACAAATACATTTTTTTTTAAAATCACTTTTTTTAACAAACAAATCCTTAAAAAAATTTATTATATGTGTTTATCCTTGATTTTTTAACAAAAAAAAAATGTTTTTGACTTCTCTATATAGTTTTATTTCTGTGTGCTAAAACACAAACCAAGTTGCAGCAACATAAAAGGTTGAAAGTAGTCTCGAGACCTGTGGTACAATGCTCGAAGCTGTTTAATTATTATATATCTCGAGCTCTCAACTTGACAAAGTGGCTCTCCCTATTTCACTCATGATGGTAATTAACAGACACTACTAATTACAATTTACATGATTGAGTTTACCCTTTTCCCCCCTAATAAACAATAATTAATGCAGCAGGTCAAAGTTTGAGAGGTAATTATTAATTAAGTTGTAATTTAAATTAAGGTCATTGACTGGATTAATTAGCATGTATCTTCATCATCAACTTGAAGGTCACTCATTTAGGGTTCTGCTTTTGCAGCTGAGCACAGCACATGTGTAGAGCTTTAAATGCACCCACCTGACTACTATAGTACTGGATGAAGCAATGTTTTCCTTTTTCTCCCCACTTGAATCAATAATCCCTCGTCTCTTTCTACAGGGGACGTTGTAAGTTGTAGCTGGAGAATGAAAGTTTGCTACTCGACAATTGTGTCCTAAGCATATATATATTAAAAATCTAATGGTAACGAGCTAACAACAGAATTGCTTATATCATAGTTTATTACATGCAACAACGTTATGTTTACTCAACCAACGTGGCTACACCATGTCTTCAAAACTAAGGTCAACGAATCTTTATAAGAAGCGATTATCAACTTTAATTACCTTACTAGAAATATAACTGGTATTTGGATTACTCTGGCAGGTTTCAGAGACCCTCTCCCTCCCTCCCTCCCTCCCTCCCTCTTCTTCAAGGAAATTCCATAACAACCTTCACAGAAAATGAGAGAAATTTATTCGGCAACACTTATGATCTCGTCCATCTTATTCATTGTTTTTCTTGTACAATTGCTTGTATGCAAGAAGAAGAGCAAGGAAAAGACAAGGTACAAATTGCCACCAGGTAGTAGAGGCTGGCCATTGATTGGTGATAGCTTCAACTGGTTCAATGCTGTTGCTGGTTCTCATCCCCCTCAATTTGTTCACCAACAAGTCAATAGGTACAATCTTCTATTCTTAATTACCATATATCGATTATCATTTAGAGAAAATTTACTCCTTGTTTTACATTAATTATGAAGGCATGCTCTTGAAATATAGTTGACATGAACAGGTTTGGTAAGATATTCTCATGCAGTTTGTTCGGAAAATGGGCTGTGGTATCAGCAGACCCGACCTTTAATCGGTTTATAATGCAAAATGAAGGCAAATTGTTTCAATCAAGTTATCCAAAATCTTTTAGAGATTTGGTTGGGAAAAATGGGGTGATCACAGTCCACGGAGAGCAACAACGAAAACTTCATGGAATTGCATCTAATATGATGCGTCTAGAGAAGCTCAAGTTCCATTTCTTGGATAATATTCAATTGATTATGCTTCAAACTTTGAACAAACTTGACAACAACCAAGTCATTCTTCTCCAAGATGTTTGCAGAAAGGCGAGTAGTGCTCTAGTACTCTCTCTATATATATAGCAACACTTGACTATTAGAATTAAGGAAAATTTAGGCCATCATGATCATTGGATTATATCAATATTGATACTAGGTTAATGATTTATTATTGTTCAGGTAGCTATTAATCTGATGGTGAATCAACTACTTGGGGCATCAAGTGAGACAGAAATTAACGAGATGGCTCACTTCTTCTCTGACTTTGTCGATGGTTGTCTATCTCTTCCCATAAATATTCCTGGTTTTGCCTACCACACTGCCATGAAGGTAAACTCTGAAATGTTGAGTTTATGGAGTATCATATTATATAATATATGTATATTGTTAGTGATGTAGAGAGTACATTTCATGGCTTGGTAGGCAAGAGAGAAAATTATAAGAAAGATAAACGAGACAATAGAGAAGCACGGGCAAGAAGAGTCATCAGAAGGTGGTAATGGGGTGCTTGGAAGGCTATTAGAGGAAGAAAGTTTGCCTGATAATGCAGTAGCAGACTTTATTATCAATCTCCTTTTTGCTGGGAATGAAACAACAGCTAAAACCATGCTTTTTGCTGTTTATTTCCTCACTCGGTGTCCAAAAGCAATGCAGCAACTACTGGTACCTTCTTAGCTATATATTAATTAATTTTCTGCTTAATAATTATTAGTATTAATCTCCACACCTCCTTCAAGCAATTGTTCATTGTATCCAATATACTACGTCATTTATATCATCCATCATCTTCGATCTGGTAGGATAAATTTGTTGTTACTTAATTTTATGAACAGGATGAACAAGATAGTATAAGGAGTAATTCTAGTGGAGACGGAATGCTAACATGGCAAGATTACAAAGCAATGTCTTTTACTCAGTGTGTAAGTGATGCGTATGATAATTGTCCTTAATTAATCCCCTGCTATCCTACCTAATTAATTTCTTCCCACCAGTCACATGCAGTTGGGTCTGATAAACTGTATCTGATCTATTTATTTATTGGATTATTCTGTCACTGGCACAAATTAAATAGGTTATTGATGAAACGCTTCGACTCGGAGGGATTGCAATATGGCTAATGAGGGAGGCCAAGCAAGACGTGGTATACCAAGGTACATATACTAAGCTCTACCATTACTTTAAAAGTTATTTTGGTTTTCATCTCATACAAATTATGGTAAAAACTTGGGTTTAAAATTAAAGACAGTCTTTTTTAAACTAGCTTTTCTCAAACCGCAAAAGCAAAATGCTACCACAAAACACACAGTACTACTGGACTGGAATGTCATTAATTAATGTGTTGCAATTTGATTGCAGATTATGTAATTCCGAAAGGGTGCTTTGTGGTTCCATTTCTTTCAGCGGTTCACTTGGATGAAAATTTGTACATGGGAGCTAGCACCTTCAATCCTTGGAGATGGATGGAGCCTGAAAATCAAGTACTACTTCATTATCATTTTTTACTTGCATATGTTTATCTTCATTTCACATCAGTAGTAGCATAATTACAACTGCAAACGTTGTTTTTGATTAATTACTTGATCTCTTCGACATTGAACAATTAATTAATTAAAAAGGAAAAGAGAAATTGGAGAAGTAGCCCATTCTACTGTCCCTTTGGAGGAGGTGCTCGGTTTTGTCCAGGAGCAGAGTTATCTCGTCTCCAAATTGCTATCTTTCTTCACTACTTTGTTACCACATTTACGTACGTGATTCCTCCCTCTTTTTTTGAAATTAATCTTACCATAAAAAAGGAATGTCATTGAACTTAATTACAATTGGTATTTGTGTCTACAACTTTGAAATGGAGGGATGAACAGATGGACGCAGCTCAAGGAAGATAGGATGTCCTTCTTTCCATCAGCTCGCTTGGTTAACGGTTTCCAAATTCGTTTGACAAGCCGCCATCATCTCGACTCAGAATCGTTGTAATAATTGTTTGGAGTGAAATTTCATTTATTTATGTATAATTTTGTTCAGCATGATATGTATTTTTCCTAACCTGTAATTATTTCTTTTTCTTACATCTAAGTAGCTACCTGTGGTCTCTGACTACTACTATATACAATATATCACAGCATATCCCCCATTCTTTCCTCATCAAATTCATTAATTATAGGTATGTATGAACCAAATCTTTGATAGTACTAATTAATGAAGTTGATTTCATATAATTGAATTAATTGATTTGTCAAAAGGAATGCCAACTTATTAAAGGAATCCTTCTGCTGCGTTTGTTCGACAAGGTGAAAGGAGTGCCAAAATTAGTTTATTATCTGATTTGCCTAAAAAAACTTTGTCGGGAGAAAAGAATAACACGACAACCCTCAACCATCTGCATATGTTATTGAAGAGCAGGGATGTTCAAAATTGTTTGTGCTAAGTTTTCTAACATGCATGCGGTACCATAGCTTAGGTAGATTAGGAGAACAAAAACACAGCAGCTATAGACCTCCACAAACGCAGTTGCAATCCCTAGAAGCAACTCTCTTCACAACAGAGAAAATCACAGCAGCCTCTATTGAAGAATCAGATCTTTCCCGTTCAAAGAAAAAACACGAGCGCAGCAGTAGCATCTCCGGCAGCAGCCCTCAATCACGTCAACAGAGTTTTCCACAACATTAGAAAAACACGCGTAGCAGCAGCAACACATATGCTCTGATACCAATTAAGTATTTAACTATGCTCTGATGTTAATTGTTAAAAACACTAAACACACTAATAATTTAATCTCCCAAGATCTTTATATATAGGAAGATTATGGGATAAAAATATGCTTGAATAATCATATTCCAAAAAGGTCTGCATTGATAATTGGAATCATAAGAGCTCTATCTCCATCAACTCTAATTAAGAGTCATGTTGATTCTTCAAGTTCAACAACAAGAAAGACAAAGAGCATACAAGAGATTTATGATGCAATATAAAAAATCAATCTTGATAATGTTAATATGTTTTGCTTGTTTTCAGAAAATTATCGTATTATATTTGAAGAAGCATACCAAAAAAATAAATGAAAGCAAGCAATGAAAGAGGAGATCAATTCTATTATAAAAAATAATACACGGGAATATTTGACAACATTTACAGGACACAATGCAATAGAGGTGAAAATGGATCTTCAAGACAAAGAAGAATGCAAAGGATGAAATTGAAAAACATAAAGTCAAACTAACAGCAAAGGGGTACAAACAACAATATAGAGTTGATTATGAAGATGTCTTTGCTCCAGTAGCAAGGATGAAAACAGTAAGATTGATGATCTCTTTAGCAACTCAGAAAAGATGGAAGACATTTCATATGGATGTCAAGTCAGCATTCTTGAATGACATCCTTAAAGAGAAAGTTTATGTAGAACAACCAGCTAGATTTGTGGTAAAAAAAGAAAAAGAAGAGAAGGCTTGCAGATTGAAGAAAGTTTTTTATGAGTTTAAACAAGCACCAAGAGCATGGAATTATAGAATTGATGGTTATCTTTCACAGAAAGGATTTATAAGATTTCCTTATGAGCATGCATTATATATGGAAAAAAAATTACAAGGCAGAGTAATGCTTATTTGTTTATATGTTAATGATATAATCTTCGTAGGAGATGATCCTACTATGATGTAAGATTTCAAGCAATCCATGGTGAAGAAATTTGAAATGACAGACTTAGATCTTATAGCCTGCTTTTTGAGAATAGAAGTGAAATAGTATAGTGATGGAATCTTCATTTCACAAGCCAAGTATGTAACAAAAATTTTGAAGAAATTTGCTACGGAAGATTGTTATCCTACAGCAATCTAGTTGAATATAAAACCAAATTAACTAAAGAAGGAAAATGAGATTTAGTTAATTCTACTTAATACAAAAGTATTGTGGGATGCTTGTGTTATTTAACATGCACCGGACTAGACTTGATTGGCAAGTATATGAAAAAGCTAAGAAGTTTACATTTAAAAGTAGCAAAGAGGATCTTATGTTTTGTTAAAGGAACAACAAGTTATGGATTATATTATTCATCTTCATATAGTCTTGAAATTACAGGATATAATGACAGTGGCTGGGGAGGAATTTTGAAAGATAGAAAAAACACAACTGAATTTGTATTCTTTATGTGAGAAACAACTTTTACTTGGACATCAAAGAAATAATATATTGTTGCATTATCTACATATGAAGTAAAATACATTGTTGCTGCTTCTTGTGTGTATCATGTAATATGGCTAAGGAAACTAATGGAAAATTTGCAGCAGAAACAGAACAAAGCTACAAGAATTTTTGTTTATAACAAGTTTACTGTAGTACTTGCAAAGAATCCAGTTCATTATAAACATTCAAAACATATTAATACCCGATTCCACTTCATTAAAGGGCATATAAAAGGAGGAGATGTGGAGTTAGTTCATGTCAAAGCCCATGAACAAATTGCTGATATTTTTACAAAATCATTGAAGACTAATAATGCATTATGTTATTTGTAGAAGATGTTTGGAATCGTGAAAATGGATGAAATAAGTTTAAGAGTAGAGAATGTTGGTTATATTGAAGTTAGTGCTATAATAAATAAACATGAAAATTAGAAATACTATAAATTTAGTATTAGTATTAAAGAGTCAAATGTTAATTAAGAAGTTGGAGATTGTAAAAGATATATATATATATAGTGTATGGATTCCGGAAATAAAAGGTGTGAGAATATATTTAATGTATTGTGTGTTGTAGCAGAATTGTGAATAATAACCAAAACCTTCCTCTGTCATTTTGTGATAGTTTCTCCAACAGTTATTCCTTCTTGTCCGTGTTGGGAAATGATCATCTTGCTCTGGGTACTCTCGGCTTAGCATCTTGAATTTGAGCATTTTAAAGCACCCGATGGGCTTGTTAGGGATCTTGCATATTCGGCTTTGCCTATGCCTGTGATACACGCGCTAGAGTGTGGATCAGTCCGGCACCTTGTGACGGTGCTTGTGTCTTCTTACCGGCCTTCATTGAATTTGTCTTAGTGAGATCTTATCTTTTCATGGTTTTCTTTTTCATTTAGATGGGTCTTTGGTCCAATAACAACAAGTTGTCCGGTCTTGTGGTTGGGCCTTCAGCCCATATTCTTGACTGGGCAGCAAGGGCCCTTAGCCCAACTTTCCTTCTTCTATTTTTTGTTTTTTTTTTTCCCATCTCCATAAAACCAAGCTTTATATATTAATTATGTGCAAATGCAAATATATACGGTCTAGCTACCTTCATTGGCATTATATAGGACAATATCCAGCTGGTGCACCTGCCATGCCATGCTCGAGTCTTATTTGACATTCCTTTGCCTAATTCCTCGGCATTTAAAAATAATTAGTCAATTACAGCAGTATCTTCTTACATGTATAAATATAACAACAGTACTATATATTAAAATCCCATTTTCGTTCATGAACAGAACAGTCCACCAGTGATAAGGTTAATTTCTTAGCCATCAGATTAGTTAAGGCACATAAAAACTAGTTTAGATTATATTAATCTTAAAATAAAAAAAAAACAATGAGGAGTAAAAATTAACCCTAAACAATTAATACCAAGTAAGCAGCTGTCACATTGTTATTATATACATTTTAAAAAAATTATTTGCTGTTTCCGCTTTTGTGTCTAAGAAAAACTCTGGAATCTTTGCAAACCTTGCCTTGCCCACATCGTCAAACTGTAGTGCTCGTCTAACATTAAAGAAAGAAAAGGTATGGCTTAATTTGTGGAATTAATTAATGCTTCCACCCCAAGTTTTAAAATCTTTCAAGTCCCATTTTCAATCACCAATTATTCCCATGTCTTTCTCCTTTCTCCAATTTCAAAAGACTTGATATCATGGATTTAGCTGTTAGCAACATATTTGTTGTAACAACATTTGTTGTCTTCAATTTGATCTTTGGCTTGTCAAGCACCATGCCTGTTCATTCCTTGTATCAAACCAAGGTGTTCTTTGCTGAAGAAAGAGATGCATTGATGCAGATACGAGATTCTGTCAGTTCTACGTTAGATTTGCATGGAAATTGGACTGGACCGCCTTGTAACCAAAATTCGGGCAGATGGGCAGGCATTATCTGTTCAAATTGGCATGTGGTTGGCCTTGTGCTTGAAGGAATCCAGCTCACAGGTTCTCTCCCACATACATTTTTACAGAACATTACTTTCTTGGCTTATCTTAGTTTCAGAAACAACTCAATCTATGGACCTCTTCCTAATCTCAGCAATCTTGTGCTTTTGGAATCTGTCTTTTTTTCATACAACCGCTTCACTGGTCCAATTCCATCCGAGTACATTGAATTGCCAAACTTGGAACAATTGGAGTTGCAACAGAATTATTTAGATGGGGAGATCCCACCTTTTGATCAACCGACATTAACCCTTTTCAATGTGTCCTATAATCATCTTCAAGGCTCCATTCCTGATACTGATGTCCTTCAGAGGTTCTCAGAGAGCTCCTATGATCATAACTTAAATCTCTGTGGAATTCCGTTGGAACCATGCCCAGTTCTGCCTCTTGCTCAGCTTATACCGCCTCCATCTCCTCCCATAAGTCCACCGCAGAGCAAGAGAAGGAAGCTTCCAATTTGGATCGTTGTTTTGGTTGCGGTTGTATCAACCCTTGTTGCATTGATGGTCATGTTTGTTTTCTTGTGTTGTTATAAGAAGGCACAAGAAAATGAAACACCAAAAGAACATCAGGCAGGTATATTATATACTAATTATCCTGAATTTGCTTCATGATTGATTATATGTTTCCGTTCTTTTACAGCATAGGTTTTTAAATTCCTTTTTTGTATTATTGTTTCAAATTCAAATAGGGGAAGATGGTTCTTCAGAGTGGACAGACAAAAAAACGGCGTATTCCCGAAGTGCTGAGGATCCTGAAAGAAGCGTAGAGTTACAATTTTTTGACAAGAATATACCTGTTTTTGACTTGGATGATTTACTAAGGGCATCTGCGGAAGTGTTAGGAAAGGGGAAACTTGGCACCACATACAAAGCAAACCTGGAATCAGGTGCTGTCATTTCCGTTAAGAGAGTAGAGTACATGGACAGCTTGAGCAAGAAGGAATTTATTCAGCAGATGCAGCTTCTGGGAAAGATGAGGCATGAAAACCTTGTGCAGATAATCTCCTTTTACTATTCCAAGGAGGAAAAGCTGATTGTCTATGAGTTCGTACCTGGTGGAAGTTTATTTGAGCTGTTGCATGGTTAGTTCAAGTCCTCTCCCTTTCCATCATCTTAATTATATGTGTGTTAAATTATGATACTCCAAATTCATATATGCCATTAATATGATAAGGAACTACGTAGCTATAACAACTTTGTCTTCTGACAAATTATACCTGTGGCTGCTAGAGAATAGAGGAGTTGGAAGAATCCCTCTGAATTGGGCTGCAAGATTTTCGATAATCAAAGACATAGCCAAGGGTATGGCTTTCCTTCACCAGTCCTTACCTTCTCACAAGGTCCCACATGCCAACCTCAAATCATCTAATGTACTAATCCACAGAGATCGCCACAGCTACCACTCTAAGCTGACAAACTATGGCTTCTTGCCTCTGCTGCCTTCTCGGAAATTATCCGAAATGCTAGCTGTTGGCAGGTCACCGGAATTCTGCCAAGGAAAGAAGCTAACACACAAAGCTGATGTATACTGTTTTGGCATTATCCTATTAGAAGTCATAACAGGGAAGATTCCAGGAGGGACTTCACCAGAAGGAAACTATGAAATAGCAGATGATCTTTCTGATTGGGTTAGAATGGTAGTGAATAATGATTGGTCAACAGACATATTAGATGTAGAGATCTTGGCTTCAAGAGAGGGGCATAATGAGATGATGAAGCTGACAGAGATAGCTCTGCAGTGTACAGATATGGCACCAGAAAAACGGCCTAAGATGAGTGAAGTATTGATAAGGATAGAGGAGATTGATCGAACAAACCGAGGAAATGACTAGAAAGAGAATATGTTGAAGCTCTGCTAATTCCCCATTCTGGCGATAACTGGGCCTTACATGGTGTGACCATCGCAAGGAAAGGATGCCCATGCTTGCAATGTCATGACTTGGAGCTGATTTCAACTTAAGCTAACCATGCGGCAGGGAGGCTGACTAACGGCAGGATTGGTTGGTAGAAATATACAGTGCTCTACGTTTCAACTTTAAGCACACTACAAGATCAAGTGTAATCAGATTGATTTATTCAAACTGACATTTTTGTGTTGAATATTGGTTGTGATCTTCTAATGTATCAGTTTAAACTCTGCAGAACACAATTAATGAATTCCCAATTGTTTCATTACCTTTGTCATATGATCCCAACAATTAATTTATCATAAATGTTGGATTAAGTCGCGCATAGATGGTGTAGAAAATTGGGAAAGAAAAGCAAAGGGGCCTAATGCAAGCAAAGAATCATCTCTCCGAAATCGTTGGCTAGCCAGTTTGGTGTGGAATCGGACCAACAAAGATGAACATGGAAATTGAAGCAATGATCAGCCCAAGAATATGTCAAGAAAGCCCAAGTCCACCCAGTATCATCGACAAGATCTAGCATATAGCTGACCATGGCAGTGAGCCCACGACCTATGCAAGCAGTAGCGGTATAGCATTCCAGGATTGGCCTGGACGCACTGAGGGTAACCAATTACAATGATGGTTTAATTTAGACAAGGTGGAAGCTTGCACCTATACCCAAACAACTTCATTTCTGAAGGATGGAATTGAAGAGGATATACATGTATGTGATATGAAGACAAGAACTTAGAAAGCAAGTATTGTCACAAGAGAAGTGATAGGTATTATGAGAAAGAAGGAAACCGCTCCACTTGGAGTGAAGAGGCAGCACTTATAACCCTACGTGTCAACATGGACTCATTGCCATTCCCCAAGTGTACATATGGCTCCAACTCCGCTTTGGCTGATTTAAGCTTCAACACCCCCACTTCTCATCCATGCATCAACCCATCTGCCTAGCTAGCTAGCCACTCTCTACCACTCTTCCCTTCTCGTCTCTAGCCAAGATCAGAGACCATATTGATACCGCCTTCAGTGCTAGCACTTAATTTAGCTAGCTAGCTTGTGGGCTTTTCTTGGACGCATGCTGGCCCCTGAGCTTTAACAACATATATTACGGAGGAGTCCTAAAAGGGAGGGGAAGAAAATACAAGAAGGAAGAGCAATTGCACCTAAGTAATAAAGACACCATGCCTCGCAGACATGCATTTGGGAGGGCTGATGAGGCCACCCACCCCGACTCCATGAGAGCCGCTTTGGCTGAATTTGTCTCCACTTTCGTCTTTGTTTTTGCTGGAGAAGGCTCTGTCCTTGCTCTTGGTACGGGTTATAATACTTATATTGTTAAATATTATCCCTCGCCATCACCAGCATAAGTATATATACATTTTCAATCTCTTGTATTACTTTCTGCTTTCAACCATTTTTTCCTTTAACTTCGAACTAAACATTAATTCATCGATCATCTTGATTATTTTTGCAAGCAGACAAGTTGTACAAGGAAACCGGGCCACTGGCTTCCGGGCTCGTAGTGGTTGCACTTGCACATGCATTGGCACTGTTTTCCGCTGTGGCATCCAGCATCAACATATCAGGTGGCCATGTAAACCCTGCTGTTACCTTCGGCTCACTTGTTGGTGGCAGGATATCGGTTATTCGAGCTGTCTATTATTGGGTTGCCCAGCTCTTGGGTTCTATTGTCGCAGCTCTCTTGTTGAGGCTTGTCACCAATGGCATGGTAAGACATTTAGCAGCCTTTGATTATAGGTTGTTTTGACATTTTCTGTCACTGATTTCACTCGTTTCTCAGTGATAAAATAACTAGGCTCTTGATTTTTGCAGAGACCAGTAGGGTTCCATGTGCAGTCAGGAGATGGAGAGGTGCATGGGCTTCTAATGGAAACGGCACTGACATTTGGAGTGGTTTACACAGTGTATGCAACAGCCCTTGATCCTAAAAGGGGAAGCTTGGGGATCATTGCACCTCTAGCAATTGGGTTCATTGTGGGGGCAAATATCTTGGTTGGTGGTCCGTTTGATGGGGCCTCTATGAACCCAGCAAGAGCTTTTGGGCCTGCTTTAATTGGGTGGAGATGGAGAAACCATTGGATATACTGGGTTGGTCCTTTCCTTGGAGGAGGCTTGGCAGCACTCATCTATGAATACATTGTGATCCCCACAGAGCCAGTACCTCGCCATGCTCATCAGCATCAGCCCCTGGCTCCTGAAGACTATTAGTCGTCTTCTTCTATCAAATTTGCATCATATATTGTCTGTAATTACTTTACCTTGTTTTGTATGTTCGGTGTCTCGTGTCTTTCACTGCCTTTTGGGTCTGGAACATTGTGATCGTGAGGAGTTTGTCTATTGTCAAGTGTAGCCTAGGCCTTGAATTATGATGCGTGGAAATAAAGGCGTTACAGCCGCTTTCTATTACTGTATTTTATTGCCTTTCGTCTTCCTACTGCTACTAGGGTAAGCGTAATCCTATTGCTTCTTTTTCCTAGTCATATGCGCAAATTTTTTCAGGGCAGTAGCAGCGCGCACACAGAATGAGGACACTACTTCAATGGACTGGGGGATGTCCCGCTGTGTGGGGGCACTACTTCAATGAACTGTCCACCGGGGGGGACAGAGAGTATACAACTAGTTAAATGTTACAATGGAAATGAAATGTAATGTGTGTATTCCTATATATACTTTATCATTGTAGAATATGAATGAGAGTGTTATGCTCGGTTATAGAATCTGGCTACCCAAGGAGCAAGTTCAGTGACATGAGGTGCTCTTGGATGAGCGGCATAATAATCAGACCAATAACAAGGTGATAGTCTATCTGCAAACTTCCCACCAGAATAGACACAAAATGGCAGCCAAGTTTCACCTCCATTCATCCTTCTCTTCCTTTCTCTAGGGTAAGCCAAAGGTGCCTGTATATACCTGCATTAATTTCAGAGGTTTTGATGAGATTGATGTGCCTGTATATCCTTCTCTTCCTTCCTAAAAATGTTTTTTAATCGTCTGAAGTATCACTTCAGAAGTCAAGAATACTCACTATTGTCACAGCTAAGGCATCTCTTAGCTGTGGTCAATCCAAAAAAACAATAATTTGAAGAGTTACTGAAGGGGGTATCCCTGCATTTTGGACATTTTCATCCCAATCTCTCTTATGCATGGTATCATTATACCAAGTTTGTATATTACCAAAATGCCGGTGTTGAAAGGAAAGATGATCTTCCCTTTTTCTTAATACGCAAGTAAAATAATAATTTGAAGAGTTACAGAGGGGGGGGGGGGGTATCCCTGCATTTTGGACTATTTCTATCCTGAACTCTAACGATTATAACACTAAATCTAGATGAATGCCACCTAGGCTATCCATTCTTGAACCCATCTGATCGATCCACCATCTCATAGGATGTCCTGGATCTAAGACAACTTTTTAATATACTATACTCTTCTTTTTATTTATTTTTCACTTTTTGATGTCCATCCCCTATAAGATGCATGGAATCATGATTTAAGGAAAAAGAATCCCACAGAAGGTATGAAGCTAAACTACAATTATATTGAAACTATTGAAAAGCTTAACTTGATTGTCTAACCTATCAGAGGTGCTTTTATGCATCCCCTGAGATCTGCCTACAACACTGACATGTCATATTCAACTCCAAGGAGCTTCGGAGCTCCAAAAGGCTATGCTCTAATTAACTTAATCCAATAGTTCAGGTACCAGTTCCATAACCTACTGCAACTATTCACATAGGCAACATCTCTCAGCTCATTTAAAAGCCAGATCCCGATCTGATCCAGTTATCTTCAGCATAAATCCAAGAAATGAATGATTTAATCTTAGTAATCAACCTTGCCTATTACAAATTAGAAAAGTAGATTTGGCAGAAATTGTGCCTGAAAATCGGGAAGTCTGCGCCCCCCCCCCCAAACAATTTTCAGCTATAAATAGAAAGGTTTAGGGAGAAGGGATAGCAAACACGGAAATCTACAATGGCAATAGGCTGCTATATAACTACAATCTCTGCTGGAAAACTGCAGCTGCTGCTTCCAATTATGGCAGCTCCTTCTGCTTCCCCTAAAGCAGCTCTCTTTCTACATGTTTGCTATGTTTGTTGTTCTTTCTGCCCTCTCTAAACCTTTCTATTTATAGCTGAAAATGGGGGACAAGCTTTCCCATTTTCAGGCACAATTTCTGCCGTTGGCATGCTGATGTTCCACCAGATTTTTTTTCTTTAACAGTTTCAAGAAATTTAACATCATTTTCCTTTGAAGAAGGTTCCATAAGAAAACTACACACGGGGGGCCAAGCTCACAATCTAGTCAATGCTCCATGAAAATAATGTATGGGAAATGAGTCTTTCCTCGTGCAGTCCTGACTCCTGAAATTAACCATCCTTGCTAAACTTGACGACAACACCAGCTCTTTACAAGAATCAATAGCTGCATCTTCCTAACGCTGTTAAGGCCTAAATCAGGACAAATTCCTCAATTTGTTAGCATCCGACTCCCCTGGATTTCCTTATATGATTCTAAGCAATAATTTCTTATAGGACTGCGCAATTAAAAGTGAGGTGAATCTCCTCATGAGTTGAAATTTTTTGTCCCCACAGAAGTCCACTTACTAATCAATCATGTATCCATGGGACCTCCTTCCTAAGGTCAGCACATACTGTCTTTCTTAGCAGTTTCAGCATATAGAAAATCTTCTTACATCGCATACATGGGGATAGAACCCGCCTCCACCATAGGATAGTACACATTCTTAGGTTCATAATTCCTTTTTTTGCAATATAGATACCTTTTAAGTCCGACAATTCATGTTAACATTCACAGTCCCTAAAACAGCCCTCAAGACAGTCCCACAAACCTGTCCTCTATCACCTAGAATTTGGGAATTGAACAGATTTTATATTCCTATATCCTTCCAAAATGTCATATAGTTTCTGTTAAAAGATAGAGTGCATCTCAACATGATACAATTCTTCTAATTTTCCAAATAATATTAGTCTCTACTCTCTTTGAGTTTTCACTCTTTGCAACTCAAGTTTGCAATTCAGCAAACACGGAATAAATATTCATCTTATATCATTTCTTCATGCACCAAGGACATAAAAAAACTGAGTGATACAGTAATTAAAACTTTTGCGTCAGAGGAATGGATTTACCTTATACCATCAAGCACAGAATCCCAGCAAAAATGTGTATGACCAAACACATGGCATGCAGAAGCATTCCCCTCACTTCCATGTATTGACCTTATGCGAACCTCCAGAAAATCAGAACCAATGATTTTTGGAAGGTTCGGATAAAATAGCATCCTTTTCTCTGGACAGAGTTCTTGCCTGGGTTTAAGAACAGGGCGTGATAAATGATGTACTCTGTATAGTAAGAAAATCTTAAATGCTAAGTGGTGGCTTTGAGTCATTGGATGTTTATTTATATTCCAGTTTTTCTGAGCAAAACGCATCCAACCTTAATGAACAGGAGTTAGATTTAGAGAATTATAAGAAGATGAATCTTTATATGATAAAAAAAACTAACAAAAAAAAATAGCACTGGGGTTCCAAGAATAGATATAAAACAATAGCAAGCTTCATAGTTTGTGGGGATTTTTTAGTTTTAAGAAGCAATTTCTGAGTATTGCAATAAAAGTTTCAGAGCAACTAACCTGGGAAGAAAGTGAGAGAATGTAATTATTTGAGTGCATGTATTTTTGATTAACTTGACTGCATCCTCATTTTCTTCATTCATTGCATCAAAGTACGAGGCAAGAGAGGTTGATCTGTTTGATATTTCCCTTGGCCATTTGCATGCATGAAAGTCCTTGCATGCCTACAATTAGAACAAATTAAATGGATATACACAACTCAAAAAAAATTACGAGCATTTACAATGTCACAAACTATAAATTACTTGATTGTGAAGTAAACCAGACAAATAAAAAGGCAGATGAACAAGTGAAAGGAGTTCAAAACAAACCCAAAGAATAGCATCCACATAGTCTTGTTAGAATGAATCACCTACATAAACACCTAGAGGTTCACTCTAGTGAGTGACTAAGTGTGATGCAAGGTTGTTCTGCTTTCATCCTTTCCTCTTTACTTAAAATGGTTAGATCTACAACGACCAGCACTGAAACTCCCAAACTATGAACCAACCCCTAAAGCTCCTATCAATTCCCAGACTCTGAGATACTTCAAGTTTTAAGCATTTAGATGCTGCAAGTATAAAATTTTGCACCAAGATAAATAATCAAATACTGTCTTTTTTCAATATGGAAAAGCTTGAGAAAATCAGGCGCTAAATAGCCAGCCATCTAGGTATCTAAGATTGATTAACTCAATCTACTCTATATTAGATTGTCAATATGACAATTCCATTTTCCTTTACTGATGAAGGACAGAGGGAATGTCAGTATGAAAACAGATCTAAATCCATATGAAAGTTAAGTCAAACATCATAATTATACAAATTCTAGATGGTGATTTTGTTGCCATCCATGTTTTTTAAATCTTACGAGCATATAAGAAATTAAATCACCATCTCCAAAGAAGGAATTCGTATGCCAGCAATGTCCATCTCTCTATCAAAACTCTGCAAGAAAGTAAGTTGTGCATGATGAAAGCATTAGCCATTGAATTGACCAGCCATCGGCACTTTTTAGTTTAGAAGCAGAAGGGAAAAAAATATCAGGAATAGGATTTGCACCCCAATTACCTCATGGTACCAAGAAAACAAAGGCACGATTCCGAGGCCATATAACACCATTGGTCTGGTTTGAACTCCAAGTCCTCTACATGCATCAAGCAATTTATTCAGCTTGTCTAGAGAATCAAGCTGAAATGCATTTCTTTAGTAATTCAGGAAAAGGGAAAAAAAATGAGAAGAAAAGTAAAATTGTTAAATGGCTAGAGGGAAACTAAAACAAGATTGCTTACATAATATGGGTGGCCCTCAGGCTCGGAGCGACACCAAAGATCATGATTCCCAGGAACATAGAAGACATGTTGAAATCTATCCTTGAGAATGAACATGGTGGAGTAAAAGTTGTGGTAAGTCTCAGCGACATCGCCAGCAAGAAGAAGAAGATCATTTTTGTAGGCCTTAGTTGATAAGGACTTAACCCAATTCATGTTCTCTGGGTAGTCGGTGTGTAAATCAGAAAGCACGAAGACCCTGAAGCCTAAAGCATCCCTAGAAAGAGGAGGAGGAGGCAGTATCTGGGGCCTCGTGATGCAATAATTCCTCGAGTTTCTCTTGCATTGTTTTTGTGTGGAGAGATGATCAGAGGCACGGGGTCGGGGAGGTGGTGGTGGTGGTGGTGGTGGTGTCTGAGATAAGGTCAGGCAAGAAGAGATAGACCTCATCACCATCACCATGCCTCCTCCTCCTCTTCTTATCAATCGGCAGAGACGGAGACGAAGACGGAGGCCCAGTTGGACTTCAGGATTACGAACTGAACCTCGTATCGAATCTAACTAGAGTAAGAGGTAAGACAAGCTGTTAGCCTGTTACTGCCTGTTACTTTCTTAGGATTGCATTACGAAATAAAAATTAGCCCAGAATAATAAATGGACCTACAATAAGATTCAATTGAAGGGGTCCAATTAAAAAGAAGAAAAGACAAGGACGAAAAAGGCCCAGTCCACTGTACAGTTGAGGCATCGAAGCCCAAACTAGTACTATATTTAAAAAATTAAATAAATGCTTCGATTTATAGTTTCAATTAAAAAGGAAAAAAAACAAGAAGAAGATGATCCAAATGATATTAAAAATAATTTTAAAAAAATAAATAAATATATATATAAAGCAATCAATGAAGATAAAAATATATATATTATCAACTTTAATTAAATGGTAAAATTAAAAATAATAAAACTTTTATAAAAGAGTTAAGGAAACAAAATAAGAAATTATAAAAATAAAGATCAAATTGAAAACACCAATACATCAATGTTGTATTTTACATAAAAAAATCATAAATATAAATTGAAAAACTTATACACGCATCCAATTAAATATATCACAAATCATTATATAAATAAATGAAAAAAAATAGTAATTAATGATAAATAAAAAAATAATTAGAAAAATTAAGATACCAATATAGATCAAAATATTTATATCACAACACGGTTCATTTACCTATTCGTGTTTAATAAATTAGTAATAGAGAATGATACACATAAAATTTATTGAAAAAAATAAACGGAAAAAAATATTATGTAGAATTGCACTTGTTAAAAATATTATAAAAAAATAATATTTAATCTATATAAAATATTAAAAAAATACAAATGAAACATAAAAAAATTAAACACGCCTAATGTAATTAAAAAAGTAATTGTTATTCAACAAAGGCTAAAAAACCCATTAATCTAAATATAAATTTAAAATTATTAAAAAAACAAATATAAAAAAGTCATTAATATAAAAAAAATCAAGATTTTGAAAGATAAAAAAAAATGAGGTCAGGTGTTGGGCTGGTATGTCAAGCCTAGCGCCTGACCCAATTAAGAAAAGGCCCACACGGAAGCTTGCAAAATCAGGCTTACACGTGCGGGTTTTTTTTAAGTTTAATAGGGGTATTTGCCGCCTAATTGTTCGGAAAAAAATTAGACAACGCGTCATCGGGAAATCCTAGAATTCAACCACTTGTTGCTGGAAAAACAAGGTTCATTTTTTTTACCCAAAAACTCTTTATCAACCTCTTTTTTACTAAAAACACTTAGAAAACACCTTAGAAACCTTGTTAAATCAATTCATAGCCTCCAAAAACACAAAGAAAAAAAATGTCTAAATCCTAAAATCAACCCGATACCCAAAATATTTGTAAGCTCAAATCTGTTTTTTAAGTTGTTTTTAAGTTAAGAAAACACTTAATCTTAACCCTTCCTCGTTATATGGAACTATTTGACAATAAAAAAAATTATTTTAGTGGTCGTATCTTCCTTATCAGCAACTCTCTCTAAATTAAAATTTAGCGACCTCTTTTTGTCCTCCATAAAAAAATAAAAACTAAAAAAGAGAAAAAAAAAATTAATACCAAAATTGAAAAGGATGAGGGATGAAAATAAAATTTTCAAATAAATTGTAAAGTCACCCTTAATTTACCCACATTTATCACTTTAGTCCTCTATCTTTCAATTCAACCGTCACTCAAAAAAATACAATTAAGCTTTAATTAAGACTAAAAAAGAGTCAATTGTTCGCAAAAAAAAAGCTGAATTTTTTTAAAAAAATATCACTAACAAAATCCACAATTAAATGTCAGGTGAACAATGAAGCATACATCTTTTAGTATTTACTAACTATGTGACCCGCACTCCATCATGGGTTAAATAATCAATATTTTTTAAAAGAAGCTCCTAAACAAAATAAAAGAGAGGAGGTGTTGTTTATTTTTTAAATTTTTAGTTTTTTATCAAGTCACGTCACTTTATTTTTTTTCAATTGTATTCTTTAAAGTTATATTTTCACGGCAACCATAGTTTTTAAACTCGATTTGAGGTTTGACCTGACAAAGGGGTCGGGTCCCGGGTTACACAATTTGACTCGGGTCAACCTGAAAAATTAGAAAAAAATATTTGAGGTTTTAATATTTTATATGAAAAAATTAAAAAGCAATTCATGCAGATATATGCTATAAATGTTGTAAACAATTAAGTTTCGAAGATTATTTCGAAAGACTTTTTATCTCACATTGGAAAGATACTATCTTATTCTTCTAAGTTGAAGTATTTAAACCAAAAGGGTTTATTATCTCATATTGTAAAAACATAACTTTTTTTTTTGTGAACATGAAGCATATACACTAAAGGTTTTCAAATCCCACATTGCAAAAAAAAAAAAATATTCTTCTAGTATTTATATAATAAACTTTGAAATGAATTAGTAATCAACTGAAACACATTTTAAAAAAAATGGTTTTATTGGGTTTTTGTCAAGTCATTTGAGTTTCGGGTAGACATAGCGAGTCGGTCGATTTACTTCGGGCCAATTGCAAGCTGGATTTTGAATGAAATAAACCCGGCCAAGGCCCGAGTCACCTAGAAAAATTTCAAAAAAATATTTGATGTTTTGATATTTTATATGAAAAAATTAAAAAACAATCCATATGGATATAGGCTATACATGTTGTAAAAAATTAAGTTTAAAAGATTATTTAAACCAAAAAGGTTTATTATCCCATATTGACAAAACATAACTTTTATCTTGTGAACATAGATCATATACATTAAAGGACTTCAAATCCCATATGAAAAAAATAAAGCATTCTTCTAATATTTATATAGTGAACTTTGAAATGAGTTAGCAACCAACTGGAAAATATGAAAAAAAAAAAGTCTAAAGTAGGATAAAAAACACATTTGAAAAAAAAAAAGGTCCCTTCCATGTTTTTGTCGGGTCACCTGAGTTCTGGGTTGATCAAGCGAGTCTACTGGTTTACTCCGGGCCAATTACAGGCCCAGATTTTAAATGCAATAGACCCTCCCAACGCTGCTGGACCCAGTATCCCAAAGTTGTTAGGTCTCGGAGAGAGGGAGGCCTCAAAGATGTTAGATCCTAGTGGCAGCAGGGCCCAATTGAGCGTTGAGTTATGGTGGTAGGCAGGGCCCAACGTTGTTGGATCCCAGTGAATCAGGGCTCAATGTTATTGGGTCCTAGTGTGGTGGGAGGCAGGGTTAGGTCCTGCTGTTGGGTCCTAGTCAAAAAGGGTTCAAATATGTTTGGTCGTGGTGGCAGCAAGGTCCAATTGGGCATTGGGTCGTTGTTGCAACAAGGCCCAATTAGGTGTTGGGTCGTGGTGGTAGCAGGGCCCAATTTGATGTTGGGTCATGGTGGTATACAGGGTCCAACGTTGTCGGATCCCGGTGGGATCAAGGTCCAAAGCTGTAAAGTCCTAGTGGAGGGAGGCAAGGCCCAACGTTGTTGGGTCCTGGTGTGATGGGAGGTAAGGTTGGGACCTAGTTGAAAATGGATCAAAGATGTTGGATCTTAATGGCAACAGGGTCCAATTGGGTGTTGGGTCACGATGGTATGCAAGTCCCAACGTTATTGGGTCCTAGTGAGTAAAAGGCTCAATTTTATTTTGTCCAGCTATTAGGCATGACCTAGGACCCTTTAGAGTTGGTTTCTAAAGTCCAGCCTAACCCATTAGCGTTGGGTCCTGGAGTAAGCAGGACCAAATCGCCTTAGACCTGGCTTATAATTCTTTTTAAAAGAATATTTAAAAAAAATAGTACAAAAATATCTTTAAAAAATTAATTTGAAGTAAAGAAAAAAATTAAAAAATTTTAAATTTATTGGGTCTCGCTTAGCAGTCAGACACAATCTCAAAATATTTTTTTAAAAAAAAACTATTTAAAAAATAATACAAAAACATTAAAAAAAATTAATTTACAGTAAAAAAAATAAAAATTGAATATATTTTTTAAAAGAAATAATACAAAAACATAAAAAAAAATATTAATTTAATATAAAGAAAAAAATTAAAAATTTTCAAATTTCTTGGGTCAACTTATTTAATTCAAAATAATTTAAAAATTAAAAATTAAAAAAATTAATGTTGTTGGATTTTGCTAAGAGACAGGACCCAACGCTATTGACACTTTTTAAAAGTGTTTTGGGTCTGACCTGTCAGCCAAACCCAACAGTGTTGGGATTTAGCTGTCAAGCCAGACTTGGCAGCTTTCAACAGAGAAAACAACTCTCCCAACCGCAATTCTTAACTAAAAACACAGGAAAAAAACACCCTATAAAATGCTACAGTATCGTTCACAGTACAAATACTCTATGACTACAGTGTTGTCCACATGACAATGTAGCTATATATACAGTAAATCTACAACATTTTTCCCATACATTTTAATATATAGTATAGTATAATAATAATTTTCTAAACTCTTTGCAAGCCGATGACTTAAAAAATCTTAAAAGGAAAAGTGGAGCCGTAGAAGGCAAAAAAATAGAAAGATCTTCTCTTTAAGCCCAAAAAAGGCAGAGCAACAATCAAAAGCCGTGAAAAGCAACTATGCAAGTTCACAATTAACTTAACTGTCTTTTGATCCACAGTGCATGTATAGTAGAAATCCCACATGTTTTAGAGTTTTGTTAACTATAACTAGTCATGTCACTCTTCCAACAAAGACCTATCTATGTAAACTCAAGGCCTAAAGTTGCTTTCTATATATACCTATTTTTGTTGTCAATTCTAGCCTCCTCGCTGTATCTTATTCTTTATGAAATAAATGTAAATGAATTTCTGTACCCAAGGATTTATCTCAACCTAAAAAATAGATACCATCTATGTGGAACTGATCGATGCCTTCATTCCTCAATGAAGAAAATAGTATTTGCCACCATTTCTTGTCTCTCCCAACAGTCTACTTGTTTTGGCATTTTCATGGTCCTCGCATCTTGTCAACGATATTCCTACCCTTTTCTTCAATATTGCGCCTCTTTTCTTCAAATTTCTCCCCCATCTTCTTCCCTAGATCAAGCATCTTCGCCCTCCTTCCCATTTTCTTTGGTCTTGAATCGTCTTCTTCAACAGAACGAGTCTGTTTTTCCAGAGATATCAGAGACCTAGATGGTGATTGACTTTCCGAGGCATACCCTGAGCTGTTTTGGCCAGTTTCTTGCGCTTCACTGTTTGCCAACAAAGGACTTATTAGATCTTGCGATGACTTGTCATTTTTCATTGATGGCTTGTTAGAGCTTAATGCTTGAGTCAAATCATCTGAAGAATCAGAATATGGTGGTTGAACATTTTCAGCATTCCTTGTTTTTTGATGCTTGCTTTCTGGATGATCGTATGAGGTTTCCCTGCCAGCTTCAATCTTGGTTTTTGCATCAAGTTGGGAGTTCAGTAGTTCAAGTGCAGCGACATTATCACTAGCGGCTTCTTGATTAATCCATATAAAAGGAGCAACATTTCGAGGGACCCAGTCATTCTTTTCTGCTAACATCCAGGGAATGCACACGCTTTCACAATTTGGAAGAACCATTGTCTCCCGGATTGCAGCCTGCATTATTAAAAGGAGCATCGGATGAACCTACCTTGCATCTATCATTCATCATATTTTATTTCCATAGAAGTACCAAAAATTCCAAACACTAGCTAAAAGCAACCTAATAGAAAATCACAATTGACAACAATTCCGAGATTCACAAACTGATCATCTGAAAGGCAGTTTAGGCAAGGTGTTAATCTCACATAAGGGTCCTAGACTTTTCCAACTCAACAAAAACAAAGAAGGCAAATACAGGGGACTAGGAGTTGTGATAAGAACATGCCTCCATCAGAAAACACAAACATCTAACACTCCATAAATAGTCTTCGAAGTTTTTGAGTATTATAATCAGATTATGATTCACTGCAATGATGGAACCACTTGCAATATCCGTTCAGAAAGGAAAAGAACTTCTGGCTAGGTCAAGGTTCTTTTGGTTAGGAAAAAAAGAAACTACTGCAATTTAAAAGATGAAATTGACTGCAAAGGGAGGAAGAGAGATAATTGCTTAGAGCTGCATGCTCATCAATGCAGACATCATGTCATGCAACATTGCGACCCATGTAATGACTGACTGCTTATGTGTTGAAGGAAAATTAAAATAATAGTTAAGAGTCCTATGCGACAAGGAAGTTCCATACCTTAAATTTATTGATCAGGTATAACGCTACTTGCCCACTAGTGATCTTGCGTTCCCCAACAGAAGACTCTAACTCAAACTCCACATCAGGCATGGATGTGAAGCCAAACCATAACTGATCAGAAGGAGGTGGCTTAATATGTAATCGCACTGTTCCACGAAGGGATCCTAACCTTATTGACAAAGAGAGTGGCACCTGCAATCGATAATCAATCAGTTACTTGGCAAAAGAAAGTTCACTTTGAATTAATGGGACTTCTGCAAGTACCCTCAATGTTGTTCTATACATATAACGTGATGAAAAAGCCAGGACTCACTTTCAAAAACCATAATGCAACATCTGTAATGGCTCCACCTCATATGACCAACCTAAGTAATCTTTTATTACTCTTATTAGTTTCTTCTCCATGTTTTCAATCAAGATGGAAACAATTTACCATGAAAATCAATTTGTAAGTTCTACAATGATGAATTTCGCATGGTTAAGATGAAATTATAAACATAGGAAGTAGATTCCCTTAAAAAAGGATGTTGAAATAGAGGCTAAAGAATAGAAGACAGCATCATAGATCCAATATTCCTTTTGAGAAAATAGAAGGACATGCCAAGCACAACAAATGGGGAATGAAGAAAGACAACAACATAAGAGAATGCTAGCTAAAATGATTTTGCCTACAGCTTGAGGGGCCAACGAACAGAAATAGCAAGTCTTTGTTTGAACACTGTTTTTATTAAGCAGCTATAACAGGTATCATGTGGCGAGATCTCATCTGACCGATGGTAAAAAAAAACACTCGTGGGAAACAAATATCCTAATTGTCGATAATAGTAACATAACTAAGATACTGAATTACAGGCAAATACCACAATTGAATTCAAACTAATTCAAGGGATAAACGCCATATAATAAGGATATATGTATCTTTGCATATAGGTAGAACAACCTATATATACAGAAAAAGTTTTATACAAACCTGTGAAACCTGTTTTGCAACAGAATTAAGGAGGGACTTCCACCTAGATACATTTGTTGATGTTGATATGCCACTCTTAGAGTCCTTTAATTTATCTGTAGCAAGAAAAGATGAGGCTCAATTGGTATTGTTTATTGTGAATTTCCATTAAAACAGTCAATTAAGAATTCCTCCTGTCCAAAATAACAATGAATAGCTGCATTGACCATTAAGCCTGTTGCAATAAGTGGAATAGAGAACACTGTTACAATAAGTGGAATAAAGAAAATTTACATGGTTATCATCCTGACACATGTCTACCTCCTTGCTTCCTAATTTAAGATGATATTGCATGGACCAGGACCCATGCATGTCATGAACCTATCTTAATTAGGATAAACAGTTATAACCATCTCATGCTCGAAGGTTTGTTTCTGGATACAAAGACACAATTCTTTAAAAGAGTTTATGCAATGTTCATTAATGGAAAGACACCAACTCATTTCCTGCATGAACATAGAAATGCGAAGCGACCAAAACCTTGAAAAATTTTGACCTTATTTAGGGCTTTTTAGGTGACAAAGAACAGGATCCTAGATTTAGTTTACATTGAAATCTGATGCTATCTTGTTTGCATGAATGAATGCATCCACCCATGTGCATGCACGTCAACATCATTTCAAATAATATTACCACAGCAGTGGTCTGAATTAACTACAAAGTTAAAAAGCAGTTAGGCAACATTCCAGTATTTTGTTTCACATATGAAAGTTGAGGACACCCATCAGCATCTTCAAGATCTGACAACTGAATCACTGCGAAAGTTTGAATGCAACTTTTGGATCATATAGGGTTTTCTTTTCTGTACATGTGAGTTTGTAATATTCAAAAGCATTAACTTGCAAACTAACAGACATATATAAATCAGTAAGAATCTTCTATACTTGCCAGACTTAGGATTACCCTCATCCTTCCATTCTCGTGAATCAACAGCCCCTTCAGAAAAATTCAACTGCTTTCCAAGATGTTCAAAACCTTCCAGAAGGTCTGACGAAGCATCCCTAACAGAGCTGGATCCCACGTCTGTATCCACCACACCTTTCTGCAAATCTAGGTCACGAACTTCCAGTCTTGTTTCAATATCTAGCACTAACCCGCCACAATATTCGATATCAACTTCCCATGCCCATACCTCATTCATGTGTGTAGGAAGAACCCTAATACCATGGATATAAGGCGGGAGATTCCCAAGGTTTAGATCAGTACATATGACTTCGCCAATGTAACTGGGGGTCCTCATATTGGACAAAGTTCTCTGTGATCCAAAATCAGAAAAGAACAATGTCTGAGTACATTTTTAAGGAAAAAAAAAAAACATGTGCATATTCGTCAAAGAACACCTATTATGTTATAACAATTTTCTCCTAGCCTATGGAACATGGTTCACAAGTTCTGATGGAAGCAGGATATATTCCCTGTTGCAAGAGTTCTATCTACTGTCTAAATCAGGGCAGGGAAAAATCCAAGCATTTGGAATTTGTGAACACTAAAAGGCTGAATGATAAGCGTGGATCATAACCAATATTTAAGCTATATTCTTAAGTGCTCTTACATCAAAATAAAAATTATTTGATAGACCAATCCCCAAAATTGCTACCCACTGCAGATATTAAAACTACAAGCAAAGCATCATCCACTCAGCAGAATCTAACATGCATCAATGGACAAAACTAAATGCTGTTGAATATAATTTGGGAAATAATAGACCTGAATCCGCGCTTGCGTTAAACTCTTCATCCTGTCATTGCTTTTGGCATCAAAAAAGAGCCGAGAAATAATCAAGTTCCAGCAGAGTGTTCCCTCATCAACATTTAACTTTTCATCAGCGTCTGCATCAGAAATGACTTGAAGCTGGCTTAGGCTTGAGGCACGGGAACTGGTTGATGATGAAGGTAATGAAATATTTTCTTCCTCGGAGGTGATAGGTGCCTTCAATGTTGGATCATTCTTTCCCACACTACCAGGAAAAGCTCGGTCATGGGATGGATGATATTTATCATTAATCTTTCTCTCTTCACGACCTAACAAGGAACTCATCTTATTTTCTACACCACTCTTTGATGCCTTTCTGGCAAGCTTTTTCCAAAACAGGCGAACCTTTGATTCAGAACCATCAAACCTACCAGCCCTATCAATTGGCTCAACATAGAAACCAACAGAGGGTTTCATAAATGAAGGGTATTCTGTATTTAAGGATGTCAAATAATGCAGGAACTCTTCATTCAACTTGATGAACCGGTTAAGTTTTACTTGGTCATCACTTGAAGCAAGACGGAGGGCTTTACACCATGACTCCTTCTCCCAGGATGTCTCAAGAAATATAAAAACTGTCTTACTTGCATTATATATTGGTGATGTTTTGCTTTCCACTTTTATTGGAAATCTTTTGGCCCTGTGATAGGAATAGAGACTAGTCATGTTTCTCCTTAGATAAAGGGTGAAAAAGACACCATAACTTCTTGAGCTATTCTTTACTGAATCAACTAACACGCATATTTCTAACACTAAATAAATGCAAATTTTGATTCTACTGAGCTGAGTTGCAAGGAATTTCAGCAAGATTTCAAAAGCAAGTATTTCAGCCCTGGTCAAACAGGTTAAAACTGATGAGTGAAGTCAAGAAGGAAGTTGACATCCTGAACAAACATGGTTGCTTAAATGGCACTAACCATTACACTGGCAGCATTTTATGAGTAATGGAAATCCTGATGGTTGCAACCATGGTTATTAGAATCCCATGATTCGTCTCAATTCACATAAAAAATGAATCGCGGGTGTACATGAATCCTATGATTCAGTCATAATTCTGTTTGATTCAGAATTGTTCATTGAATTTTATGAGTCAACTAAAATAGAAAATGAAAGTGAAATTAGTGAGAATAAAAATGCTAAGGCAATTTTCTTTGATTAATATTTCTAATTGGGACTGAAACGAATTATAAATTAAATCTTACAAAAAAAGGCAAGAGTAAAAGAAAGTAAGAGTACCAAAGACAACAAGAATGAAAAAGGTGATATTAACATTGGGGAAGAATGAGACTATTACTTTTTATTAAAACTCGGAGATCTAGTAGTTTACATAGTTAGAAGATAGCTCTTAGATATATAAGTTATTTAGTCTTTAGAATGATCAATATGTTAAATTTTGAGACTTTGGGGTCATTTACCGACTAAGAACTAAAAAAATAAATGATTTGTTGCATACTTTGTTTTGCAAATGATCAAAGCTCCCTTTATTTAAAAAATATTTAGAACATTATTTATCTTTTAAATGTCATTTTCATTTGTTACTGAATCAGCAATTCACAATCCCAAAAATAAGCTTTCCAATTCATGATTCAAATCTCGGTTTGACAACCATGGTTGCACCACTACATGGAGCAGTGAATGAGAAATAATTTCTGAACTATCAAGCTGAAGTTCTTTTCCAAAATGAAATTCTGAGCAAAAATCAACACACATAGAAGTAGGAGGCTTAAGTCTTTGGTCCTTGACTTGTCAATAGCAAAACCAACCCCAAAAAAGCATTATGAAGGCAATTGATTAATTAGCATGTGTGAAACTATATGGCGTAATAGTAGCCAACCAAAAGAATCCCATAAGACAGCAGTTACCATTTTCTTGATGGAAGGCTTGTAGCTGACACAGCTTCTATTGCACAACCTTTCAAAGGAATAACTCTATGTGAGCCACCTGAATCTGTCAAAATAAGTGACCTGTCCTTGATTTTTGCCTGTTTTCGGATGGGAGTGACCTCAAGGAGCTCCTTTTTCTTCTTTTGATCTTTCTGTACTTCTTCCACAGGCCAATTTTTCAGAACCTGATCTGAATCAAGAACCCAGACATATCCCTGAGTCACAGAAGCAAATCAGCGAATGAAAAAAAAAACCCTTTAACTACTAAAAGACACAATCAACAATGAGTTTAAATGTGCATGATTGTGGTGTGAACATGCATTTCTCTATCTATGCATGATGGATGAACATTTCTTTAGAAGGTCCTTCAAAGACAAAGCTTGTATGATTCTGAGAGACATGTGCACTTTCTAGGGCAGCATCAAGACAACAATCCATACAATTGTTGGATAAAAGGGCATGCAATTAGAAAGTTGAATAGGGATTATTTTGTTGTCATGATCCAAAAATCAAAATATAGTAGAGAATTAGAGATGTATGAGCAATTCAGTATTGATATGAAATAGAGTAAGCTAGTTGAACAATCATTCTCTTTGAGACACAGTTAAAGAAAAAAAAATTTCTCATGCCTTAGTTAATCACCAAGAGCAACACCCAAAGCCAGAGAATTTGATTCAATTAGAGAAAGGACCAAAACCCCACCGCCCCATTTGGCAGCAATCAATACCCAAATCAAAAGAAGATAATATAACAAGAAAGCATCATTCTTTCGCAACAAATAAATAAATAAATAAAAGATAGCATTTTGACAAGAATTCAAGGAAGAAAACGTAAAAAAACTAGACGTTAGTAATTGAAAGATACCAGAGAGAGATACCTTCTTGTTATGGGCATAATCAAGGGACTGTTGGGGATCGAGGTCTTGATGATGTGGAGGAGAAGAAGAATGTGATGCTTGTTGTTGTTGAGTCTTTCGATTCAATCTTTTAATCAAAACATAAACACCCAGAGCTTGTAAAGCAACAAGAGTGAGCAGGCCAGAAAGAAAGCCACCAGCAAATATTACTACCACGGGCCACATCACTCCTTCCTTTCTTCTCTTCTTTTCACTCGATCAAATGATTTGATCAGCAACACAGCATAAATCACTATGAGTAAACAGTGTTATTGTTAATCTGCGATTGGCTGACTTGTTGGAGTCGTAGGGAGAACGAGTCAAAACCCCAGAAAAAAGAAATGGGCAACTGTGGGGGCAGGCAAGGTGGTGTTTTCTGAATCAATCAAGCAATAAATCATGTGGGGGTGGAGTTTAAAAAAAATGAAAAGAATGTTATTACAGAAGGAACAGCACCACTACTGTTTACAATTTGCTCAAGAAGAGAATCGGCTTCTCCCTCCGTATTCTCCAGAGAGGCTATTTGCACTGCTTTTGCTTCGCCAAGACCTGTCCTTTCTAGATTCCTTCCACACCGCATTGAAAAGATTGAGCAATAGAATATAAGGAGAGGAACAAAGCAAAGCAACACGCGTGTTCATCTAACACTTTCGGATTCTTTGACTATATAGATGGACCGATCATTTCAGTTTCGTTACATTTCAGTGAAGCAGGCTCATTTTAATACAATATATTAAAAGTGTTGAGCAACTCTCACTGATTACCGAAATACATATATGTAATAACAAAGTTATTTTTGTTAAAAAAAACTTGTTAAGGATGTAATGCGAGGTGAGATTGTGTTTTCTACTAGATGTATTTGATATTGAAAGAATAATTAAAGATAAAATAGTTAGTTTTGATTTTGTTGGAGCAAGATAAGATTGCAGGTCTCGGGTACTAGGGCATAGCATGGCTATTAGATATATAGTACTCGAGTCAAGCATGGTTGTCATGCTCTAAACGCTATAGCTAAATCCGTGTACCTGGTTGCAGACCCGCTCGTCTCTGTAGACAAGCGTTTGGGTTTGTAGACTCGCCTGTCCCTATCCAATAAAAGCTTTGAATGGTAAAATAAATTATTGTTGTTGTTATTATTATTATTAATAACTTGGGTTTGGCATCTCTTTCCAGACCCAAGAAACTTGGGGTTGGAAAGGAGCACCTAATCCAAGTTGCTTAGGTGTGGCAGGAGCACAGACCCAAGTCCTTTGGGTCTTGTAGCTCCGCCTGGCCCAAGACTCCAGGGTTTAGCGTCCGAATCCAAGGCTCTTGAAACCGGCATTACGATCCAAATCTTTAGGGTCCGACGTCCTGACCCACATCTCTTAGGTCCCGCGTCAGGACCTGATGCTCTTGGATCCGGCATCCAGGCCCAAGACATTTGGGTCAGGTGTCTGGATCAAAGGTTAATGGGTACAGCATCGTACCTAATTCTCTTGAGTCCGACATCAGGACCCAAAGCTCTTGGGGCTAGCGTTTAAGAGAGGTCTAAAGCTCTTGGGCCTGATATTGCCTCAAAATCTACCTAAACTTGGGTCAGACAAGTTTACTATTATTATTTGTATTATAAATATTATTGTTTTAATTATAATTAATATTATTAATATAATAATTAATAAATTTGAAAAAAATATTATTAATATTGAAAAACAACCATAGATTTGATTTGAAGGGTAAAATTAAACATTATTATTATCATCATCATAATCATTAATAAATTTAAAAAAAATATTATTATTATCGAAGAAAAACCATAAATTTTATTTAAAGAGATTAAAAATTATAAAAACTTGGACTAAACAGGTTAAATATTATTATTAATATTATAAATATTATTAAATTTGAAATAAATATTATTACAATTGAAAAAACATATATTTGATTTGAATGATAAAATCAATTATTATTATTATTATTATTAACTTGGATCTGACATCCCCTTCCAGACCCAAGAAACTTGAGGCTAGAAAGGGGTGTCTAGCCCAAGTTGCTTGAGTGTAAGGGACGCAGATCAAAGTCCATTGGGTCTTGCAGCCCCCCTGACCCAGGGCTCTAGGTTCGGCGTCAGGACCCAAGGCTTCTGGGTCCGACATCTTGACCCAAGTCTAATGGGTCCGACATTGCAACAGGACCCAAAGCTCTTTGGTCTAGCGCTTAAGAAGGGCCCAAAGCTCTTCGACCTGTTGTTACAATCAGACTCACTTAAGCCTGGGTCAAACAAGTTTAATATTATTATTAATACTAACAATTTTATTATTTTTTGTTGTTGTTGTTATTATTATTATTATTAAAAATATTATTATTTGTATTATAAATATTATTATTTTTATAATAATTAATAAATTTGGAAAAAATATTATTAATATTGAAAAATAACCATAAATTTGATTTGAAGGGTAAAATTCACAATTATTGTTGTTGTTGTTGTTAAATTTTAAATAAAATATTATTACTATTGAAGAAAAACCATAAATTTAATTTGAATGGATTAAAAACTATACGAGCTTGGGTCAGACAAGTTTAATATTATTATTAATATTAGAAATATTATTATTTGTATTATAAATATTACTATTGGTATTATAATTAATATTATAAATATTACTCTTGGGTTTGACATTGCAACTAGACCCAACGTTTTTGGGTCTTAGGTTTTTTTGATATTTTTTATAAAACAAAATTGGCCCCCAACATAGCGCGGGCCATCTAATTAGTTTATATACTAAAATGTATGGGATTTTCACTGTACATTTGTCATGGTACAATTTGTTTTTCAATTTGATCCTCAAACTTTGTTTTAGGTGATCAAATCCTTTTTAAGGAGCAATTGATTTCAAATTCTTATGAAATAGTGGAATTGAAAAATGAGGGACTTAAAATGAAAAGCACGACAAACATAAGTGACGTACCATAAGTTTTGAAAACATTCATTTTTGTCCTCCAACTTAAACAATCACACAAATTATACAATTGCGGTCACTCGAAATTATTCAAATTCTATTTTGGTACAAAGGTTTATTTTTTTATTTTTTGGTTCCTGGTTGAGAAAGGAGAGAGAGAAGGGTCGTCAGATTCTGACTGTAGAGAGAGAATTTGTTGTTAACACCGATTTAGACCACAAAAATAAGAATTTTTGTGAAAAAAACATATATGAGCTCAAGTTCATTTTTTGTTTCGGGTTGAGTTCGGTTTTTTGGGTTTTTTTAGGCCATGATTGGGTTTGTCATGGTTTCTAGGGTCTTTTATAGGTGTTTTAAGTAAAGAATAGGTTGCAAAACAAGTTTTTGGGTAAAAATAGCATAGGCCCTGATTTCCCAGCAACCACAATGGCCAGAATCTGGGCAAAACAAGCGACACATCGTCTGCCTCGACAAGCGATGCATCATCTGTTGCTAGCAAGGCTGCCACACCCAAGACGTTTGGGTCTAGCATGGTTACTATAAAAATATAATTTTAAAGAATGTAATTGAAAAGAAATAAAGTGACGTGACCGGTTAAAAAACTAAAAACTAAAAGAATGGACAAAACCTCCTCTCTTTTATTTTGTTCAGATGACATCTTTTAAATAATATTGATTTTTTTTATGTGTTTAATTTTTATAGAGGCTTTTCTGGTTCATCTATAATTTTTTTTTAATCTTTTATATAGATAAACTACATTTTTTAAAATAAAAAAAGTTTATTTTCAGATGATGTTTTTAATATGTATAGCCTTACATGTTATTTCTTTTTTCTTTTAATTTTATTCAATCAATTTAATGTCTTATTTTTCAACATTAAATATCTTGATCTATATCTAGGTGTCATTAATGATTTTTTATTTATTTATTAGCACACATAATTCTTAATTTATTTGATTACATGTATGCATAAACTTTTTGATTTGTTATATTTTTTGAACTACAAAAATGCATTGAAAAAACCTGCACATATAATTTTTTTATAAAAAAATAAAAATATTTAACTCACAGTGGAGCGCGAGTCACGTGGTTGGGATAGACTAAAACAAAAAAATAAATTCCTACTTTTCTTTTCTCCTTTTTTCCGTTTCTTGATCTATGTTTGTGTCCAAGATTCTACTGCTAAAAAGAAGGTTAAATGGTGAATATTGAAAGCTAGAAATCAAGTGTGTTAATAGTGTTTTGGTAAATTGGACATTATTAGATCGGACAAAACTACAAAACTGAATAAATAAATATCTTGTTTCATGTTTGATATATTTGATTGGCCTGAATAATTTGTTTTATTTTATGTTTGGTAGACACTAAGCGGGACTCGACCGACACGAGGTCTTGACCGGTCTGAATTTAAAAAAAAATAGAGGAATGATTGATCCAACCTGATCCAATCAAAAACTCGGGTCAACCTGCGACCCGGTCAACTCAAAATAAAACATAGGTAAAAAATCTATTGACTTTATATATATATATATATATATATATGTCAAAACAAAGTTACTTTGATTTTTTTTGATTTTTTTAAAAAAAAAAATTGAGCTAACTCAGGTTGACACTCTTGACCAGTAACTCGAGCCTTATCCCGGGTTGACCCCAAGTCAAGTTTAAAAATTTTGATAATAACTATTTTATCCTTGCGTTGAACTAGATCAACTAAATTAACCCTTGTATAGAGCAATAGATAAGTTTGTTCTATCCCTTCTAGTAGGACAAAAATTTATCTATTAGAATAACCTTGGACAGGACGAAAATTAATTGTTATACCATCCAAAGGTGCACCGAACATGTTCAGAGAATCTTTTAGGTGTGGTTTTAGGGTCCATCATTAATTAGCTTTTAGGATCTGGTGCAATTCTTCTTCTGTTTCTTCAACATTTAATTAGTTAAGAATTGGACTTTGAGGTTCTCTAAATTTGATGCTTCTAGTCAAATGACTCGGGTCATGGACTTAATAGGTTAACATGAGTTAATGTCAATTTTTTTTTTTGTTGTGAATTGAGTTTTTTGAATGAGCCAAAGTTTAAGATTTCACCGGTTATGAATTTGAAATATTAGATTAGGGTTTCCTTTTTATGTTATTAAATTAAATGAACTTATTAAACTGAGTCGACATAATGACCTGATTCTCAAATTTTTTTTACTTCTTTAGAAATCCTAATGTCTCCTTACTTTTTGTTTTTCTTACATTCGAAAAAATTTGTCCTAGCAAGCGATGTTGTGCGGACCATCGATATAAATTTAGTTGGGTCACTTTTTTTTTGTTTTGTTTTAATTTAAATTTATTTTTACTTTTATCCTTCAATATTTAGTTCATTATAATTGAGTTTTTTTAATTTGTTTCGATATAGGTTACATGGTTTTAACATGTTAACCTTTATTGCTCTAAGTCGATCCAATATGTCGTTGTCTTAATATTTATTTAAGAAAATTATGTCATCCAATATGTCATCATTTAAGTATTTTAAAAGTGTTTCGGCCATTATACATCAAATTTTTAAATTCCTAATGTCTTAACATTTTTTTAAGGCTGAAAGAAAAGGAAAAAAAACCAACATGGGAAAAGCTAGCTATAACCTACATTGTGTTACATATAGAATTTTAAGTTAATTTTTAAAACAAGAAAAGAAGACATTAAAATTATAAATCTATTTTTGGTATCATAATTTTTTTTAATTAAAAACTAAAAAATATATATTATAAATGTTTAATAAAATAAATCAAAAACATATATCAACTGATAAATTAAAACAAAATTAATAATATTTAAATACTAAAGTGGAAAGCTAATTTTCCTCATAAAAGTGAAAGATAGATGCACTTGAAAATGTTTTACCCCTATTCTTATTTATTTTATTCTAGTGGTTAATTTTGATTGCTAAAAACAAATGATTTTCATTTTTATAAGAACATTATGCAAATACAACTTATTTATAAAAAATACAAGATGAAAATAATTGCAAGCAACTTATTTATATAAGGCATTATGAAATTAAAAAAATAATTAAAAAGTTCAATCACTATTTAAAAGATAAACTAAATAATTAAAAAAAAACAAGAGTTGGGTATTAATTAAAATTTAAATAGAAAAAAAGTAATGAGAAGTAAAAAAAAAAAAATTAAGCTCACATGCCGAGTATCAAGAAGTGTTGGATCTAGAAGCTTAACCTCATGAGCCCGGTTGGTTTTCTTTAGAAGCGTACAAAAATTTAAGTATGAGTTTTTAGATCCCAATAATTTATTTTCAACTTGTTTTCACATGAAAACACGTGGAGAATATCCTAAAAACCTCAATAAATAAATTTTCAACATCAAAACATACTCTAATCGCTTTAAAGAATAAAATATAAACAAATAAAAAAACTTTAATAGACTGTGATCTACTTTTTATATCATGGTTAACATACAATTAGAACACCTCCACCAAACTCTTTTTGAAAAGAACTTATTGATATTAAAATCAACTTTTATGATGGTTAGAATATGATTATCCAAGCACTTTTTATCTTCTCAATTTTTTGAGGCAATCTCTTCTATCAACATCCAAGGATTACAACGTGAAAAAAATGAAGTTCAGGTTCAAATGTAATTTTTTTTTAAAAAAGGACCAAACAAATATATAAAGTGGAACTTTAGGGAGCATAAGTTTTTTGACCCCAAGTTTAAATGGAGTCTTTTTTTTGTGTGTTAAATTTGGACTTCTTTTTAATTTATTTTTTAACTATAAACTAAAATTTTATTTTGCAAAATCAATTCTTAATTCATCGTTGAAATATTTCTCGACACTTTGGATATGCAAAAACATGTAAATTGAAGGAAATCAGTTGGGTACACAATAAACTCGACCTAACTCTTGGCGTAGCTCAAGTTTAAAATTAACCTGCATAAAATTTGTCATGACACTACTTAGTTGACTTGACATTTCTAAAAATAATTCTGACAAATGGTAAAAAAATATGGTTTGGCTTCTAAAAAAATTCAAGATGATATTTTTTTAAATTTTTTTGAGATGGAGACATATTAGATCAACTCGGGCTTCGCGACTTAACCTGACAAACTTGCGACCCATATCATGGACTCTACTGAATTTAACAATTCTGTTTTTTTATTAAAAAAAACGACTATTTTTTACCTAATGATACAATAACAAAAATAAATGCTTTCAAAATTAAACACTAAAAAAGGTTGAAATGTTTGTTTGAGACTGCAATAACCTTATAGAAAGCAAATTAAAATATATTATGAAAATCAATATAAAATCAACCAAATATCGAATGATGAAATTAAAAAAAAATCCAAAAAAGATTCAATCGGAAAAAAAATTGAAAGATATAATTAAAAAAAGAAAAAGAAACTATTTGGCATTGTTATTAAACCAGACCCAACAAATCAACCGTAAAACCTCTCGACCAGACTCTTTGCCTAGTTTTGTTTTAAAATAAGCACATACGAGAGTTGTGTATATGTAACAAAGTCTACTTGATGGGTCCAAAAATAACATGAATGACTAGTAAAAGCATGACCTAAATTTTAAAAAAATAAATCAAGATGACTTTTTTTATTATTATTATTAAAACGATAATATATTGGAACAATCCGAGCTTTACGGCTTAACTTTTCAAACTCGCAATCTGCATCATGGATTCCATTGGGTTTAAAGATTTTGCTTTTTTTTAAAAAAATATTTTTTATTTAACGATACAATAACAAAAATAAACACTTTCAAAATTAAGTAGTAATCAAATATCAAAATGTTTATTTGTGATAACCAATTTAAAATAAATAAATATTAAACAATAAAATTGAAAGAAAAAAATTTAATGAAAAGAAAAAATACATGGAAAGAAAAAAGTAGAAGATAGAATTAAAAAAAATATAACAATCAACTCAAAACTCAACCAATCAATTAAAGGATAAAACAAGAAAAAAAGCTAAAATAAAAAATATATAAAAAAAGATAAAACACTACTTGGAAGCCCAGTTTATTTAGTGTAGTAGTTGATAATATGCATAAAAAGGAAAGGAGAAATCTCAATTTAGTCCCAAACATACAACTCCATTATCAATTAAGTCCCAAACTTTTTAATTTTATCAATCTTGTTTCAAACACGGTCGATAATTAACAAATTTCGTGTAATTTGCACATAGTTTTCTCAAGAGTAGCAAGTGCATTCTGAACTAGAAGAAAAGAAACCAAAACCATTTACATTTTACAATCCTTTTCACAGATAAACTAACAAACCAATCCTTATACAAGTTCGGATAATAAGATACAAAAGAAACTAAGTTGCCAATCGACAAACTCTCACTTGTATTATCTTCTCTTTCTTTGCGAAGGAAACCAACTCAGTCCACAAAATGACAAAACAAACTCCCCCTCTAACAAAACTTTCTGGATCAAGAAGCCATTGGATTCTTGGGGAATCATGGCTTATTCAGAAATACGTTAGCTTTGAAACCATTTACATATATGCTTGTCGATCCCAAGGACGCTTAGTAAAGTTGTACATTAATATCCAAACGAATTAGTTTTTGAAAGCAGTCACAACTGTCGAAGAGGGAATGCTTTCATGGAGGTTGCGGAATCACTAGAGAAACACAAACCTAGCTAGGAGGGAAACAAGTTAAAGCACAAACCAATTTACATGGTGCAGTGACAGCTGGTAAAAAAGTTATAATCATGGTGGTGGACATTTAGCTGCTTCAACCAGGAACCAGCAGCACTTTCAAGATAGATCATTCTTTCATCATCAGATGTCTCTGGGTTTATCCAAAGACCCCCTTGCATTTTGTACGTGGCCAGACCAAACGGGGGAAGGGAAATATCACCATTTCCTTCTCCCTTTTGCTCACTTCCTGCTCCATTTGCTTCAATGTCATCATCCCCATTGACACAATCTGCAGAATCGAAGGCCAACAAAGGTGAAGAAACTTAAAAGCATTAGGTGACAACAATTGACTCTAAAATAGATAGATGTATAGCAAAGAGTGGATTGATCTGCAAGGCCATGGAACAAATCAAGCCAAAAGTTCCTACATTGGATAGGCATGGAAACAAACATCAATGAGCAAAACAAGAATTACAGCCATGAAAAGTATACAACCCAATCAACTCCTGATTTTCATTCGTAGGAGCTGTATAATACCTATTTACGTCAATAATCAGAAAGGCATTATCAAATGCACTGCTTTCAGTCTACATCGTAACGCATCGGACGTTATAAAACACAAGGATGGCAGTGCAAGAAGTTGAAACTGTGCTACCCCCAGGAAAGTTCATATCAGCAATTCCATGTCATTTTGGATAACTATGTTAAAAAATGATACTGAAAGAATTAGGACAAAGATGCTTCGTTCTTTGAAAATCGAGAAAGCCTGACAAAAATGTGGAAATAAATTAACGGTGCAAGATTAAGATACCTTGGAATGATGATGACAGTGTATGATAAGTCAAGAAGCACGTTGACAAGTCCTTATCATTTCCCTGAGATGGAATATGATATATGGGGTACCTAATCAACAATCAAGACCATACAATTACTACAACCTTTTTATGGAAAGGAAAAAAGCTGGACTTACAAATGCAAGAACTAATAACTTGTACCAAGCAACTGCCATCCAACTTGCTGGAGAAAGATCCACATTCTTAAGTGTCATTAATCCCGGATTATTCCTGGATAATTCAGTTACCTGAAAATAAATAATAAATCAGCATGGCATGCACCTAGGTAGAAATAAAGACAAAGCATATCATTTTCTAGGGATTTATAGGGCTGTTACTGCTAAATCGAAATCAATAACTGGAATAAAAAAATAACCTTTTCCATAAGTGGAACCCTCCAGTAAGGAGAAGATATCTCGAAGTACTGAAAGTACAGATAGCCAAGTTTATCCCTCATTGACAAACAACCCTCATGGTCATAGCTGGAATCCTCGGAAATGGTATCCCATGTCTTGCTGGAATTGTTGCTTGGAGACCTGGACAGTTTATCACTCATGCTGTCATCGCTCCAAGAATCACTTTCAAGTTCGACAACATCATTATACTCTCTTGAGTTCCTACAAGAAGAAAAGCACGGTAGCTCAACCTAACTGCCGCAAATCATCAGAGATAAAGGAACTGCTATCAGCTAAAGTTTTGGTAGATAAAAGATGAATAGAAAAAAGGTTACAAAACCTGGAAGCCACCACTGACTTATGGCTGTAAATCTGAATGGCTGATAGGTAAGGAACATAATATTGCCTAATGGTCTCACCGCTGCTCAATACTACTTGGGTGCCAGCACCATACGCACTCCATTCATCATAGCAATCCCATAAATCTCCCAAAGTGAAATATTCAACCATGTCCTTGGTACCAGGTGGTTGCCATAAGCTATTTAGATCATGAATGCAGGTCTGCAGAGTATTCAAGAAAGCAAATTTTCAAGATTACCAGCAGTAAATGTTACAAGAGCATGTACAAGGCTAACGCACCAAGGAGAGATTTTGTTCCTTTTAGAATTAAGATTACGTGGCTGTTTTTCCTATCCTTGGAAAAATGAAAAAAATCTTATAGGTTTCTCTATTTTATTTCCTTCTACGCAATTATTGAACATATTAGTTAAGAATAATCTCATGCAAACTAAAATAAATCATAAAATTTAATTTTTAATCAATTTAATATTAAAAAAAAATACTTGAGTCAACCAAGTTAATTTTTTAAACCTGTAATCTAAATTATAAAATTATAATAACCTCATAAAAAGTAAATTAAAATAATTATAAAGTCCAATCTCCAATAAACAAGGATAAAATTAAGATTTAAAAATCAATTAAAAATAATACAAAAATAACTCGATTCAACTTATTAAACTCATGACTCAAGTCATAAGATAATATAACTTTATAAAAAATAAATTAAAAAAAATTACAAAATCTAATTTTTAAATAACTCAATGTTGAAAGAAAAATTCAAAAGAATTAAAAAATATTAATTTGAAAAAAAAACTTAAATCAATCAAGATAAGGTTAAATTTATGATCGGAACTATGAGACTATGATAATTTTGTAAAAATAAATTAAATAATTTATGAAACTTCATTGAATTTAGTATTAAAAATAAAATAAAAAAATAAAAGCTAAAAAATGAATAGTAATTTATGAGAAAGAAAAAAGTAAACACCACCTCGTTATCTTTTAGGTTTTTTTTTTTTTTAATGGGTTGCAAAAGAAACTGCAAATTGAGCGCGAAGCAGCACACAATTAGTCCATTTAATTCATGTCCATAAAGGGAATTAATTAACTCAGCAAAGATCTTGGAGTTAAATTAAACAACTACACAAGAAAGACCATACTTGTGTGTGGATGCGGCGGGCGCTATATGTTCGGATCTGGTACGGATCTGGTAAATGATATAAAAAGACTCCTAATCACACTGCCACGTACCAATCCATCCATCATCCAGGGCAGGGGCCCAGGGACCATGACATTTTGGCTTAAATTAAAAAGAAAAAAGAAAAAAAAGGAAGAAGAACTGGCACTTAGTCACTGACATCAACATCAAAAAGGACTAAAATTCAAAAACTCATTACTAGAGATTACAGCATTTATCTGTTTGGACTCTTCCAGAGTGTGTTAGGTTGTATTTATTTTGGTGGTTCCATCCGGTCTTTAAATTGATTTTTTAAAAATATTTTTTTTATAATTTTAATGTATTAAAGTAAAAGGTTAAAAAAATTAAAAAAATATTTTCCTAATATATTTTTAATTAAAAAATATTTTTGCAAAAAGGTAACCCCTCTAATAGAGGCAGCAACGGGAAACACATGGGAAATTACTCATGCGGCTGTAAAAAAGAAAAGATAGAAAAAGAAAAGAAAGAGACAATCATCACATTATCCCATCTTTATAATATGTGTGTGTGTCTTTTAATTAGAGGAAGAGGGTATTCGCGGCATCCGCCAAGTATTCTGCTGGAACTGGATGAGGCCATTTTGAAAACGGGCCATGCCCGGTTACATCACGACAAATCATATCAGTCTACTTAGGCCCACACAGTACAAGAACAGGAGTCATTAATATTAATCCATGACCAATCTCATCAGTCATTTTTTGTACCTAAAAGTAAAAAAGAGAAAAGAAAAAGAAGAGGTCATCGACATCTCCCCAAAGTGAAGACTGAACAGTTGAGATCAAATTTAGCAGCAGCATTTCTTTTTCTTTTTTTTTTCCTCTTCAATTTATAGTTTCCTTGATGACAAACAAAACAAAAAAGCCAAAAAAAAAAATTCTAATTAAATAGAGTATATTATATATGTATGGACAAATTAAGAAAACGACGATTATATTTAAGAGCTAAATGGTAAATTGTTAAAATAGTGGATTATGAATTTACAATCAAATAATTCTTCCAATCCCAGTGTTTCAATAAATAGAAGAAAAAGAAGATCTAATTAAAAGAGAGAGAAGAAGGGAATTAAAGGGCACATTAATAATTATACAGCAAGGACTAGGTACCTGAGGAAGGAATTTAGAAGGAGGAGTTGGAGTTACACATTGAAGAAAGCGTTCAAGATTGGAGTGGTGCTGCTGCTGCTGGGTTGTTGAAGGCATCAACACAGACCACGATGACCTTTCTTTACCACTCATGCCCACCATGATGATGATGATGATACTAATTCACTGCTCGCCAAGTACTGTTCTCGAGTTGAAGTTTGCTGGGCAGCGAGATATATATATATATATATATATATATAGAGAGAGAGAGAGAGAGAGAGAGGGAGAGGGAGAGAGAGAGAAGCAGGCTGCAGGTCAAGCTAGCTATTTTGGCGATTTCTTCGCTATTATTTTAAACCCCCCACCCCCACCCCACACACACACAAATAAATACACGTGATCTTAAAGAAGGAAGCAAAATATCAAACCCCAAATTTTGTTTCATTTCTTGCACAGAAAGAGAGCTCTCCTAGCTAGAGAAATAAATTGATATCAAGACATACAAACACAGATAACAGCAAGAAAAAATGCAGAAGAAAACGAAGGATTGGCGAGCAAATCCAAGTTAAACTGACAGACAAACCAACGCCTTAATTAACTCTCTAATTTGCTTAATTTTCGTTGCAGCTTTGGCTGCTAGTACGTGTTAGGTGATTAAGGAGAAGGGGAGGGGAGTTTAAGAAATAAAGAGTAGTGATGACTGATGAGAGTAGAGTATTCTGAAGAGAAAAACGCAATGCTGCTTTAATTAATAAAATTCAGTTCAAACTGAGATCAGATGTTAATTAATTAATTAACAGTACTCCTCTCTCTCTATATATATACACACACACACGCTACTAGAACTAATGTATACAATTACACAATTTTATATTTTGAAGGTAATGATTGAATTTTAAATTATTTTTTATTTGATAATAAATTAAAATAATATTATTTTATTTTTTTAAAATTTATTTTTAATAATAGTACATCAAAACAATATAAAAATATTTATAAAATTAAAATAAAGTAAAAAAATAATTTTTTAAAATGTTTTTGAAAAATACTTTTAAAAACAATAAAAAATTTCCAAAAATACTTGTGCATATTGTATAATAATAGAATATAAAAATTATGTTTTTCAATTATAACATATATAAATTGTGTTATCTCATTAAAAAAATTTAAATATGTTAAAAATAACCATAGTCGCAAGGGTCTTTTAGCTTTCTAAAATAGTTTGGAAGATTTTTTTAAAAAAAAACAACATATGTTAGAAAAAGTATTTAACACAATACAACCGTGTTTTTGAATATCAATTTTATATACAACTATTATTGAAAATAATGGTTGTTATACAATACATGTCCCATCCAAATGAATTATTATATATAAAAATTAATAAAAAATGTAATTCAATATTTCATAATAAAGAAAAAAATAAATAAACTAATGCGACATGATAGAGAAATAAAAAAACAATAAAAAAATAATCACTGAATATATATTGGAATTTTATTTTCTACATATTCAATATTATTAAAAAAAGTTTAATGGGATGATTTTAATTATATCTTAAAATATTATAAAACAAGTTATAATTAATTAAGAATTTTGTTTGGATTTAATTTAAGATATATTATTACTTTGTTTTATAGTTATCTCATCGAAATTTTTTTAAATATTATTATTCATATGCTTGGAACACGTGCTCGTTTCAATTTCATAATTCGATATCCCTCATCGCAGGACCATTGATTAATAACGGATGTTTTTGAGGCTTCTCTCCTACATAAATGTTTTCTTTCGAGGAGGGAGAGCAAAATATTCAAGCCAGTCCACTTCCCAAGTTCCCATGCTCACTCTTTCTCTCTCTCACTCGGGGGGGGGGGGGGGGGGGGGGGGGGGGGGGGAAGATAAAAAAAAATAAAAAAAAAAAAATCAAAAAAATTTTAAAAAAAAAAAAAAAAAAAACAAAAACACAAAAAAAAAATAAAAAAAAATAAAAA
>Ga0325414_1000079_pt1 | contig 51801 bp, 37 predicted proteins | sample PopdelMetagenome_8_FD_206183 | JGI IMG/M metagenome (GOLD analysis project Ga0325414, IMG submission 206183) | Populus deltoides microbial communities from Bellville, Georgia, United States - Leaf-PdKOR-R3 | ecosystem: Host-associated > Plants > Phyllosphere > Phylloplane/Leaf | place: USA... | reverse complement strand
AAACACTAACTTGAAACCCTCAAACCCTAAATCCTAAACCCTGAAACCTCAAAACCCTAAACATCAAACCCTTCACCCCAAATCCCTAATCCTAAAACCCTAAATCATAAATCCTAAAACCCTAAACGCCGAAACCTAAAGCCATGAACCTTGAATCCTCAACCCTGAACCCCTAACCCTAAACCCTAAAATCCTAACCCCAAAACCTAAAACCCTGAAACCCTTAAACCCTAAACCATATACCCTATACCCTGAACTCATTACCCTAAATTCTAAAACCTAAAACTCTAAATCCAAAACTCTAAACCCCAAACCATAAACCCCAAACCCAAACTCTAAACACAAAACCCTAAAACTCTTAACTTCTAAGCCATAAACCTTACTAGAACTTTAGTTATGAAATAGATAAATTTGACAAACACACAAAGTGTTTTCATGTATCACCATATCTATTATCTTTACTCCATGTTCATCCTTTCATTTGTTTAAAAACATATAATTAATCAACCTAATTAAAACTCATTTTAACCATCACTTCTCTTTCATATGGCTTATAATATTAATGCTTCTAACCTAATTTTTCCACCACTCCTCTTAGGTCAAAACTAGTCAGCCCTATAGGTAAGATTTTCTTCTCGAATGTTTTTAATTTTATTCCATCATTTCTATAGCTTAAGCCTTTTTATTAACATCCTATCCAATTTGTTCAAAGAAACTCTCATTTCCTACATATTTTCAAGAACCCTAAAATCATAACATTTATGGTTTTTCAATTATTATTTATAAACTATGAAATCAAAGAGGAAAACTAAAGAAAAACACTTTTATCAATAATTTCAAGTTCAAATTAAAGAGTTCTTACCAATTTCTTCTTCAATTGTTCTTCCTCTTCATTACCTATACTAGTCCCTCAAGTTCCTCCCCTCCAACCAAGCTTTCTAATTTTGGCCTAAATGTGTTTCTCTCCTCACAAATCTATTTGTAAGCTTCAATCTCATAATTTAGAAGGATTTCTCAGATGATTTTTAAAGGGAGACAAGAAAGAAGCCCCTTCCTCTCTTTTTAGTTATTGTTTTGCGTGAACAGTAGCAGCTACAATATTTATATTGGTTTTTTCTGGGTCAATTACTATTATACTCCTATTTAATCCTCAATTCTTGTTTATTGTACTAACCCATCATTGTGTCTTTATTTTGAGGACCTTTCTAAATTCTAATGGACGTCTTAAGACCCCATATAAAATGTTAGCTCAATCCAATAGTCAAATTAAAAGATACGTTCAATATTGTAAAATTGGATAGTCAGAAATTTCACGCCAAAAATTGAATTTCGCATACCACATAATTTACTTAAATCATCTTGGATCTTAGACTAGTTCTTTGGAGATTCTTATTCATAATTATCTTAAACTTTTCCTCAAACTTTATTACCATTTTCAATCCCAATAGCATGATTGTGCGCGGTAATTATACTGAAATTCAATGCTTCTCATGCAAAAGGTCATGCATTGATTTATTTGACGTTTCCTTCTATTTTACACTTAATAACACCCGGTTTACAAAATTTCCTCCTTCAAATTATTATTTTTACCTGGCCAAGGAGTTTTCGCAATTTATCATTAGTTAATATTTCGCATACTATTTTATTATTTTATCTTCTATGAATTTTAAATTAATCTCCCGAAAATATTCATCTTGATTTATAAAATTTTATCTCTATTTAATATTTTTCAATTAATAATTACCCTATTTAACCTAAATTTATCTATTTTTTATTAGGGGGTTACATCCTCCCTCATTTTTTTTTATACATATTAGTCGCAATAGATTATGTTTTCCAATGGATAGAGACAATTCCAAGTCAAAATAATGTCATACAACTACTATAAACGTTGGTCAATCCTAAATACATAATTTATTCAATTCAATTTCTTTCGTTTATTAACTTGTTTTTTTTTTACAAACTTTCTTTAATTTTCTTTATATTTTAATTCTCTACATTTTTTCTTTCTTCTTAACACCTATCTTCTTGCATGCGTGTGATAAATAAAATAGATAACCTTTGCACTTCGCTTGGTTTGCAAGGCAACTACATGTCTTCGTTTATGATTAAATACCTAGTTTTAGTTTATCTTTGTTGGAAGGAAGAAAAAAATTATGTAGCTCAATTGATCCAGAATTATCTTAATTGATCAAACAAAATTGTATAGTGCCATATGAAAAGAAGATGATAGAACAAAGACAATGTGTAAATGGGCAATCTTATAAAAGGAGGAGCACCGGTTCATCTTGTCTACTGTGGTTTATTTTTTCTGCTCTTACTAATGTGTACATGGGCCATCTAATGAACCAAAATCCTAAAAGTTTATTATTTTCTTTAAGCATAAAAAAATGCCCTTTCTTTTTCTTCTCACACAGATTTGGATGAAACTTTCTTGATTCTTGCCAAGCAATTGTCTATTGGTCTTGTATGGGGTAGGAATCTCCAAGAACATTCTGGATTCTGACGTTCAAGCCTGTAACCACAAAACAAATGCAGTATTGTATAATAACATATCTTGGAGAAAATAATGCAAAATACAAGTAGGTAAAACGAGTATAATATGAGCTTCAAGCAATATACAATAGAGAGAGACTTGCCTATAATCTAGGAGAAAATAATGTAGAAAAATAGATATTTCAAGCTTGGCAAGATTATTTCCAGGGCACAGCCTGCTTCCAGCTCCAAAAGGGAGGAAAGTCCCTGCTTTGGGTGTGTAATCCTACAACCAAGTTAAAGTAAACATGTTAATATTATATTACATCTTGATCATCAAACGATATGTCTGCGTACGACTATATATAAAAACTATGTAGGCTAATTCACTTACATCCCATCTAGAAGGATTAAATTCCTTTGGATTTGGATAGACTTCTGGATCCAAGTGAATTGTCCTAAACCAAGCCAGAACTTTCCAACCTTTTGGAATGGTATAACCTGAAGACCATACCATTATATAAGTCAATGACCGAACTACAGGTCTATTAGAATGTATAGTAAAATTTTACACAAACTCTACTAGAGATAAGATTCTAGAACTAACCATTCATACAAAAATCTGTTTTTGCTTCTCGAAATACAGTGAGAGAGAATGTTACCATACGAAGAGTTTCATCAATTACCTATAACAAATTAAAAAAACAAAAATATGTTATAAACTTGATGGATTTAGTAGAAGCTGAATATAAAACACATGACAACACCATTGATAGATTATACCTTGGAAAGATATTTCATTTCTCGGACTTCCTTAAGTGACAATCCCTTTTGGGTTAGTGGCCTTCTTTTTATAATTTGTTCTTGCTCTTCCTAAAATGTAATCAAGCGATTTATCAATGCACACATAAACTCTCAACGGAATATGGTACATGTCATGAAAAATAATTGAATTATAATACATACCTTAGCTTTTTGGAAATATTCAAGGTGGTCCTGGAGGAAAATAGTGGCCCATGTTGTGATATGGCCGGAAGATTCATGGCCTGCATTCAAGTACATCAACATAATATCAATGACTTCTTCATCGGTCAATTTCCTACCATTTTCATCCTCAACATCCAACAGAGAGTCCATCATATCTTTCTTCTTTGTGTGTGTAGCATCATCCTTCTTTAGATTTCTACGCCCATCCACAATAGATTGGAATACAGCCACAAGTTTTTTACGAGCCTGGAATTAGTGAAAATTCATTAACCCAGTCCTTACTAGCAAAAAAAAAATTAGACAGTTCTAAAGTTGACAAGTAAGAAATTATAGTAGAAATAAAGAAAAGGAATGATAAACCTTTAACGCTTCATAATAAGCGAATCCAGGAAGATTGATTGCCATGGCTCTGATTCCATAATTAAGAGTGGTGTATTCCTTCTCCAAAGACTCCATGACCCTCTCACTTGTTTTGCTAAGAAATATATAAATGATTATTCTAAAGGTAAGTTTTCTCATTTTAGTCAAGAACTCAATCTGTCCCATGGTGGTCCACTTTTCCAACTCAGATATAACATTTTGTTCTATATATGGAATGTAAGTAGACAATGCTTCATGACCATTGACAGAAGCGGATGTCAAGCGGCGAAGGCGCTTGTGCTCTTTGTAAGGAATATCAATGAAGGATTTCTCTCCAATGAGCTTCAATGTGGCCAGTGGCCAACCAGGTTTAAATGCATTGTCATCGGTTAATACTCTTCTGCATTCTTCAGGAGTTGTTACCAACACACTAGGGTTCCCGAACATGAAGGCCTTATAGATTCCAGTATGTCCATATCTGTATCATATAGTTCCATTCAATTTAGTAATATATCATTAATTAATTAATTAATCTGAGTTTCTTAAGTTGAAGGATGAACTTTGGCTAAGAACTTAAAAAAGGCATTTTTTTCTCTCCCTCTTTTGTTTTTTTAAAGAGATAACATTAAAAGTTGAAAATAATGTAACTAATTTTTCAAATATTTCAAGGAAACTAGTTAAGGGTGTGGATTGTGGAAGTGGCAAGGAACTTTCTGAATCATATCCATATACTTCAGATTTGAAGTATCAAGTAAATAAATAATCGGAAGAGTTAGCTGGATTAGGAATTTGATAGCTTTCCTTTTATAATCATGTAGAGGACTAGAGTTTAATATGCATAACACTAGCAATACCTAGGTTGTTGTACTAGGACAGATTCTCAAGTGCTTTTGGAGAAATGCAAAAATAGTGGCTTTATAGTGGAACTTACGCTATTGATTTATAAGAGTTTGAAGTTTGAGGTATTTATGCTAGGATTTATACGTTCATATGCATATATATGTATATACAAAGGGAAGAGAGGGGGGGAAGGAAGGTAGATACCTATTCACGAAGCTGCGGATGAAAGAATCAGGATCACTGGATTTGAAAGCTGTGAGAAAAGACCACATATTGCCAATGAAAGGCCAGCCCAAATCCCCTGGAGGAAGTGAATCCTTCTTTACCCCTAGCTTAAATTCATACAACCACAAATTCACTCTCTTTAGAATCCATTGTCCAACCCCTAATCCACAAAATATGACTACTAAGACCATCCATATGGATCCCAACCCCATACCTTACTAGCTTAATTTGATATAATAAGTTTTGATAGTTATGAGAGAGCCAAAACAATAGTATTATGATATGAAAATGTTGTTGTATTATATGAGTGGGTAACTGGGTATCTATGAGTACACATCATTTGTAAATATACGCATAATACGTATGGATTGGATATGGTAAGAAAAGAGATATGGTTGGGATTTTTATTTTCCTAATAATGTTGAATTCATGATGTAGATTAGGAAAGAAAAAATGTGATGGATACAGAGTATTGGTGTTTATTACGACTTTATATGGATATTTTGTGGTTTTTGGAAATTGGATTTACCCCTCCCCCTTTACAGATTTTGTTTCTTTTTTTTTTCCTGGTTATTGTATTATCTTAGGAATATAGGTCATGTTTAGTATAAAAAAAATTCTTTTCCATTTTAATTTTTTTAATGCAAAATCATAACATGTTCATTTCTTAGAGTTTCAGAATATTTTTTCAACTCATAAAATTAAAAAAAAAAGTGTATTAAGAAGATTTTTCACTTGAAAAAAAAATAAAAAAATAAAAATCATATTCCAATTAAAATTGATTTCTATAATATTATGTACATTTTAACATGTACCAATATTCTTTTTCTTGTATTAAAGGTATTGTCCATTTATATATTTATTATTTTAAGAGAAATCTTTCACTTAATTAGATTGAATGAAATGCATTAATAAACACAACAACAATAAAGTATTTTCACTATTAAAGTGTTTATTGATAATAAAGTTTGACCCCATAAACAATATTAATTAAAATACAATAAATTTTTTTAATGATTATTATAATCATTCCATGGTTGATTTGCAATAGCTTACCTAACCAAACTCATTTGTTGATGTTGATATAAATCTATTTGAATACCTTTATCACGTCATGCTTTTACATCCGAATATAAAATGGGACTCTCTAAAATAAAATGGAAATTTATATGGGAAGTTGGAGTCGCAACCTACTAATTAGAGGAAAGTGAGAATCCTAAAGATTAGCACTATTTTTAAAGATTTAGGTAAATGGTTAATTATATCTAATAAAAGACAAACGTTACTTTTACCATATCCTTTCTTAAATAAAGTTACCTTTACTATGTGGTATCTTATAAATTTATCTTCTTTATTGTCATTAATTATTCTAATTATTTTTAGCTTATTTACCATTTGTATTTTAATTTATTTCTAATTATTTGTGAAAAAATCAGCGTCAATTATCTTAGAAAACTCTTTGATTTGACTATGCATGAAAAATTCAACATCAGTCTCTAAAAATAGAAGACTCGTTAATTAGGCTTTTTTAAAAAAAGTTGATGTTAATCTCTTAAAATGGCGACTTGTCTTTTCACGAAAATGCTAACTGATATGGTCCCTTGGATTTTGGCATATTTAGTTTGGATCTTTACTAGTGATTGGTTGGGTTTGTGAGCATTGGATTGTTCAAGGTCTTAATGGTTGCTGGGTTGGTTCTTGGAGGCTTGGTTGATTTAGATGTTGTGGTTATGATGATGTAATTGTGGTGGATTAATTGAGAAGTTGTGGTAGTTTTGAGTCAATTGATAATGGGGACTGATTTATTGGAGAAGGTTGTTGATTTTTTTTTTACAAGGAAGGTAATGGTTTTTTGCAGTGATAAGCAATTATGTAAGTGTTTTGAAGAGGGATAGTTTTGTAAGTGTCACAATGATAATTGTTTTAGGAGGATTAACAATGGCAGTCACTAAGAAAAGCATGAAAGATGAAGGGCTATGTTGTTGTTTCTACGATCCTAAGAAAATCAGTTATGGTTGAAGGTTTTGGGTTTTTGTTTTGATATTTGATGAATGGATATTGGAGACTCAGGTTTAATCTATTATTGATGTTGTATTTGTTAGGGATGAAGATTGGAGAGACTGGGGATTTTTAGTATTTGATGATGGAGGCTAGATATGTTATTGTTATTTTCTAGTTTTGTTATCGATGAAGATTGGTTTTGGGTAATAATAGTATTGTTTTTCTTGTGAATTCCCACATAGTGCTCCTTGTTGATTGGTATGTAGTGTTGAGATGAAGAATTTCAGTGTTGTTGGAGGGATGAAAGGGAGACAAAAAATATTTCTAGTGTTGGTGGGTGTGAAAATCGAATTTGTTATAAAGACAAATAGTAAAGGGGTAGGGAAATGAGGTTTTTTTTTTTTTCCAATGTTCTTTTTCTTTCTTCTCTGGTTTGTGTGGGCTTTTTATTAGGGAGAGAACTAGAATTATAGACTAAAGATCTGGGATTTAATTCAAGGTAATGATTTTTAGGTAAGATTGATTATTGGATTTTAATGGCTTAATTATTGGATTTAATCAAGTACCACCGAAACTGGCCCCGACGGGCTGGGACCAACCTGATCGAAGAACCAAAGCAAATACCAATCGAAGCGGGCTAGGACCAACTATGACCTACCAGGCTTGAAAACCAAGGCAAAAACTCACTGAAATAGGCCCCAATAAGCCGAGACCAACCTGGTATGAAAATCTAAGGCAAATAACCATTGAAACGAGCCTTGATAGGGCGGGACCAACTTGGCCAGAAAACAAAGCCAAATACCCACAATAACAATCCTAGATGGGCTAGGACCACCATGGCTAAAATCTTAGGCAAATAACAACATCAACAAGTGTTGATTAGTCAGGACCAACGGGACCTAAAAACCAAGGCACATACCTACCGAAGCAAGCTTCGATGGGCCGAGACCAACGAGGCCCGAAAACCAAGGCAAAAACCCATTAAAATGGGGCAAGAGTAACCGTGGCCAAAATTCAAGGTAGATACCCACCAATACATGCCCCGATGGGCCAGGACCAATTAGGCTTGAAAACCGAATCAAACACCCTAAAAAACAAGCCTGACAAGATAGGACCAAATAAGCTTGAAATCCAAGGCAAATAACCACCGAAACGAGCCCTAACAGGTAGGGCCAACTAGGCTAAAAAATAAAGGCATATACCCATCAAAAAGAGCCGAGATGGGTCAAAACCAACCAAGTTTGAAATCTAAGGGAAATACCCATAAACGTCGTGACCAAACAGGCCCGGAAGCCAAAACATAAACCAACAAAAATGGCCCCTAAAGGATCGATATAAAAAACCAAAGCAAATACCCATCGCAACGAGTTGGGACCAACTAGACCCAAACCAAGGCAAACACAACATAAACAACTTTCAAGTATTCTTATCATCATTAATACATCAAAATCAACTTAATTTAATCAAGTTTTCAAATCCCTTAACAATGGTTCGTCACTTGTGCTAATTTATTTTTCAATTTCTTCAATTAAAATTCTTAATCATTTCATCTAAACCTCAAATAACTAAAAATTAAATAATTTTATGTTTTTATTAAAAAAAAATTACACAACCCTAAAATTCACAAATTAGAGATTATCCCCCATCAAAATTTAAGAATACAAAAGTGTAAAATAATTTATTAACCAATTAATGAGCTTTCTGTAATAATTTTCAAGGATCTCCTATTTCTCCTCCAATTTTGCAAACTTTCTCTCCATCACCTAACACCCCAATCACTCTGTCTATCCTTAAAGCTTACTAATTTGGTTTGTTTTCTTATGTAACAATTTCTTACTCACACTCTCCATGCCTTAATGTTTGAGAGAAAAGAAGAAGATGAATGAGAAGAAGAAACTTTGAAGTCATTCCCCTTCTTCATGTTGTCGGCTACAACGTATAAGGGGGGAGTGATTTTTTCTTCAACTTTATAAAAATGCCCTTTAATAATTCTCAAATATTATTTCAATAAAAAACTAGATCATTGGTAAAATTTGGGTATTGAACAAATTTTTATTTCAGCCTAATTAACATGAGTATACTAAAAATCTTCGTCTATGTTCATAAAATTTTTCCTTATAATTTAATATTTTTTGGTTAAAGATTTTTCTATTTAACATTAGTTTACAATTTGAAGCCAAGAGTTTATAAATATGGTATTGTTAGAATTTTAAGTTCTAATAAACAAATGAGAAGTGATAAAATTTTAAGACAAAAAGTTCATCTTTGACAACAAAATTTTCATTATCTTAAATTATTTTGATAAGTAAGTACCTTTTTTTGTTCTAATTTAAACATATATATTTTTATTATTAATATATATGATAGAACTTTGAATTGATATCAATTGTAAGTATGAATAAATGTTTAGTATACATGTTAAAATTCTATTATTATATTTGTTGAAGTTATGAGTTATTATTTTATATGTTTATAGATTTAAAATTGTATGAAATCTAAACTTTTCTTTAATATATTTTATGTTTGAATATAAACTAAATATTTTTAACCACTAGAATAATATAATTATTAATAATTTGAAAAACATGGAATCTATATTATTTATAGGTTTTGTTTAGAGCTTTGGTTCAAATCGCTAAATAAGTTTGATTTATCCAAAAGAATAATCTTTCCATTTAACCATGATAAAGTTGGGCAAAGAGATTTACTATGATTTGGCATGATAATTGTCATCCATGGAATATGAAAGCTTATTTTCATGCCGTTACATTAGTATTACTTTAAAGGAAACCTTAAATTTATTTTGATGTCTTTGATGAAAATATTTAACGACCACAGGTAAAACAAATAGAATTTATTTATTGCCATTAAAATGGATGGTTGTAATGAAAGGGTGAAATTATTTAACTCGAAGGGGAAAATAATAAAATAAAAAAAATCCAAGGCTTAATTGATAATGGGCTAAATTGTGCCCCGCTACGAAGAAAAACAAATACATAAATAAATACTGCTGTGATAAAGTAAATGAAAAAGAAAAAGAAAAAAAGAAAACATACTCATATGCACTCTCCTCTCGTCTCCTCCATAGCGCTGTGTGTGTGCCTTCGCTTTGTATCTCTATCCACAACTTTATCTTTACTTGTATGAGTACTCTCATCTTTACTGGTGGACCAATTGATAGCTCTGCTGCTGCTGCTGCTGCTGCCTCTGCCGCTGCCTTAATTAACCTTATAGTTATTGTTATTGCTGCTATCTCTTCTTGTTCTTCACTTGGAGATTTCACCCTCTCCCTCTGCCTATCACTATCAGGTATCTTCTTCTTCTTCTTCAATTCTTCGATCGATCTTGATGACAGATTGATCATCATCCATCACGTCACGTCTCCTCCATAGCGCTGTGTGTGTGCCTTCGCTTTGTATCTCTATCGACAACTTTATCTTTACTTGTATGAGTACTCTCATCTTTACTGGTGGACCAATTGATAGCTCTGCTGCTGCTGCCTCTGCCGCTGCCTTAATTAACCTTATAGTTATTGTTATTGCTGCTATCTCTTCTTGTTCTTCACTTGGAGATTTCACCCTCTCCCTCTGCCTTTCACTATCAGGTATCCTCTTCTTCTTCTTCTTCAATTCTTCGATCGATCTTGATGACAGATTGATCATCATCCATCACGTCACGTCACCAACTCTTAGGTATTGTATTGTATGTAATACTAATACTCCTATTACTCAACACAGAATCAACATCAGATTCCATGTTCTCGAAGGAAAAAGCACTACAAAAAGAAAAAAAAATGGACAAATCTCTTTTGCTATAAGGCTAAATGGAAAGTAAATCATAGCTGATGAAGATAGAAGAAAACTTGTTTGCCATAATCATCTCCATCCACACTAATCATATAATACATACATTTCTACTAAACTGTAGCATCTGTCCCCACTGTGTAACGAAGTCGGACTAATGATATTTCCACAACGGTTGACAGTTTACAAGTTTAAACGACTTTGTTGAATGAATGGTGTGCTATTATAACCCGGCTTCTTCGATGTGTTTAGGGCTATCTCATAGTAATATTACCTAACTTTCCTAATTCTATCTTTGATTAATTGGACTTGTGACATTCATTGTTCAATCCATAGTTTACTATTTCTTCTTCTCTTATTACTTTCATCGAAAATCAATTTTTGTCATAAAATTGTACTGCTCCATATTATATGTCTTCTTCATTTAATTAATCACTCCTAGTTTTCGGGAAAAATTGTTGCGATCACTCACTCATAGCTGCTGCTGCTGTGTTTGATTTTATGTGGATTTAGGGATTTCTTTTACCATATGATTTCTTCAATTGCAAGAGAAAAAGCAAAAGCAGCAGAAGTGTGCTGATATGTTGAGGAACAACAATGTGGTTGCCAGGATTTTTCAGCGCCAAATCCAAACTCCTCCTCCTGGAACCAGCGTATGTAACTAAAACACACATGGTCTCCTCTTTTTTCCTCTTTTTCTTTTTTATCACACCAAAAATTAATGCATGTTTCCAGGTTCATTGTGCTCGGCGATTCTATGAGAATTTAGTGCCTAGTTTTACCATATACGATGTTGAATGCCCCGATCATTCATTCCGCAAATTCACCGATGATGGTCAATACCTCATTAGTTTTAGCAGAAATCACCAGGATCTCATTGTTTATAGACCCACTTGGCTCTCCTATTCCTACAAACAAGAAGATTGTCATCTTCCATCTAGAGCTAAGAGGTTCGACAGCTTCTTCACTCAACTCTACTGTGTCCCCCTTGCTTCCAGCAATGAGGTTATTTGCAAAGATTTCTTTCTATATGTCATCACCAACCAGTTCGGACTCTTTGCTACTTCCACTGCTCAAATTCATGATGCACCTGCTATAGGAGGAGCTATTCAAGGAGTCCCTTCCATAGAAAGAATTACTTTTCACCTCTTGAGGTACACTTTATATTTCACCAATATCCCAAATGCAAAGGTCAATGCCTCAATATTCCTCTGCTTCATTTTTCCCATTGTATTTGTTCTTTTTCATTCCTTTTCTATGTATTTATAATTAGGTTGGAAGATGGGGTGATACTAGATGAGAAGGTCTTTCGCAATGATTTTATTAACTTGGCTCATAACATGGGTGTCTTCCTGTATGATGATTTACTGGCCGTTGTGTCGCTTCGCTATCAGACAATATACATTCTCCAAATTAGGGAATCTGGTAACCTTGTTGATGTGCGTGCGATAGGTGCATTTTGTCGTGAAGATGATGAACTTTTTCTTAATTCTAACAGTCAGGCAAGTGCCATCAACTACTACCATAAATAAAGCACCACTTGAGCTTTTGAATACACTTAATACCTTTGCTTCTTTATGCAGTTTCATGAACATGTCATACCTGTCTCTCTTCTTTGGCAATAGTTTGGCTGTTGTGAACTTACTATTTGTGTGTCTTAGCTTCTTTATGCAGTTTCACAAACATGCCATAGCTGTCTCTCTTCTTTGGCAATAGTTTAGCTTTTGTAAACTTACTATTTGTGTGCCTGGTGTGCAATTGGCAACTGACTGTTGAGCCATGGATTGCAGCGCATGGCAGTGGCTGACAGAAGTAAACTGCATCAATCATCTGGGAATCATGTCGATAATGGTGTCCATAGTAATCAGCTGAATTCAGACAATTCTTTTCTTAGTGGCATTAAACAACGCTTGCTCTCATTCATTTTTCAAGGAATATGGAGTGAAGAAACTGATAAATTCCAGGTTGGTTATTTGGCATTCCAATTCCTTGTTTTGATAAGGTCACAAGACTATCTTTGAAAATTAATCTCATCATCTTGTTGGATGTTCTGAACAATTCATAAACTAGTGAATGACAAATGCTGCAATTCAGGTATTTTCTAGTTACATTTCTTTCCTTACATTATTGCACTGTAGGACTTCATTGTCCGTACATTTTTATTTTGGTTGGTGAACTTTTGAAGTTTTGGATAAAGTTAGTATTGTATTACTTGTTTTGGTGACTGCGCATATTCTTGACTTCTATATGTGCATCACATCTCGGGATTCATTATGTATTCAGAATATATCTACTACAATAATTGGAATTTTGAACTATCTAATATTCAGAATACTCAATGAGACAATATGACAATCATTTGAAGTTGAAAAACTTGGCTTGTAAAATTCTCTAGTTTTTCTTATTACCTTTATGGTTTATAAGGCATGCAAGGTTTTTTCCTTTTCCTTTTTTTTCCTTTTTTATTTTTAAATTTAGCCAATTTTGGATATTTTATTTTGCATTATATTAATGCATTCACTTTCTTGGGTTTTTTTTAATTACTTCATTGAGGAACTGTGTGGTGGATCTGGAATGCTTTTAATGGTTAATATCTTGATGGGAACTATTTTGAATATTTCACAAGTATTTTTATACAGTAATAGCATTACTTTGTCAGAGGGTCCAGTGCTTGAAGAAGAAATTCTATTTCCATTTTCAAGATTATGTCGACTTGATTATTTGGAAGGTGAGGTAATAAAGTTTTTGTTTTTTAAATGTTTCCCCCTTCTGCTAGATGAGCTGCAAAAATGTGCTATCTTGATTTATTTTTTTCTCTACACTCAATGCTAAAGCAACTTTAAATGATGTCCATCAATGTCACATGTAATTAATTATTTATAACTCTTAAACAGGTACAATTCTTGGATCGTCATCATTTGCTAATCAAGTTTGGGAGTGTTGATGGAGGGGTGAGGCTTTTTATGCTTTCTACCACTTGAATCATGTCAAAGGTCTGAGAATGATCAATTACATGGACTGTATGTGGAACACACCACCATCACCCCCCAAAACAAGAACTAGGGAAAAGAGGGTATAACAACTCGGGATTGTTGAGAGAGATACGTTAATCAGCTGTCTTTACGATAATGGAATGTAGTGGCATGATGGAAAGAACTCTACTCATTATAGAAAAAAGTGTCGCTTTAATGAAATTCCATTTGTGATTAGGAAATAATTGAGATCATGAAGTCCTCATGTATCACAAAAGAGGGCATGTTTCCAGATCATATGAAATAGATGTTATCCTAGATAACATGAAATACCACAGCAAGTATACTTTTCTGTTTCTCCTTGGCTTGGCAAGCAAACTCAATTCTCTTAGCACAATTGAATCCATGATCTCACCCTACACCTCATATTGTAGGAAGAGAGAAACAGTGTTTTCCAGTCATTGCATTAAAGGTCTGATGGGTGCTATTGCTTTTTCCTCAACACTGTTGAGATATCATTAAACAGGGTTTGGTGGGAGGTTTCCAGGAGTCTAACATAAATGGAGTTGCATGGTAGAATTTAGTTTGGAGTTAAACTGGAAAATTGTCTTTTAATTGGTACAAATCTATTTGTCAAATTCTACTCACTTCCTCTTCTATGCCCATGAGTTCTATTTCTTAAGAGCATTTATATCTATTTCAACTATCATTGAACATGATATCAAAAAATATTATAGTTGAATTTAGTAATGAAATGCATGTGGGTTGGCTGGACAACAGATGATAGCAGTCAGGCTGCAATTTTGAAACATGCTGAAAGATATGGCCTTATCTTGAACAGCCTGCCAAATCCAGCCCAATTGGCAGCAATAAGGATGGTTAATGTTCCAATCATGTGTATGGAATTCTGGAATTTCATGTAAGGAAGTTGAATGCCATGGATTTCTTGTGGAATGATTAAGACACCTAAAAGTACAGCGAGTGGCTTCTGATTGTTGAGATTGCTTCCTGCTCCTATGCAACTTAATAGACACTTATTATTATTTTTTTTTGTTTTGACTTTCACTTCTAACAATGCTTATGTCTGGAACAACACTATGTCCTGTACAAACAGCAAAGATATTTACTGAATTCTTTGTTAATTAAAAAAAGTAGATTTTGGGCTCTGAGCTGATAAATCCTAGATAACTAGCTCTATGGAATGTGAAGTTAACAATGCTTTCTTAAGTCTGAGATCTTGTAGTAATTAGCTTAAACCTTTATCAGTTCAATTTATATTTTTTATATGCCCTTGCAAGCCTTTATGGAATGTGAAGTTCTATAAATTATCACTTTCTCATGCAAATCGGTCATTGTGCTTTGCACTGGAATATTTTGATAATGGTGATAGCATATTTGTAGCTTCAGGTATCACGAAATGCTGATCACCATCCATCATTCTTTGCTGTATATAACATGGAGACAACTGAAATCGTTGCGTTTTACCAGGTATTTATTTGGGAATCATAATATTTTTAATGCCATTAAATAACCTTATGCACTGCTCTGGCATGCTCATATTTATTACTTGGTGTAGAATTCAGCAGATGAGCTTTATCTCCTGTTTGAGCAGTTCTGCGACCACTTCTATGCGATGTCAAGAAATTCATCTTACATGAATTTCATATCATCACACTCAAATAACATCCATGCTCTTGAGCAACTACGGTCCATCAAGTATAAAGCCAGCAGTCTTTCACAGGTTAAGTATGAGTACATGACTTGTGAATTGTTTTCTTGAAACCCCCCCCCCCCCCCCATGTAACACAGTGATGAAATTCCATGAATTGCCTTGTATTCATGTGATATGCTACATCTGTACATCTGCTTCCATAGCATCATCTAATCAGATAATGAATTCTGCAGTTTGTGAAGAAGATGCTGACATCTTTACCTTTCAGTTGTCAATCACTGAGTCCTTCACCCTATTTTGATCAATCTCTCTTTCGGTATGATGAAAAGGTCTGATTCCAACCTATCATCTCCTCTCCCTGTTTATGCTCACCCTCAAAGCTTGTGTCCTGGATCATGGCAAGATTTTGAGGGGAAGGTTATTATTTCAATCTAGTTACTAAACATGTGTGCTTAGACAAACATGAGGGATATTTTGGTCCTTCCGTCTTCTGATTTTTATTAAATCTAAGGTGAATGCAACTGTCCTCTGTAAACATGTTCGCCAGTAATCTGCTTCTACTCCCTCTAACCTTAATACTGTCTAAAGCCCTTTTTCCCCTCGGAAAACAATTGAAGGGCAAAGCAGTAGGGCCAGATTTTAAAATGACTCGTGTAGACTGCTTTAGCTTCCGTCTATGATATTTTGGGACATGTATATTTTTATTTCTTGAAGACAGCTAGAGAGGAAGGATGATGACATTTATTGTCCTAGAATTTTTAGATGCTTCTAACACATCGACAATTTTAAGAAGTTGGAACCTTTAAAACTGTTACTTTAGGTAGTTGGATTAAAACTCTGTCCCTTCTTAACTACTTTGTATATGAGCTTCTTGTTTTTGTACATGGCTTGTACCTCCTTGGGGGCTGGCCTTGAATTATAAATGTAAAACTGGCAAGTAGTGGTTTTAGCCATATCCCCTCCTATATGAGTAGTCTAGATTTTTTTAATCGCGCACAGATCTTTGAAAATGGGTCATTTCTGCTTTATAATTGTCTCAGCGTTTGTGTGGGCATGTTTTGCTCATTTCTGCTTGTTTGTCAATTGGTTGTGCACCATCTAAACCCATGTTAATGGTCTGCTGTTGTAGCTGATATCTGCGACTGACCGGCATAGACCATCGACAGATCATCCTATCAAGTTCATTTCTAGAAGGCAACCACATACCCTAAAATTTAAGATTAAACCAGGTATGTTTCTTCACCTTAAAGAGTTTTAGGCCCGAAGGACCATAAGCAACAGATTATGGGAGTTTCTGCATGTGAATCATCAAGTTGTTATTGTAATTTTCAGCAAGATTGTTTTCATGAATCAACCCGCTTGTGTTGTTCCAGAACTATTGTTTTCATTTGCACCATTCTAAGTTTCCATTTGCTGAATATTATTGAAGTGGGTGGATGGTAATTGTGCTCTGTTTTCTCAATTAGGTCCTGAAGCTGGAAGTTTAGATGGTCGAACAAAAAAGGTGTCGTCATTCCTGTTCCATCCTTTTTTACCCCTGGCTCTTTCCATTCAGCAGACGCTGTTCTTGCAACCATCAGTGAATATTCACTTTCGAGGGTGAAGATATCTCCTAATCTTGGATGTCAATCTTCCATTTGTAAGCAGCCTCTATTTTGAGATGAAATTACACTAGTCAATAGCTTTTTCTTTGACTACAAATCCTGTTTATCTATAGGGCTTGTAACATTATGCTGATCAAAGTGGCATGTATTTTTCCAAACTGGGTATATTAGTTCCCATGCTGAGGTTGCTTCCAAATAAGTCCTTTGTTGATCCCCCAATTATTGAACACCACTCAATTAGCGTTTACATCCTTTTCAAATAGGTTCCTTGGTTAAAATATACGACAAATAACTCTCTATAGTTGACCATTTTTTTGTTCAAATTGCAATTAGCCAAGCACATCAAACAATTTATTGCTTTAAACTAACCATATTAATTCAATTCTTATTATTTGCAACGCCAATGTAGTGGCTTGCATCAAGCACCTCAGCTCCATTTCAAACATAATCAATTTTTATTCTTTCCTTGTTTGTTCATTTAAACTAACCAGGCGCAATTTGTCTACGTCCTGTCATAGACCAACTCTTTATCCAAACCCTAAAAAAAGTGATGAAAAAAGAAAGAAAGAAATAAGGAAAGGAACTATCATCCCAACAAAGAGCAGGATTCAAACCAGTTTCAGTTTTAAATGTGCAGTTTAAATCAAAACTGATTACATAAATAAATAAATAAAAGATTTAAAACTTGAATATATTCTTGTGAACCTTCAACACTACTCGACAAGTCAATGAAATTCTTTTTGCTGTCCGATGGATGGCATTGCGATCTCCACTTCCCTCATCTTGAACAGCAGCACTCTCAGTGCCAAAGGAGGGTTCATTGAGTTTATCATGTGCAAGAGCTTCAACTTCATTTATGGCCTGAAAGAACACAAGCCATAGTAAACCTACCAACCCATTGTGGAACATGTAATTTGCAGCTTAAATTACCTTATCACAATGATGAACCTCGCTATCTTTTATGCCATGCAAGTAGTCTGGAAACCAGAGCATAATGATGTCAGTTTCTTAACATATTTATGGTACTCTTAGAGCATATAAATGTAGAGATGCTTGGAAAGTGAAAACCAACCAAGCTCTCTTTTGCATCAAGAAAAAAGAAAAACATAGGAAGCCACCTGAGTACGCATTGTCCTTGAATATAAGTAGACTCCGAGGCATCAATAGAACTGAAGTTTCAGGATTATCCATCTGTTCTGTCTCAGTCTCTTTAGCTTCTCGACCAAAATTTTGTTCATCAACTTCATTTTTCCACGTGTCTGTGCATGTTCTTAACCGTGAATGTGGAGTGAAATCCATGACAACAGGCGATCCAAGAGAAAGTATAGCTACTACAGGAAAATATGCAGGTCCATCCTGGTGGGGCTGTATGACAAACAACGAAGAACATAAGAACCAGAGCCCACAATTATGCTGTCATATACTGTAGCAAACTTAGATTGCTGGGATGAGACATAATAATTCCTTTTGGAACAAACATAATGCTAAATGGTAATGTCAGTGATCTAATCAGTGACAGTTAAAAACATGAAGCACTAAGATTTCCAAGGGTAGGCCACCAGCAATGGGCATGAGCACTTGTGTGACAACAAAAACAAACCATTATTCCCTGGTCAGGAAGGTATTCATTGATGAGAACGTGATTGATTGCTGAGGGGAACAGCCCTGATTCTTCTGATATTCTTTGTGTAATCATCGTTAACCAGGGAGGCACTGCAATGGAGTTTGACAGAAGACTTAAAAAAAGTATATCACATTAGAATCAACATTGAAATAAAAAGTTAAAAACATTAAATTATGAGCATGACAATTTCCAAAAGACATGTCCTCAACCTGTTCAAATGTAACTTAAAAAAGCTTTTAAAGAAAGTAACTAAACCTTATTTTTTTAATCCATGAGAGGATGGAGTGGGAGCTCAAACTCGAGACCTCCCAGAAAGAGTAACAAAATTACCTACCAGTAGGGCTACCACCCAACTGGTGTAACCAAACATTAGTGTATGGTGAAAATTTCCCTAAATGATCCAAATAGGTGGAGGAAATCACTTCCTCACTCAGTTTAACCTCATAAAACCAGTAATTATTGTCATTTAACACCATCCACAATTGGAACTAAGCTGCCAAACAGATAACCGAACCACATACTTTTGTTTCAAGAGACAACCACAGAATCAGTAATTGCAAATCCAGAAGAAGTCAAGGGTTGATTTTAACTTGATATACTGGAGCAGAAATCAGGACGTAAACCATTAAAGGAAGTTCCAATTTGCAAGTCTGAACCATAATCTTTAAGGTAGAAAACAATAAATGAACAAATTTGATAACACAAGAAGAGAAACATATCTCAAAGAATAGTTGATTGCTAATATTTGTGCAACTGCTCAAACCCCTTATAGAGATAATAAGACTAAAATTTATTTCCACTTACAGTCTTGGGGTAGAAGGCCTTTTTCGTGGACGACACCACCTGTCAATACCAAAGACCAAGGGTAGTAGGGGGGGAATTACTATCAATCGGAGAAACTCTGTGCACCTTTTCTTCTACTACAGCTTCTGTGTTTAGTTTGCAGGGGGGGGAAGTTGAGAGAAGGGGAGTGAAAAAACAAAAAAAATTTCCAACATACCCCAATTCTGAAGTCTTCTGTTCTTCAAAGATTTCCACTTTGATAAAGGGGCTTCATAAATCTGCAAAGCCAACATAAAGCGAATCCAGTGAAAAAGAAAAGGCGAAATCAAAATCGAAAAAAGTTGGAAATTACTGAAGAGTGTATTGCCACCTTTTGTAGAAGATGGGTTTCTTCAGTCTGTGTGATAAAATGAGGTGTGTAGATGACAGTTGGCAGCTGCCCTACTAGAAATTCATTCAAATTTCCTTCCATTGCCTTGCCATAGCCATAATTTTGAAGAAAAAAATAATTTATAACAGTGTTAGCATTATGAAAAGAAAAGGGGAATAATAATAATAATAGTGGTGGTGGTGGTGGTGGTGGTGGATGATTATGAGCAGAAATCGGTTAGCATTTGAATTAGAAGGAAAGGAGCAATTGAAAAGGCACAACCAATCTGCAATTACTAAGTCTGACTTTCAACATTAGGGTTCTTTTTATTTATTTATCTATAAATCAATAACATTCTTCATTCATTCACCATACATTTATTATTTTTGCTTAAAGTAATTCTTCATGTACTTATTTATGGTAAAGAATCATATTATTATTGAATAAAAGCCTGGTTGTTATTATTAGTGAAAAAATAGTAGAAGCAATACTCTTTCATCATAAAATAAAAGCATGAAATTAGCACAGCAGAATATATGGAGTACGAACAGTTTGTGGATGGTTAATCACATAATAATCAAATTGAATTCAACTGTTTACATAGTAGCATGGAAAGGAGAAACAGATTTACCTGCTCTGCTACTCTCCTTCTCCTTCTGGCTCAAGCTTCGTTTGTTCGCTGCAGCTGCAAAAACACCCAATGCCTCTGCGTGCTTTCTCCTTGAATTCCTTCTTCTGTTATTTTCCAAATACATAAATAGGAGTAATTAAATTAAATTGGGTCAGTTTTTCTAATAATAATAAAAGGGCCCAATAGTAGAGATTGGGCCCATATTGTATATCTACGGTGAAAATGAGTTACCACTCAAAAGCATTAACGGTTACTGTGGTAGCACTGCTGCTTGTGCTTGTTGCTACTGCATTTTAGCAAAAGATAGACAGTAACAGAAAGAAAGCACGTGTCCTCTCTTCCATCGATTACGATGATCGAGAGGAGGAGGAAGAAGAATCATGTGAGTGTGACTAGATAAGACTCACACAGGACTCGGTTGTTTTCTATGACGTGGAGCCGCTACCTAGCTAGTGCTAGTAGTGCTTTGTATCTATCCATATCTTTATCCAACAAATACAATATTTGTATTGGTACTAATATTATATTATATTATTTTATAAAGTGGTAAAGTTTATCTCAAGTCTCAACTAGTACTCGTACTGGTGGGCCAATTGATAGACCTGCTGCTGCTACCTGGTAACCTCCGCCTCCTCCTCCTCCTCTTCTTCTTCACTTGGAGACTCAACTCTCGCTCTCTCTCTGCCTTTTACTATCAGGTATCCTTCTATCTTTCTTTCTGTTTCTCATCTCTATATATCTTAGATCTATCTTGATGACAGATTGATCATCGTCCATCACATCACATCACCAACGCTATATATTGTATTGTATGTAATAGTAAGTATTGCTCTTAGCTGCCGCTGCTGCCTGCTTTAATTTCATAAATAAACTCAATTAGATAGCTAGCTAGCTTGCCATCAGATCTTTCCAATAAACAAAGTGAGTGTTGTGTTACTTTGTCCATCCATATCCATGTTTAACTACTCCCAGTACCCTGATTTAATTATCCATTCATTTTTTTGCTACTGCTAGCTTCCATGGATATATAATAATAATTAGATCTAAGTCATGTTTAGGACTAGTATGCATCATATGAATATCCCTTATCAAATCAATCGCTCGTTTATCGATTGATGGGTGTGTGTGTGTGTCCCAGATGCAAAGCAACACATAATTAATCCTCCGTCTCTCACTCTTACCATTACTGATAATCGTCTGAAGTCGTGATTGGCAATCACCTACTGCTTTAATTCGCTATATAAACTGTATACAATAACTTAGTCTATCTCTTTAATTAGACATGCATACATGTGTGCTTCCGTTTCTTTCCTTTTTCACCTTTTTTTTAAAATATATACCCATCTGCATTAAAATTTACTTGAGATCTTTACAGTTTTCTCACCTGTGACAACTATTTCAAGTTTTCCTAACCGGTCACACTACTACTCTTCTTTACATATGATTATTTTACAGCAGCATATGTCTACTGGATATGGGAGCTACGTTCCTTGTTTGTTTCAAAATCCTTAAGCCTAACATCTATAACCTCGTCTTTTTCACAGGGAAAAAAAAAATGCAAGGGGCCCTTCGTACATGTTTAACCCATGGAAATGTTGTCAAAGATTCACTCTTGCAACATGTCCGTGTTTTGAGTCCACTCTTGCGGCCCATTGTGTTTTCTCGTTTTGAATCAGTCTCATCTGCTCGAATAGAAGAGCATGGCTTTGAGAGCACCAGAATTGCTGACATCCTCAAAGAGAAAGGTAAAGGTGCAGATGGCTCGTGGCTTTGGTGCACTACGGATGACACTGTTTATGATGCTGTCAAGTCGGTAAGCATCTTCACTTCTGTATTAGCTATTGTGCTTGTCGTTATCATTATTATCATTAGTTGATTGAAAAACTTATTACAAGCATATTCCATTTTTCTTTAGCATTTGGGCTAATAAAGCATTTCTCTCCAGATGACACAGCACAACGTTGGAGCCTTGGTTGTTGTCAAACCTGGAGAGCAGAAATCAATTGCAGGAATCATCACAGAGAGAGGTATTTCAAAAGTTCATACTGTATTAAAAAAGCTTATGGATTAAGGTTTGCATGTACATGAAACACTTTTTTAAGGCAGTGGGAAATTATAACATCTTTTCCATTTCCCTTGGAAATTATAACATCTCTTCCTTTCGGTTTTCTTCTTTCTAGTTGGGTTTAATTTTGTGCTCTAACATGCACCATGAATTTAGTACTAAATGTTCTAGTAGTTTTAATCACAATTTGTTAGATTATTTACATATTTTTTTGACATTTCAACTTTTGTTTTTCCTTTTCTTTTCCCTCACTGCACTTGTTTGGAAGTTGTAACACCTTCTTAAGTTGGTTGTACATGTGGATTCCCACATTGGAAAGAAATTCCTTACGGGCTGCAGGACATATAGCCCATCTTAGCGTAAGCCCTGCAGCTTATATGTCGCATTATAGTGCTTTCTCGTGAAAAGAGACATTTATTTCATTATTTTCTTGTGATCTCGGGGGAAAACCCTTTTCCTCAAAAGATTCTTGTGATGGAGAAATCATTACTTGCATTACGACAGTTGCATAGACAACTTGCTCTCCTATTTGATTTCAAGAAATCATCATCATTGGATTTCTGATGCTTTTGTGCATGTCTGTGTGTGTACACATTGGCCTAGGAGATTAGTTGGGCTATCCTGGCTGTCTTTAGAAGTTAGAACCATCCTAAGCATCTTTACCTGTAGCTGTCAGGAACCACTGAATGGAATCAGGGAACCACTAGGCTTTTATTTTTTCCTGGTATATGAAAATTTTCATGATGGCATCTGAATAGCATAGTGGAGAATGTAAGATTCCCCTTGGTTTGCCACCAATTTCCTGTAAATCACCCCAATAATTGATATGGTTCCTTCTTATACGTACAAAAACATATATGAATCTAACATATAAAAGAATTCAGCTTATGAATTTGTTTACAGAATATGAACTTGAAGATGTAGATTGAAACAATGATCAATTCTTTGGCTTTAAAAACGAATTATTATCCGCCTTTTAGTGCTTGCAACTTGATTGCAATATGTTTCCCAAGCCTATTCAATCACATACCCTTGATATCACGATATCACTAACTAACGAGAGTAAAACAGCAAATAAAAAATTTGTAAACGTAATTCTGAATAGAAATTATGTGCAGACAAATATAATGGTTTTTTTTACAAGAGAAAAATAAAAGGAAGAGTTTTCTGAAAAGCCAAGAGTTCTTCCGTGTATGTAATACCTTTAGGAATTGTCCATAGACAATTCTGACAGTTCATTACCATTCTTTTCTTTTCTTTATTATTTAAACAAACACTAATTTGAAAATTAACTGTATTTTAAACTGACACCAGTCTTTGTTTTAAAGAGACAACTGTATTTTAAATCCAGTTTCTCTTTCACCTGCATTTTACATTTCCCATTGTAATTTTAATGATGCTACAGGTAGCACTACTAGTCGACTGAAATTAATTCTGTTTGCTGAAAACTTCCAGACTATCTGCGGAAGATCATTGTGCAGGGAAGATCATCCAAGTCAACCAAGGTTGGGGACATCATGACTGAAGAGGTATAATGTCATTACTTTAGAAGAGCATAAGTTGGTTGTATTAAGTTGTTAACATGTTGCTTAATCATGCTTGGCGGCTGCAGAACAAGCTCATCACTGTCACGCCAGATACCAAAGTTCTGAAGGCTATGCAATTGATGACAGGTATTACACCCACTGCTAAGTGGGGGATGTTTCCATTTGCTAGTTATTGATCACTTTCTCAAATAAAAGATGGTATAAAGCTTGGAACCTATAATGGCTGGCAGATAAACGCATCAGGCACATTCCTGTGATTGATGATAAGGAAATGATTGGCATGGTATCAATTGGAGATGTTGTCCGTGCTGTGGTGAGTGAGCACCGGGAGGAGGTGGACCGCCTGAATGCTTACATACAAGGAGGTTACTGAGACTAGATGATGATGATGACAAACATAACAGGGTGCTGCTAATGTACCTGCTCTTGGAAGACAGCAAGTGTAGAAGAGCCTGTAAATATGGTTTGTTTGTATCACCTGTTTATGATTTTCGGCATTTCCACATCAGCCTACTCTGATGTGAAAATAACAGCATGCAGACTGCAAGGTTTTTTTCTTTCTTTGAACCTGCGTACCCAGGTCAATAAGAAGCACTGTGATGTTGCTTAGAACTTTGTTATTGAACCTTGGATGGATATGCTTCATGATGCGCATGATCAATGCCTTTCATGAAGAAAGGTTTGGGTTAGCATGAGACATTTCATGTAGTTTCTAAATATTCCGCATGCTAATAACCTGATCCCTATGTCCAAATTGATCTCCTGCTTCTATATATAGAAAAAAAATTAAGAAATTAGTTGAACTTGGTGATTTAAGTCTTTTTAATTAAATATTTAAATAAATTATGGATGAATGATAAATTAATTTCAAAGAATTATTGGTTTTTTTTATTCAAAGAATTATTGGTTTTTTTATATATAATTTTTTTTTATTTCTAGTGGTTAATTAAAGATTAATAATTATAAGAATTAATTTTTATTAATTTTTTAACTTTTTAATTTCAAAATTTATTATAAAAAAGGGTTATAAAAAGGGTGAATAAAGAGTTTAATTTAAGAATTTTTTAAATTTAATATTATTTTTATATTTTTTTTAGTGTTTTTTTTTTTCCATCTCAAATCTATAGTATATGTATCTATAGTATAGGTTAATATTGTTGAGAAATATTTAAGTTAATATTGTTGAGAAATATTTGAGTTTTATATTTTTTTTATTTGAAATATATTTAAAATAAGGTGGTGATTAAAAACGATACTTGAATATTTGAAGTACATATTAGACCATGAGCTATGTTTGTTATTCAGAAGTACTATAATATAAGGATAGAAATCTACAAGTGAATATGTTTTCACATTTGGTGGAGTAATTGTATCATAAAGATCTTCCAAACAAATATGTATCGCTAGATTCATGTTAAAATCGAATTTTATTGCTCTTGATAAAGTTGGAGAGAAAGACAAATAAATTTAAAATTTCTTAAAGAATATTTTATAGTGGTTAAATTTTTTTTTTTTTGGATTCGAGGAAACCTCACCCCTCGGAAAGCGCACTTTGTGGGCCCAGGTGAGGGAATAAAACCCGGCTGTCCCAGGCTCTTACAAGAGGTGCACGCCCTGACTCGAACTCGAAACCTGCTGTGCAGATCTCAAACCCTTTGCCATCACGCTACGCCCCTCGAGGACTATAGTAGTTAAAATTACTGTTAGCTATTTGTGTTTATTGTGATAGTTAGTCAATAATTGGAATGACACAAAATAATATGAATTATGAGAAGTTCAGTTATATGTGTCATATATATAATATCGTTAAATAAATGCTTTTAAATGGAATTATTTTCATTAACTATGTAAAATCAAAGAAAAATATTACGAATTTGTTAATTAAAAGTTTGTTGATAGAGTTTATGTATAATTCATCTAGGTAATCATACCTGGCTGATTGAAGATTATAAGATTTAGACTCAAATGAAAAACTAAGTCATATAAAATTCTCGATAACACTATGAAATTATTATTTTTTACCAATTCCTATAATGAAATAAGTGTTAGTTAAAATGTGATAAATGGTGAGTTAAGCTTTTAATGATTTTCATATCTTAGTACACAAAGTGGAGTATAACATAATATTTTAATAATAGATCACATATATAAGTAAGAAATGTGGCCTTTGTTTTAAATTTTTTTATAAATGGTAAATTCTCTAAAGCACTCTAGAATCCAAAAGTTGTTCAGGGTCAAAATAAACACAACGATGAGAACCAAAGAAAAGCTTTAGGTAGATAACCATGCAAGTACTATTATCTTGGTTTACATATAAAAAAACTCAATAGTTTAAAACATCACGTTCATTATTTAACCGAGTAAATTCGATAGTATTTTTCTAAGAAAGGTTTAAAGCAAAAAATTACATGTTCTGATGTAATAATCTGTCAAATTAGTATCTTTCAACAAATTAATTCATTTTCAAACTGGTGAGATCATTTTCATTCATGTGAGAAATTGTTAGAAATTTGTTTTAATTAAACAAATTATAGGTGAATGAGAAATTAATCTCAAAGAACCCTTGATTTTTCTAGATTTAGTTCTTGATTTATGGTGGCTAATTAACGATTGATAGTGGTGGAAATTAATTTTTATTAATTCTTCAACTTTTTAGCTTTTAAAATTCACTATAAAAAAGAGGGTGGAAGAAGAGTTTAATATAAGGTCCCGTTTATTTGTTGAAAAGTAGTTTCATTTTGAAAAGTAATTTCCTTAGAAAACGAATTCCTAAAAAGTGAATTATTTTCCGATGTTTGGTAGTATCATGGAAAATAAGTTGAAAAATATTTTCCAGTGTTAGGCTATGTCATGAAAAATGAGTTGGAAAATAAATTGTTAATATTTTTTTTCAAGTTTATTAAAATAATAAGGAACAAATCTTACAAATTAAAAGGTTAAATAGAATAAAATTGAAAACAAAATCTAATTTCATAAATTATCTCAAATAAAATAAATAACAATCAAAATAATAGAGATCAAATCTAATATATAAAAAATTTAAAAGATGATGAAATTAAAAAAATTACATTTTCATAAATTATTTCAAATAAAATAAATAACAATCAAAAGAATAAGATCAAATCCGATAGATAAAAAATTTCAATTAAGAAAATGATAAGAGAAAAACAAATAACAATCATAAAAATGAAAACCAAAGTTGATATAAAAATAAAATTAAATCAAATTATAAGGGATGAAATTGAAAAAAAAAAGATTCAAAACAAGATATATAGCAATCAGAAGTTTGAGGACCAAATTTGATATAATCATCAAATAACATGACATTTCTAAATTTTTCACAACTTTTGAAAAGTGTTTTCCGCCCAAAATAAAAGGAAAACACTTTTTTGGAAACCAAGTCAAATTTTCCTTTGACTGGAAAGTGTTTTTCGTTGATCAATTTTTCTAATGATAAACAAACACAGGAAAGTTTGGAAAATGGTTTCCAGAAAATTATTTTTCGCGAAACAAACGGAGCCTAAAAGTTTTTTAAATTTTTACACATTCTTCCTCACCTCATATTTTAGTGTTTTCTTATCATTTTACTCTTTGATTTTCCTCTTAAATCTAGAGCATGGGTTGATATTGTTGAAAGATATTTGAGTTTTATATTCTTTGGTTCAAAGAAATTGGATTATAAGTGTATTTAAACTAATGTGGTGTTACTGGAATCCTAGGAAGTATATTGCATACATCCTAATTACACAAGTGAGGAACAATAAAGTCTTAAGGACAAAGAATTCATCATTGACAATTACAAAATTAAGATTTTTTATTTTAAAGTGTTTCAACAAGTAAATATCATTCTTGTTTTAATTTAAACATGGTTGATTTAACCATATTTGTTTTGAGTTTATGGATTTAAACATATATAAACTCTAGTTTTTTCTAAAATATTTTTTGTTTAGTATGTTTTTATGATGATAAATTATCAATTTATACTAATTTTTTTTTCAAACTACAATCTTGTTATGATAAACAAAACATATTTTGCAACAAATTATGATTATGACTTCAATTTTACAGGTATAGAAAGTAGGCATTTACTTCTCATCAACTCTCATTCTGTAGATCAAAGTTATATATATATATAGTGTTAGTTCACTCATACAAAAGTTTAAAATAAGAGGAATCCACTTTTACAGGAGTGAATGACTAGGAGTAATGCATCGGCAGTATCGTAAGGCAAACCTCAAAAATACCTATAGGCTACAACTATACAGGATAGGTAGTCTTAATATTTGCATGTCAAATTAATATTAATAATTAGCCTCGTGCGCCTCATTCAAGAACAATTACGGACGTGAGGCCCGTAACCATTAGTTTGGGCAATTGCATTATTATTTTAATGCAACTAATAAAAATTTAATAAACTGCATTATTTTCGGTGGTGCAACCAATAATTTAATAAGTAACAAAACATTATAGATTTATCATTATAATTGATATAATATCTCAAGTAAGGCAAAGCTATAATTTGCTAATTATCTCCTTTATTTCTATAAGCTCTTGCACAGTGGGCTATATATCCATTTTCTCTATAATTTTTCTCCATTAAAAATGTGTTTGACATTATGATAATTTTTATAATTATAATTTGAAAAAATTTGGTTTAGAAAAATTATTTTTAACTGTGGTTAGTTTGATAAAATATATGTTTAGTTAAAATTATAATTGAAATTGATGTTGAATAAAAAACAGTTCAAAAATATTTGATTAAAACTGTTTTTGAAAGTGAATTTGATACTAAAATGATTAAAAAAAACATGTATTAATTTTGTAGGTTTTTAATTAAAATACTATAGATTGGATTATCAATACATCATGAAATCAAAAATCTTTTATGAAGGTCTTATATTTATTGTCTCATTAAACTATTTGCAATTCTATCACATACAGAATTCATCCGAGAAGGCATTTGGTATCCATGGATTTCTAAATGTGCAACAACAGCAACTAAAAAATCTTCTAGAACAAAATTAGAATTATGATCAAATTCTGCAAATTCCACATCATCTTACAACTTCCTTCTAATATATTTATATAATGTCATTTATACCACTACAATCTAAACTTGCATTTGTATAGATAAACATGCATGTTTTGTAAAATTCTTCACTTTTATTTGCACACTCTAAAAATACTTCTATTACATTGCGTAATGATGAGTGTGTACGATTAAATACTTCTTCTCGACTCCTTGGTCGTCCACAATGTTGAAAATCTTATAAGTGATACCTCTCTCTTTTATATGGATCGAAATATCCATACTCATTTGGATATCTAGCATTAACCAAATAGTATTTCCCTACAATTACAAACAAGTTTTGAATTTATAATTAAATTAGTATATACAAATTATTATTGTTAAATTAACAATGTTAAATTATCATTGTTAAATATTTCTTCTCGACTCCTTGGTCATCCACGATGTTGAAAATCTTATAAGTGATACATCTCTCTTTTATATAGATCTAAATATCCATACTCATTTGGATATCTAGCATTAACCAAATAGTATTTCCCTACAATTACAAACAAGTTTCGAATTTATAATTAAATTAGTAAATACAAATTATTATTGTTAAATTAACATTTAATTTTTCTCAAGTAACTACCTTCCAGCGGTTTGGAAAATTTTATATTGATATTGTTAATAGCCTCAAGAAAAATACATGTATCATGAGCACTGTTTTCCCATCTTGCCCAAACAAACGTAAGCTGTATATTAAAATTACAAGCATCCATTACATTTTATATCAATACATATTTTCTATTGATAAATGAAATTTGATTTTTGGTTGATATGCAAGCACGCACATGTGTGTCATCAACCGCACCAACATAATTCTACATGAAAACAATAACAATTAGATTGTAAGTACTTACCAACATTTTGAAAACAATTTATATTTGACATTTACTATAATGAATGATATTTGTATTAACTTGAAATGAGGCATATATCTTGGATTCATCGCAATTTCTCATGGAGTGTTTGTAAAACTAGGGTCTTCTGGTTTTATGACATCTATCGTGAACAAACAAATTGTTTTTAGAACTTCTTTAATGTATTTACTAACAGTATCACTTGAATGCTGAAATCTTTCTCGAACTTGCCTATTCAAAATCTCCAATGCTATTATATGTAGAAACATAGCTAAATTTTCAATAACACTTATCCTTCTTGAAAGTTTTAACCTATACTATTTTTGTAAATCATTACGCAGGCTTAACAAAGTTGTAGTATCCATCTTAAATATATGGACACATTGTTTTCAATGTCCTCTTAAAACTTTAGTCAACTATTTCATAATTGTGTTGTATGAAACCTAACAAGGTTATTTATGCATATAATTAATATAATACATGTTTAAAGTCTCAATTGTACATACAACTTTTTTCTATCAAATTGTCACCTCTAAAACGATTCACCATCCCTATCATTATCATCATCCTTGTTGTTGTTGTCATTGTCATTTTCTCCAACATCACCAATACCTTTAGAGCCACCACTATCATCACCATCACGATAATTAATGTGATCAACAACACGATTCATCACATTTTTATAATTATCATCAAAATCTTTATTAAACATAACATTAAACCATGCACCTTCCATATCTACAATAACAAGTAAATAAACAAATAAATAATGTCAAACACCATAACAAAAATCACTCATGTATGAAGAAAATTAATAAATAATAAGTTTGAATAAATTGATGACTTACTTATGTGATTTTTAAAATGCTCTAAAGTATAAATAATTCTTTTAGTGGAGATGTTCTTTGTTAAGAATATTTTATAAACATACTGAAGAGGAGCATTGCCTTATATAGGATATATAAAATAATGTAATTGATGAAATTGCAAGTGTATGCTGATAATGAGTTTGGCGTGACCTTCAAATTATTGATATTGTATGAAAAATCTCAATATGCTCAGATTATATTCAATAATTCTCTATTTCATTTTAGCTTTGTCTCTATTATTTGTAATTGTCGTGGGGCGACGTCGAGCTGTTGCGCTAAAGTGCATCATGAGAGTTATCGTTATTGGGAAAGGAAAGGGTATTGGATTTAATCATAAAATTATGATTAAGATCAAGAGTCACCACCTAGTATTATGGTTATTAGGAACTCTGTGGTCTGCGAGATTTTGGGTAAGAGACTGATTGTGCAAGGGGAAAACGTATCACCCTCAATGTACCCTACCTAAGGTAAGCTGCATTATTTTTTTATTGTTTGTTTAGGTCAGATTTCTATTTGTTGGTCATCTTCTAAGGTCTAAAGTAGATCTCCCTTCATGAGAAGTCTCTACCTCATCGGGTTTAATCCTAACCATTCTAAAGTCTAAATTTTTGCATCGCATTTATTTTACATTTTATATCTTTAATACCTGAGGGTGTACTCTATTGTGTAGTTTTACACCCTCACAAATATTAAAGTCTACATCTAAACCCTAGCATAAAAAAAAGATTGGTAAAGAGTTTTAGATATTTTGACCAAATTCTAATTGATAATTATAAACTAGTTACGATACCTATTTTTTTTTTGCTTTTTAAAACAGGAAAAGGATGCAATTTTTTTTTATTTTTTTTAATGAAAATATGTTTGGAAAATTTTTTAGGATTTGGTTGTATGCATGAAAACAAAACTTTTTTTTTTGTTTTTTGAAAGGGGAAATTAATTCAAAAGTTTTGAGATTTTTTTTTGAATTCTTTTTAGAAATATTTCGGAGAAAACTCAGTATTTTGATATCGAATCTGTATCTTACAGTGTAAATATACAGCCCGATATTATATAAAATTAATAGAAAAAAATGCAAGAAAATTACAAATTTTTTAAAAGGATTTTTTATTTTTTTGAATTTTTTGTTCTTTTAATTATATAATATTATATTATTATAACAATATTATAATTATTAAATACATTGGGTTGGGTCGGCCCAGCTATGTGGACCGAACTCAGCCTAAAAAAGGGTTGGGCCAATCTTGGCCCAAAAGATCTGTTTCTTCCTCTTTTTAATCTGGGCCAAAACTGGTAATCCAAGCCGAGCCCAGCCTAGTTGGTCTGAATCGGCCCAAAAAGGGTTGGACTGATATCGGCCCAACGAGTTTGGTCTCTCTTTTTTTAGTTGGGCTGGACCTAGCTCAGTCATTTAGGTTGGGCTAGCACGAGTCCAGCCCAAAATAAGGGTTAATAATTTGTGTTGCATGTAGAACGAATTATCGTTCTGTATGCAGAGCTGCAAGCGAGAAAGAAGGAGGATGGAGGGGAAGAAAGGATCAGGTTACCTGGCGTGGGTGTCGAGGCCTTAATGAGGAGGTCTGGATGGTGACTCAGGGGGCGTTGCTGGAAGGAATGGTGGTTGACATTGGTCACAGGGAGAAGAAGAAGAGTTTTACAGAGGAGAGATAGAGAGAGATGTTCGCGGTGGCTATTCTATCATTGGTGAGGGGATGGGTTGGAGGAGGAGGTTGAGTTGTGCTTTCTCACGGTGGGTATGAGGTGGTAATGGTTGAAGAGGCCACAAAAAGAGAAAGAAGAGAGATAGATGTTGGTTGGAAAAAAAAACGGGGAGAAAAACCTGACTTTTGGCCAACTTTAGACTTGATTTTATTCATGCTCAGACCATGAAATCCACCTCTATTTATTGGAGGTGGAAGAGGGATGTTTTATCTTTAAAGGTGCAAAATCTTAGCCTTGGATCGACTGGAAATGATCTGAATCGTTGGTTCAAAGTAGGCACTATGAATTGTCAAATTTGTCAGTTGAAGGTTGCCTGAGTTGGCTTCTTTAGGCCGGTGCCATAACCATTATGGTGTCAATTAGCTAAAAAAAATACCATACCAGGGTGAAGTCAGATGTTAGGTGATCATTTTGGTTTAGGTGTTGTCAAATTTGGTGGAGGTTAGAGGCATTAAATGTACCTGCAAAGTAGCCTCCCTGAGCTATCATTTCAGAGAAAATTAAAGAACAAGATGAATAATAACCAAAATGGCACTGTTTTGATAAAGTTCATTTGATTTATGATTTATCTCATATACGCCCCTGATTGGCTTCAAATTTTAAATTTCATGCAATTTAGTGCCTGGAAAACTTCAATTTTAGCCCCAAAGTTCGGCACCCTTTTCATTTTGGTTTTAGATCTAGGATTTCTTCAATTTAGCCTCTAATTGACCATTAAACTTTTAATTTCTTCAATTTCATCATTCATTTCCATCAATTGAGCCCCTGTAGTTCGGTGTCTTTTTCAAATTGGTATTTGACTATAAATTTCTTCAATTTAACCTCTAATTGACCCCAAAACTTTGATTTTTCTACATTTGAAATCCTTCCTCAACCAATTTTCTTCATGTTGCCAGTCTTTATTTTATTTTTATTTTTTTAAAAAAATAAATTTGAAAAATAACTCAGAAATGAGTTATGACAGAAACAATTTGATTCCACTATCATGTCATAACTTTACACATTTTTTTCATCTGCAATCTGCCATCACCTTTTGGTGTTCTTTATTCCAACCCATTCATGACGAATGTCTTTTGTTTTACATATAAAACAGTTCTTTAAATGCATGGCAATATTTATCCTGGGCACAAATGGGACATTATGGCGAGTTCTATATGACAATTTCTTTTTTGAAATTGCAAACCTTGATGTTTTTATATGGTTGTTTTTAGCAGTTCCTTTGAATCAAAGAAAGTGTATCTCTGATTCATGTTTTAATCCATGTTTACTGTGTTTTCCTTTCTCTTAATTTTATAGCTCATATATATGGTCCCTTAAAGCAAGGATAAAAACACTGAAGGAAAAAATTAGGTGAACTTCAAATAATTCATATAAAGAACAATTGAACCTTGATTTGCACCACCTCCCCCTAGATGCCTTTATTTTCTAGAAATACATATGCATGATCAACCCTTCAGCAGAGACAAATAACATAGAAAGTGTCCACAATTATTCTCATCAATTACATGTTAATTTCCGACAAACTCATCATACTTAACAACTGGTAAACATATAAAGGATTTAACTAACTAATCTACCTTTCATAACATTCAAATGATAAATCCTAACGTAGTGAAACATAACTGAATGCAGCTGCCAACTATTGATAGATTTAAATGTCGAATTACAGAATTCTAAACCAATATAAATTAAGAAATCATGATACGGGCAATCATCTTGTCAACACAGCCACCACATTAATCCGCAAATGTAATTATATGAAAAGAAATAAAAAATAAAAATAAAAAGTTAAATAACATATGACATTCTTTTTACCTACATTGTTTAAAGAATAAACAATATCATGCATAAGAAATCAAGATGTACCTCTCAATCTAAACAGGTTTAATTCACCTATACTTTATCAGTATCCATTTCAGCTTTTTTTCAAGATCTCCCATACTTGCCCATATTTTTCTCTTTCTTCTTAAACTCAAATACTCAGTAGCAAAGCCATGAAAGTCATTTCTGATAGTAACTCCTTCAATGAAGTGAAGCTTTGTCATTACCCTGGGAATACTAGACCCTTTCCTATCTATACTAAAAGATGTTGAATCACTCTTAGTGGACATGCTGTCAACTAGTTAATCCCAACGTGATAGTAGTTGTAATCCAATTCTAGAAGGCCTTTTTTTCCTAACTTAAAACTCAGAATATTCTCTTTCTTTTTTCTTGCCATTGCTACGTATATTATTCCTATTGAACATATTAACCCCACCAATCATGTTACAAATATCATCTGTAAAATTTGAAATGTCATCCTCCTCTGAATCACTGCCTCCTTCTTTCAAATCAGACTCTTCAACATTGACATTGTGATTTTCATTATCACCAACATCATCATCACACAAGACTCCAGAAGATGGTGTCTGTGCATGCTCTCTAGTAGCAATAATATTTGAGAACATTCTGTCAAACTTGAACCGTAAAGATAGTTTAATACTAAAACATCTAAACTTTTGTGCTCATCTTGTTTCCTCTATAAAATAAATACAATTAATGAATGCAACTTTAAATTAGGAATTATTGAAATTAGATAAAAACAAATTAAAGATTAAGAATAATGACAAATAAACTGAATTTTTGCTTTCCACCACTCATCACTTGTAGAGATAGTTTCTAATTCACTACTCTAACCAACATCAGTTTCAGAAATGAGCTTCGTCCATATCCTCTAATTCTTTTTTCAGCCATCCTATTTTTTCTTCACTATTCCTTGGTGAATGCATGGCAATTTTTTTATTTGAAGGATGTCAACAGAAATTTCAATCTAGCTTTATTGAATTGAGTATTTGGTCTCATTCCCTTGTTGATAGCCTTGACATAAATGTCACAAAAGATATGCAACATTTTCTTAGTCTAAGCAGCTTTATCCATAGTTTCAGGACCTTCCATTCCTAATTTGATAACATATTTGAAAGCAAACAACCAATGTCATTTTGTTTAAATATTAACTGTAAGATTAAACACTACTAATAAATAATAACATTAACTAAGTAAGAAATATTGTTTAACAAAATAATAACAAATAAAGAAAATATATATATCAAAACATAGTGAGCAAACTCTTATTAGCATATGAAGGTAACATGTCCTCATATAAAAGTCATGATATAAAGCACAAAAGTCAATGACTTTTTCACAATTGATATAAAAGATAAAAAAAGAATGCATGCAAATAATACAACCATCATTTTATCAAACACACAATGTTAAGGTAAATTCATTTTATCAATAATAAGTGATCGTTAAATCTTAAAAGAGAGAGACATATTAAAGTAAATTTATGAAAATAATATCCTAAAATCTATGCAAAGGACAGATCAGGGAGCATGCTATGGACAACTATTACACACTACCAAGGCGACTCAAGATAATAAGATTGAGGAGCTCAAGGAACTCATCAGCGGAATAGCTTACCAACAGTCTACGCTACTATAGAGGATGCAGACGAGTATGATGGAGCGTAGCCCCATGAAGGATCACTAGGACCTTTCCCATGGAGGTTCTACTTTGAAAATGGGCTATTATGGCGAAGAAGGGCAACCTTCCTACAGGGTACATAAACCTCGAAGAGATTTTCCTTGTTTTGATAGGGAAGATGTTCACAAATGGTTGTATAAGTGCAATCAATATTTTGACCTGGAAGAAATTAAGGAAACAGAGAAGGTTAAGTTGTTTCACACCTATTGAAGAATAAACAGTGATGCAAGGCCTATGTCAACATCAACTATAAGCACATAGAAGGAATGAGTGGCTCTGGAAGAGCTAATTAATCGTTACAAGGAAGTATTCAAGGAACCTGAAGGACTGCCTCCCATCAGAACCTATGACCACACTATTCCTATGAAGGAAGGTGCACAAGCAATCAACCTCAGACCTTATAGATATTCTGGAGTGCAAAAAGATATATTGGAAAAGATGGTGGATGAAATACTCGAGTCTGGAATCATCCAACAAAGCAACAACCCGTTTACTTCCCCTGTTGTTTTGGTTAAGAAAAAGGATGGGTCCTGGAAACTCTGTGTTGATTACAAAGCTCTCAATCAACTAACCATCAAGGAAAAATTTCCAATACCTCTAGTAGAGGAATTATTAGAAGAGTTAGAGGGTGCCACAATATTTTCAAAGGTGGATTTATGATCTGGTTATCACTGATTAGAATGACTCCCCATGATGTGTTCAAAACAGCATTCCGAACCCACAACAGCCATTATGAATTTTTAGTGATGCCATTTGGGCTAACCAACGCCCCTGCTACCTTTCAGAGCTTGATGAATGAAGTATTTTGAAGGCATCTAAAGAAGTTTGTGTTAGTATTTTTTTGACGACATTTTGATCTATAGTCATTCAATGACTAAGCACCTGGAACACTTGCAAACCGTATTTGAATTACTTAAAGGGCACTAGTTGGTGGCTAAACGCAGAAAATGTGCATTTGGTATCCCTCAAGTGGAATATTTAGGGCATGTCATCTCCAAGGAGGGAGTAGCCACTAACCCTAAGAAAATTCAAGCCATCACTAACTGGCCTGAACCTCAAAATGTTAAGCAACTACGGGGATTCTTAGGCCTTACTGGCTACTACAGGAAGTTTGTCAAAAACTATAGAGCCTTTAGCAAGCCACTCACCCAGCTATTAAAAAAAGATGCATTTGCCTGGAAGGAAGATGCAACCAGAGCCTTCAGAAACTTAAAACAGGCAATGACTCAGCCCCCAGTTCTCTCCCTGCCTGACCTTAACAAGTCTTTTGTGGTTGAAACCAAGGTTGTTAAAAACACTTTTTTGACATGACATGGAACATACAATATAAACTCGACTCGTAAACTCGAATCGTAAAATCATAAAATCAGAAGTAAAATTTTTTAACTAAAAACTGTAAAATCGCAAGTAAAATATGTTAAACAATACAAATATCCAAACATCTTAAAATACATAATTCAAATAAAAATCCATATATGTCCATAGTATTTCAATAACTAAAAGTTAACAAACCTAAAACAAACAATCTGTAGGTGTGTCATGTAAACTAAACACACCCTTATTGCCTTTGTCTCCCTCATTATTCCTAAAACAGTCATCAAAATAATTACCATCTAAAGGATTATTACTGCTACTACTAGTACCAGCACCGATATTAGGAACATTAGTGTTACTACTAGTACCAGCACCAACACCAATATTGTCAACAATATTTAACTCCAAGCTCCTTGAATTATCTGGATTGACATCATTCTGAATCTCTAAATCATCTTCAGTTCCATGACACTCCATCCCAACATCATTAAGATTTTCTTCATCGTCACTTTCATCTTCTTTACCATTTTTTCTTCGTGTTGTACTATCAATGACACCAAGCAAATCAAAGTTGGATGAACCATCATGTTTCTCTCCCTCGGTTATCCAATCATCATCAGATGAGAGATGATCAAAAACTTCACCAAAATCATTAGCTTGCTTTTTGACTTGGTTATCATTTAATTTCAGATTGCACATTACAAATACCAAGTCATTCATTTTTTTCTGGTGCAAATGATTTCTTCGTTTTGTATGAACCTATGTAAGCAAATCAAATTGATAACATATAAGATTCTTATAAAATATAAAAACATTAAAATTAAAAAGGAAAAAACTTACCATCTCAAATGCACTTCAGTTTCGCTCGCATCCATATGAACTACAAGTCAAGCTTAGAACTCGAATTGCAAATTTTTGTAGCTCTGGACATTCATCCCCATAAGAATCCCACCATTTAGCTGGAGTCTTTTTATCCCTTATTATCTTGGCAGCCTCAATACCAAACAACCCAGTTGCATCCTTGAATGAATCAGGTTGCAAGTCAATTTTACACCTTTCACTTGCATCGGGCACCATCCTTTCTAAGCATTGATATAATCCAATTTTAATATTTGCATTAACTTTAAAATTAGAATTATAATGATAATGAGGATTCAAATAATAAGCTGCTGCATGTAAAGGTCTATGAAGTTGAAGTTCTCATCTTGCATCAATGATATTCCATATAGGCATATAACTACAAAATAAAAATAAGAATATTATCATCAACATTATATGACCCAGCTGGTAAACATTATAATCAACTGATAGTAGTAAATAAATAATTAGCAAGATATATAATTAATACCTTTTTTTCACATAACCAAAATTCACTTGTATCTTCTCTTTTGCTTGATTCGTTGCTTCATATATAAAACCTATAGCTGGTTTCTCATCTGAATCAACTAATCGAAGAACTTTTATTAGAGGATATGCTGCCTTAATACATGTAATAACATCATGCCAAAACTTACTGTCCAAAACACAACTTTGAATTCACTTCCCTTCTTCTGTTTTTGAAAACCTACATGACCTCTATTAGATGGAAGTAAACATTGTCATCAACTGTATCTTATAATCACTTAAACATCCAAGAGTTAAGTATGCAATAGCAAATCTAGTGGCAACAGGCCTAATCAAATCCTTTCCTTTTGTAAAGTGTCTGAGTATGGAAATCTAGTGATTCTCCTCCCATTAGCAATAGTTACTTGATGGACCTCTAGTTTCTTCTCAAAATCTTCCAATATCAAGTCAATACAATGGGCAGCACATGGTGTCCAAAACAATCCTTTTCTTTTTCCCATCAACAATTGCCCTGCTGCCTTATAATTCGCAGCATTGTCAGTGACTACTTGCACCACATTTTCCTCTCCAATCCTCTCCACAATAGCATCCAACATCTCAAATACCTTATCAGCAGTCTTGGATATATTAGAGGTATATACATATGATAAAAAAAAAATTGTCCCTTTAGGACTATTAACCAAAAAGTTGCAAATAGAACTCCTTTTTTTATTAGTCTATCCATCAGATATTATTGAGCAACCTGTTTTTTTCCATTCTAACTTGTACTCCTCAAGCAAGTTGATCGTGTGATCTACTTCTTGCTTCAAATACTTCTCTCTAATACTATGGTAGGATGGAGGCTTAAAACATGGCCCATGCTTTACAACCAATTCAAGTGCCTTAACAAATTTAGGGTTTTTCACACAGTTAAATGAAATTGCACTAGTGTAGAAAAATCTTGCAATTTGTCTACATGCTTCTTCTCTAAGATCCTTTTTTAGCAGCTGATTGATGGTGGTTTGTGTACTTCCACTCCCACTCGCTACTCTCTTTCCTTTGTCCATTGAGGTAATTTCATTCCCTTCATCATTATCTTCATCTTTTCCAATATATTGGAAAGCCTTTCTTTTCTTCTCAGTTGCTTCTTGATTTTTCACCAAAACATTCAAAATCATCTTCTTTACATCTTTTGGTACTTGCTGGCATGGCTCAACATCCTTTCAAGTGCAAGCCAAATGATGCTTGAAACGGTAAATGCCTCCACTAATAATTTTCTGACAAAACTTGCACTGCACTCTTCTTGAATTCTTGTCAACATCTATACCATATTGCCATCCTACGTCAAGTCTATTGCCACTTATAGTTTTTTTAGATGCCATATATCCTACAGTTCAAGAATCATTTGTTTCTTACAGTTCAATCATTTGTTCAAGAATTACAGATATGTATGTTGTATCCTACAGTTCAATACATTTTTCATGGGAAACTATTCTAGTGAGATAAAAAAATGATGCAACTATTCTAGTATCCTAGAGTTCAGCACAAATTGTAAATCAACAAAGGACATAAAAACTAAAAGCCGTGGATTAGAATTATGAAGGAACCAATAAGACTTATGGAAAATTATACAAGCCAAGCAGATAGCCATTATAATTAGGATTTTAAGCTTCTGGAATCCTAAATTTGCCAAAGTCTCAGCAAATGATGCATTTCTATCAATAAGTGATTTAAACTAAGTGATTTCAAGTTTTCAACCATAGCATTGCCTAAGAACAACAACAAAGATGCCAGGCAAGGCTTTTAGCATCAATTGCCTTGCCACTACCAAATATAGTGCTAATTGCGAAAAGAATTGAAATATTTGTTTCCCAGTATTTAAACTATAAAAGTATGGCAAGTGACAACTTGTAATCTAATGATTTACAATTCACAAAAACGCAACAGAAGCACTTCAAAAGGCATTCCAAGACTACCTATCCAGTAATACACAAAAAGCCTAGATAAATTAAATGCAAAAGGCATTCCAAACAGGTGCATTAATTGCCCTAACGTTTGCAGTTTTTGGATTTACAAAATACCTGGAATGCTAGAAATTATAACACACAAAACCACCAAGCAAGAAATTATACACATTTACAGAATACCTAGATAAATTACACCTAAATTCCCTTCACATTTAGTTTCAGTTTTCTCTTAAAATTTCATATAATAAAGAAGCTTATTAAAGATAATGGAAAGTGACCTTGACAAGAGTGCAATCCTGGAATGCTTCGTTGCTTCCTTGCTTCGTTGTCTATGCAAAATTACAGAATTTGCAACACCAAAGCAAGCAAGATCAAACAGAGCATAGGTGAACATTAAAAGAAATTAGAACACACAGTAGTAAACCATTGTTAGAAAGCTTCATAGAAGATAAACAAAGCTGCACATGAAATTACTAGCAGTAGTGCAGCACCACTCCCCCTCCGAAAAAATACCCAGAAGCAAACCAATTAATAGTAGAATACCCAAAAGATATGCATAGATTCACAGCATACCCATATCATTTTTATCTCTAATCACCACCATTAGACATAAAAAACAAAGCTTGGGATTGGGAATCAATTCTTACCTTCGTCGCGCCAAGAACGCTCCGGATCGAGGGAAAGTGATTTCTTAATTTGCGAGGGAAAGGGGAAATGGGAAAGGGAAAACGGGAAGGGAGTCAGGGAGAGTGTGAGACAGGGACGAAGATGAAGTCATGGGTGGGGTGGGGGTGGTCAGGTGGGAAATGGGAAAGAGACTAGTGCACTGCTGAGTCCAAATTACACCTAATTTTGCATTTATAATTTTCTGCATTAGTGCATTCGGTGACATTTTGGTGAACTCATGAAAACATTATGTTTTTAATGTTTTTTACGAGTTGACCCGGTTTTATGCGAGTTTGACTGGGTTTGATCGATTTTACTGGTTTTTGAGTTTTAACCCCGTTTCTACATGTTTTATAGGTTTTAACTTGTAAAATCATATGATTTTACGAGTTAAAACGCATTTTTAACAACCATTGTTGAAATAGACGCCTCAAAATCTGGTATAAGTGATGTACTCATGCAGGAGGGGCACCCTATCACATTCATCAGCAAATCGTTAAAACCCAGACAACAAGCATTATCAACCTATGAAAGGGAAATGTTGGTCATTTTACATATGGTTACCAAGTGGAGACACTACAAATAGGGAAGGCATTTCATGATCAGAACAGATCATGTGAGCTTTAAATACATGCTGGCACAAAAGGTTTCTTTCCCCTCCCAACACATCTGGTTAGCCAAGCTTTTAGGCTTTGATTATGAGATTGAATATAGAAAGGGAAAGCATAATATTATTGTTGATGCTTTATCTAGATGTACCAGCAGTGTGGTGTTCACCTTTACATTACTACCATTTCTACCAACTTGTTAGAAGAAGTAAAGGCATCCTGGGCTACAAATAATGCTTTATTAAAGATCATTAGCAATCTAAACATAGATCCTAGTTTGCATCCGCATTATACATGGTTGAATGGGCATCTGTACAGAAAGGGGAAGCTGGTGGTGGGCAATGATTCTAACTTACAAGGTAAACTAATCTCCATCTATCACGACTCTGCCATAGGGGGTGACACGATCAAAGAGTTGATGTCTTATCCCAAGTGAAGGAGTGTCAAAGTAATAAATAACCCAGCAAGACCGGGGTCGATCCACAAGGAGGTCAACTATATTAATTATAAATAATATATATAAATTAACAAAGAGTTGAAGAGATATTTGAGATGTGAGATTAATATGAGGATTAAACAATGATAAAAATAGCTGTCAAGGTTAGAGGATCCACTAATGGTATTAGAAATAAGTATAGTATAAACTCTTTTTATTACTTAACTGGAAACCATACACAAAGGAGGTTCCAATCGGATGATTTTCCTTAATAGTTCATTATAAATTTTTAACATGATCATATTAATTATCTTATTTTAGTAACACCATGCTTTTAAATATTGTCAGGAATTCATGATGCTAACTTATGTTAACAACAAATCAAGTTCCTCTCATAACAACGATGTTGGTCGAAGACTATGAAGTATCAAGCATTTATTGTACCAAGTGTTATACAACACAAATCTAGATTAATCATTTAACAAGGAATTAAGAATTAGTAAGATAAAAAGATAAGACATATTAATAACAAACTTTCTTGGATATAAACATTGAAGTCCATGTTAAGTTTAAATTATACATATTCTAACACTAATAGTGAAACCTTTTCACTTTGACATAATTAACTTAGCTAGACATAATGAAAAAAAAAAGAACATAAATAAACAAGATAAGAACATAATTATTGATGTTGATATAGTGGCCAACTATTGATTTAGTGGACTTGGTGGACAGCAGCACTCAAGCATTTTGGCTGGATGAAAAGGCATTGATGTAATCAGAATTTGATAAAGTGTTCTTCATAAAAGTTGTTAGAAGTCATCTTCTCTTTCCACCCACAACATTTCAGAGCATTTGGATCACTACAGCTCGAGACATGGCTAAAATACTGAGTAGTGGTTTTGGTGGACGTGGTGGATAGTCCTCAAGCTTTTGTCTGAATGAAATGTCATTTCTAACATCAGAACTTGAGCAAGTGGTCCATCAAAAGAAGAATTGAGTCTTGGACTCTTCATTAATGTTTTAAGCCTATATCTTAGCTTTCTAGCCATATAAATCAGATTGAAATCCAAGATCTACAACTCCAGATATGACCAATGATTGAATGGTGTTCCAATTTGAATTAAATCAGCATCTATTTTCTAAGCCTAACCTTTTCTTTGTCCTTTCACTTTCAATAGTTACTCATATCAATCAATCATTTGAATTGTGAGATATGCCTGCATTTAAATGAGCATTTACCATAAATTAAAGTTATCTTATATTAAAAGACTTGTTATTATAAAACATACTTAAGTTAAGGAATTTAATGATACTTTAAGTGCAATATGATGATATAAAGCCTTAATAAGAATGCACTTTTAAGTACTAATCAGGGGGCACTCTAGTGTTACTATCACTGCCAAATGGTTAGGGTCACTATTCTTTTGGAGAAAATAGCAAAAACATATGAGGACATATATGAGAGAGTGTCACACATGTCAGAAAAATAAGAGCGAGAACATCCTAACACCTGGCTTGCTTCAACCTCTTCCTATACCCAGGCATCCTTTGTGGACATCAGTATGGACTTTATTGAATGGTTACCCAATTCCAAAGGAAAGAACGTTGTCTTGGTTGTAGTAGAAAGGTTCAGCAAGTATGCTCATTTCATTGCTCTATCCCACCCCTATACAGCTGCATCGGTGGTAGATGCTTTCATGAATAACATCTACAAACTACACAGCTTACCTGCTTCTATAGTAAGTGACAGAAACCCGGTGTTTCTAAGCAGATTCTGGAAAGACTTAATCGCCTACCAAGAAGTTCAATTGTTGCATTCGACAGCCTATCATCCCCAAACACGCGGGCAGACAAAAGTGGTGAACCGGTGCTTGGAACAATATCTGAGGTGCATGATAAGCGAGACACCCGATCAATGGTCCAGATGGCTACCCTTAGCTGAATGGTGGTATAATATTAATTATCACTCATCAATCAAGTTTACACCCTTTAAAGGTCTATATGGTCAGGATCCTCCAATTCACATTCCTTACCTGCCTAAGGACTCTGACATAAAAATTATTGACAGACGATTAATAAAGAGGGAAGACAAGCTCAAGACTATTAAAGACAATCTCAAGATAGATCAACATCGTATGATCCAACTAGCAAACAAGAAGCGCAGTGAATGCATCTTCAAGGTGGGAGACTGGGTTTACATAAAATTACAGCCCTATAGGCAACAAGCGGTAAACAGGAGGGGTTCGCACAAGTTAGCAGCCAAATACTATGGTCCTTACCAAATAATTGAGTTCATAGGGGCAGTAGCATACAAATTAAGCCTTCTCAGTTATACACCTAGTGTTTCATGTATCCCACTTGAAGCAACATGCAGGGAATAAGATAGTGTATGACAACTTACCTGCCCAAAACCCAGATCCGGAGTTGCAGTTGTAATGTTTTGAATATAAAGAGATAGGAAAAGGTTATAAAGCCCTTGGAGGCTTAAAGAGTGGGTATAATTCAATGAGGGGTATTGTAGTAATTGTATAAAGAGATGATAAATATAAATAGAAGGAAAAAAAACAAAACAAAAGACGGAGCTGAGTTCTTGAGTAGTAAACTGTGAGAGAGAAGGGAGAAGGGAGAAAGAAGAAGAAGAAGAAGAAGAAGAGAAAATAAGGAAATTAGAAAGGAAATAAAAAGGAGTTGAAGGAAATAAGTTTAAAGGTAAGATTATGTATAAATATGTGTTAATTAAGCTTTAATTTCAGTTTTGATGAATGTTAGGGTTTTGAAAATTTATGTTTTGGGTTAATTGATGAATTAAGTTGAATATTATGGGTTAATTGTTGTGGGTATTTGATTATTTGGTTGATTTTGAGAGATTGAATTGAAAGATGATGATTTTGAGTTATGATTTTTGTTTGAATGGTGAAATTGTGTTAGAAATTTGGAGAGGACAGTAGGTTTCTGTTAAAATTCTGGGTTGGAGGTTGAAGATGACAAAATTTTGGTTTGGTCCCTCAATTTTGGAAAAGTACAGTTTAGTCCCCAAACTTTGGAAAATTTGCAGAATGGTCCCTGGAGCCTATTCCGAGAATCTGAACAGAATAGCATATGAATTATGGGCAGAATTACTGTATAGATATGAAAATTTAACACTTTTAATTTGGTCCTCCAATTTGACAAAAATTACAATTTGACCCTAAAAATTTGGTAAAATTCCAGAATGGTCCCCGGAGTATAATGAGATGATCTGGACAGAACTGAGGATTAATTATGGTTAGAATTTCAGTATAGTCATGGATTTATGACAATTTTAGTTTGGTCCTTCAATTTGACAAAAGTTGCAATTTGACCCTTGAAAATATGATAAATTAAAAATTAGTCCCCAGATGTAATATTAACTTTTGCAGATTGGTTTGATGAATAATTGAGGGTTATTTAGTGAATTATTATCAATTTTATTATTTGTTTTTATGGATTAGATTTCGGGAAAACCGTTAGATTATGAGTTTTTAGAAAAATAACTAGTTTAGTCTAAAAATATATAGGGTTATGGAATACACCCTTAGATAAGTGTATTAAATAGGTTAAATGTTCTTTTGAGTCATTCTTGAATATGCCTCATTTGCATTCAGATAATCCTGATATTCTACCGGCGGGACGTCAGTAGGATTTCTTTCGATATCAGCTTTGAGTTTTGTTGCTTTCGAGTCAGGTGAGTGGATAATTTTTCATATGCATGAGAAATATTATAAATATTTGATTTGTTAATATGAATTGGTTCATGCTTCTTGATAATATATATGTTGATTATTATCCTTGTTTTGATAAAGCATGATCAATTGTTGAATGTGAATTCTTGATATGAACCAGTATATATTTTGAATTGAATTCTGAATTGATAACTCCTCATTTGATTGATGTCATGAGTTGAGCCTTGAGATATGAATATGTCTGTTTGATTATGATTATGAACCTATAGTATATCAGTCAGAATACCCATGCTAACAGGGTAGTGTTAGTCTTTGTGCACATCTTATCTGAACCCTAGTTGGTCAGGGGAGTCACCAACCTATGTGGACTGATCATCCCACAGTACGGAGCCTCATGCTTATTGCATTTTGATTTTCTGACGAGTTTTACCATATGACATTCTTGTTATAGCCAATTTGAGAAACATTTCCATAAGAACCTAAAGCCATACTTGTATATATATTTCTTATTGTTATATTACCTCGTGTGTGTATATCAAATATTATCTACTCACTGAGTTGTTGAACTCACCCTCTCATTATTTATCCTTTTCAGGCTTATAGCTTGATAGCAGGTCACTTTTGTTGGACCTTCAGAACCTGCTTTTTTGGTTGTAAATTATACCTTTTCCCTTTATGTCTAGTTAGTGTTCCAAAACTCTGAACTTATATAAACTCTTGTATTAAGACAATTCAATTATATTATGAAGTTGATTTTGTTATTAATGCTGCGTTGAACTCTGATTGAGTTAGGATAAGTTTGTGTGTAAGTTTGGGTTCGCATAGGTATGGAACCTTGGAGGGGAACCTTGCCTATGTGCCGGTCATGGATCCGGGATTCGGGTTGTGACAATAGCCCCAAGCCATTCTTGACAGGAGGATGGTCAAGCACCAAAATTAGGTAGCGACACAAGTCTTAGTTTACCGGAAGACCTTATCACCATCTGAAGCCACCTAGGAATTTGTTGATGACCTCCTCATGAGGTACCCATAATTTTCCCTTGAGGACAAGGAAATTTTTTAAAGGGGAAGGTATTGTTGCGAACTAGGAAGCACAATAGCGGGAAAAGGAGTTTTAAACCAAAAGATCATTAATGAAACGATGGCATTTCAATGATGCTCAACCTGCCCTTTAGTTACATGCACCGTTTAAATAATCCACTGCCAGCATCTGTCTTGTGTTTTTAATTCTGTTATTTGTTACTGTTACGAGAGTCTCGTGTGACTCAGCTAACAGACTTTAGAATCTACCCACTCTTATAATTGTGGCAATGCATGTAACAGAAGAAAGAAAAAAAATATACAATGCAATTATCGTGCTTCTCTCTTGTTCTTACTCTCTATCTTTCTTTTCCTTTTGCCTTCCTCATTCCTCTATTATTCTTCGTATTCTTATGTTAACTGGAAAGGCCTCTGCCGCCTTAGCTCATCAATTGGATTCCTTGTTAATTGGTTCTCTCAAAGTTCATCCTGCAACATATGGCAGAAAGATGAAGGTTATTTGGGAATGTTTAATTTTTTTTGCAACGGTTATTTCTCTATCTTCTAATAGTGTGTGTTTGAAAGTGTTTAAAAGAAAAATGTTTATATAAAGAAATGAAGATAGGAAGAAAAATGTTTATATGAAGAAATGAAGATAGGAAAAAGAGAAGAGATAACAAAGATTGTATTTGAATTTATTGCAGATTGAATGAGAAACTGATTGCATACATTCTATTGCAATCTTTACAAAAATATATTTAAACTAAGCAAAATAGAATTGCAAACTTATAGCAATAAATCTTGTTATGATCTGTTAACATATTAACAGATTAATTAACTCCTAGAGACTAGGACAATAATTTATTATTTGCATAAAACTGAAAATAACAAAGCAGAAATAAAATCTTTGACAGCTCCTGAAGCAATTTTCAACACTCCTCCTTACTTTAGGAGCTGCAAACTCCAATCTTTTATCTTAAAAACTCAAACCTGTTTATTGAAAATGGTTTGGTAAACAGATCAGCTAATTGATCTTTAGACTTGCAATAAATCAACTTAACATCACCATTTTTCTACACCTCACGTAAAAAATAAAGCTTGATGTTAAAGTGTTTTGTTTTTCCATGAAACACAGGATTATGGGAGATTGCTATAGCTGCTTGATTGTCAACTGAGATTTCAGTTGCTTCTTCTTCTTCCACGTGTAAATCATGTAATAACTTCTAAAGCCATAGTGCTTGATTTACTGCTATTGTGGCTGCAGTGAACTCTGCCTCTACAGTAGATTGAGCTACAATGTCTTGCTTCTTGGATGACCATGAAAATATTATTGATCCTAGATTAAAATAGAATCCAGAGGTGCTTTTCATGTCATCAATGAATCCACCCCAATCACTGTCAGAAAAACCATGTAGTCTTAACTCTTGACACTTCAAAATTTAACACCAAAGCTGCAAGTCCCTTTGATGTATCTCAGAATTCTTTTAGTTACTCTCATATGAATTTCACTTTGACAATGCATAAAATGCGATAGAAGACTTATTGTATGATGTATGTCAGGTCTGGTTGCTATTAAATATAACAAACAACCAATCAAGCTTCTGAATTTTTCTTCATCTACTCTGGTGGTGTCATCTTCTTTGCTAAATTTTTCCTTTTGATTCATTGGAGTGGCTATCGATTTGCAATTCTCCATATGGAATTTCTTTAAGATTTCCCTTGAATATTTCTTCTGACAAATGAATACTTTTTCTTTGCTTTGTATGATTTCCATTCCCAGAAAAAAAACTCATGAGACCAAGGTTGGTCATTTCAAAAACTTGCATCATATTCTGCTTGAATTTTTCAACCTGCTCTATATTGCTTCCTGTCACTAAAAGATCATCAATATAGAGTGATATTATAAGCACATCATCGTTGATTCTCTTCACATAAAGAGTTGCTTCAGATAAACTTTTCTGAAAACCAGAACCTGTCAAATAGTCATCAATTCTACTATACCAGGCTCTAGGTGTTTGCTTCAACCCATATAGAGCCTTTTTTAGTAGATAAACTTTGTCTTCTTTTCCTTGAATCACAAAACCAGCTGGTTGTTCAACATAAATTTCTTCTTGTAGAATGCCATTTAGGAAGGCTAATTTAACATCTAACTGGAATACTTTCCAGTTCTTGTATGCAGCAACAACAAACAAAAATCTGATGGTGTCCATCCTTGCTATAGGTGCAAACATATCTGAATAATCAACACCATAAATCTGATCATACCCCTTAACAACTAGCCTAGCTTTATGCTTGTTGATGATGTTGTCTGCATTTAGTTTAGTCCTGAATATCTACTTCATACCAATAATATTTTTGTCTAGTGGTTTGTCAACTAGTTCCCATGTGCAGTTCTTCTTCATAGCCTTCTGGTTCGCAGATAGCTACATTACTCCTTTGATAAATATCCTCAAGAGATCGGGTGCCTCTAATTGGTGAGTCATCAAATGATTCATCCTGCAATGAATCTGCAAGCTGCATATTTCTTTGTGAGTCTCCCCAGTCCCATTGTTCTTCTTTATGAAAATGAACATCCCTGGTAATAGCCATCTTCTGAGTTTGAGGATGATAAACTTTGTAAGCTTTAGAAATAGCACTATAGCCAACAAAGATTCCTGGTATAGCCTTCTTGTCATGCTTGTCCCTTTTGATTTGTGGAACATGAACAAAACAAATACTGCCAAAGATCTTAAGAAAACTTAGTGAAGGTTTGTAATTATACCAAACTTCAAAAGGTGTCTTTTCTTCTAGCAATTTTGTTGGAAGTCGGTTTTGAAGGAAAACAGTTGTGTTAGCTGCTTCTGCCCAAAACATTTTTAGCAAATTCTTTTCATGTAGCATGCATCTAACCATCTCCATAATGTATTGGTTTCTCCTATTACTGACTCCATTCTATTTTAGAGTGTAAGGAGTAATGAATTGATGTTCAATGTTAGCTTCCTCACAATAAAGATTGAATTCTGATGAAGTATATTCTTTACCATTGTCTGACCGAATGGCTTGAATTCTACAGCTGCTGTTATTCTCCACATTCTTCTTAAATTGCCAAAAAATCCTAACTACTTCTGACTTGTATTTCATAAAGAATATCTAGCACATTCTAGTAAATTCATCAAAAATATGTAACATCGACTACCTTTTATTGAAAGTGTGCTAAGAGGACTAGCAACATCAGTATGAATCAACTAAAGTTTCTGTGTAGACCTCCATGTTGATTTTGGAAATGGTTTCCTGTTTTGCTTACCAAATTGACAGGCATTGCAATTTGGTAAAAGATTAGTGAATGGAGGCACTCCTCTTACAACATCATGCTTCTTCATACTGATCATCCGTTGTTGATAACAGTGACCCAGTCTCTTATGCCACACTTCCATGTCATTCAGCTTTGTTGGAAAGGCTGTGTACTCCTCCTCAAATGGTAAAAATAAAAAGCTTTTGCCTCTCATCTTGGCTTGCAATATTTTTTGTCCAGCAGCATCAAAGATATAGTAAGATTGATTTTTGAAAACCACTTTCATGCCTTTCTCTATTAATTGCCCAACACTTAACAAATTTTGATCTATATCAGGTACATAGAGAACATCAAAAATAGTTTTTGTACCTGAGTTTGTGGTAATGGCAATCGTTCCTTTTTCCTTTGCTGTTATACAATCACCATTACCAATTCTAACCTTTGCAACTTCAGTAGATTGCAAAGTTCTTAAGAGACTTTTATTAGAAGTCATGTGATTTGTGCATCCACTATCAATTAGCTAGTGATCTGAGGAGGTCTGGACTGAAAAACACGTAGCTACAAACATTTGATCTTCATCATCTTGACTGGTAACTTGAGCATCTTCGTCCTATTTCTGAAATTTTGTTCTACAGATGATTGCTTCATGTCCCATTTGATTACATTTGCTACACTTTGCATCAGGTCTCTTCCAGCACTTAAATGGTGGATGACCTATCTTGTTGTAGTGTTAACATGGTGGAAAGTTTCTCTTAATAAATTTTCCTTTGTTCTGAAATTGACTGACAATAGTCTCACTACTGCTTGAAACCTGGTTTTTTCTGAAGAATTTCTTCTTGTCAGAATCGGGATACTTTACTTGTAAAGCTCCTTTTGTAACACGATCTTGCCTCATAAGTCTCTGTTGCTCTTGAGCCTGCAAGGCATTTATCAGTTCTGCCAAAGTGATCTTGGACAGATCCTTTGTATTCTCGAAGGTGGTTATAGATGCTTCATATCTTTCAGGCACAGTTACAAGAATTTTCTCTACAATTCTGCAATCAGAGAAATTTATGCCAAGCAACCTTACCTTGTTGATAATTCCAAGCAATTTGTCTGAGTACTCTTTGATGGTCTCAGAATCCTTCATTCTTTGCGGTTCAAACTCTCTTATCAGGTTAAGACTTTGCATGCCACAAATTCTATCATCTCCTGTATATTCCTTCTTCAAATAATCCCAAACATCTTTCGTTGATTTAAGAGACATAATTCTGGTGAAAATGGTTGTGAAAACAACAGCAAAAAGACATGCTTTTGCTTTTGATTTCCTTGTTTTTCTCTTTTTGTGATTTTTTATCTGAGCTACAGTTGGATTATTGAACTTCGTAATCTTCTTCAACAACTTCCCAAAGATCTAAACTTCCAAATAAGTCTTTATTTTTACTGCATAGAGTTAATAATTTTCTCCATCAAAGATGGGAAGAAATGTGAGAAAAACTAGTTTCAACCTTCA
>Ga0325414_1000078_pt1 | contig 51899 bp, 28 predicted proteins | sample PopdelMetagenome_8_FD_206183 | JGI IMG/M metagenome (GOLD analysis project Ga0325414, IMG submission 206183) | Populus deltoides microbial communities from Bellville, Georgia, United States - Leaf-PdKOR-R3 | ecosystem: Host-associated > Plants > Phyllosphere > Phylloplane/Leaf | place: USA... | reverse complement strand
CTGAATAGATAATAGAGGGCACTCCTTATCATATAAAAATTTAATATTATTATACCTTTATCCTTATTATATAATTATAGTATTTTATTAAGATAGAATAAGATTTTATTGAGATTTTTTTAATTATTAAAATTAAAAATGAATTCAAATTTTAATTAATTTATTATATTTTCTGAAATACATGTTTTATAGGCAGATAATATTTGAAAAAATAAAATAAATTCTTTAATAAAAAACATATAAAAATCACAAAAAAAGAGTTCTATTAATTAAATTTCTTAGTTTGAAATGTAATTAAACATTAATATTATCATTTGTAAGAAATATTTATAGGTGTCTTGTTCAATTTAAGCAAGAAAAGTAAATTATGGAGTTAGATTAACCAACTATGAAATGACAATGCTATCATTTTTTAATTAAATTAATAAGTTTTTTAAAATTTTGTTTTGGTATTATGTTAATGATTATTTTTTAAAATATAATAAAATAATATTTTTTTATTTTAAAAAATTATTTTTGATATTAATTAAAGAAAAAATTAAAAAAAATATATTTTAAAATATAAAAAATTAAATTTTTTAAAAAAGGAGGGGAAGAGGAGGGGGTAGCTGGAGTGGAAAAGTAAACGGGGAAAAAAAGGGAAAGGTTCAGCGTCTTCCGGGTCTCTGTAATGGTCATTGAGTAGTACTGCCAGCACTACCCATAAGAATTATTACTCCTTTCCATTTCATGCCACTTCAACAGATTTACTTATTTATGCAGCATCCACAGCCACGGCCCACCTTTTGATTTTGATTTTCCTCAGAGACTAGCAAATGAAGAAGGGAGGCTTAAACCCTAATGTCAAGCTCAAGCTCTCTCTCCCTCCTCCTAAAGAAGTTTCCTTCGCTAAGTTCCTGTAAAAATCTACCTCCCTCTCTCATCCTATAAGCCCATGTCATGATTCTTAATTTCTGGTAATGATTGCAGAACCCAAAGCGGTACGTTTAGAGATGGTGATCTGCTTGTCAATCGAGACGGTGTTCGGATTGTCTCTCAAATCGATACCCAGCCTGTAAGATTAACTTTTCTCATATTCTCAATTTCTTTATTATTACATCCGTGCCTCATCATTATCAATGATTATGCTAGTAATTGATCCCTCTCGTATTTATTTGCACTTGGTTTTTTATGATTTTCTTTTTTTAAAGAGTTGTTGTCTGACTGTTTTCAGCCACCACCTATAACGCCCACAGACAACCAATTGAGTTTAGCGGATATAGACATGGTTAAGGTCATCGGGAAGGGAAGTAGTGGAATTGTGCAGTTGGTGCAACACAAATGGACAAGCCAGTTTTTTGCCTTGAAGGTATCATCATATCATTCACCGCTTACCGTGCTCTCACATTTTTTTTTTTTAACTACAATTTCCGTCTTGGTCTGTAAGTATGGTATCAGATCAGTTAATGCCTGAAGCTGCTGTGCTGTTCGGTTAAATTATTTTGAGACATGCTGCATGGGTTTTTCCACTGGTTTCTGACTTCTCAAAATGACTTGTTCACTAATATTTTTAAACCTTGAGTTGAGGAATACCTAGTCTTCCGCCATTGGTGCACCAGATTCCTTATTTGCCTTTTGCCATAGTTTGATTTTATCAACCCATTTCCACTCAAACTAGATTTTTGAGATTTAAGTTTTGAGAATGGAAACCTCCTTTTCATTCATGTCTTCTAGTTTGCTAAAAATAGAGCAATAACATGGTGCTTCTACTAGCCCTTCAGTCCTTTATTTTCTGATATTTTGAGTTGAACTTGGGCTTAAACTCTTGGAGGAATAGGTCTCTCACAGTTATTTTGAATATTGCTTTTACATCATATGTAAAGTGGTTTCAACTGAAAATTGCTCTTATAAACTCTACCGAGATTACTCCCTGGTATTCTGGGAGGGACGCTTATCATCTTTTGGTTTCTGTTTGGTTATTAATCGGTTTATTTGTTGTCCACTGAACGTGTATGCCTAGTCCTTTTCATGTCCAGTCCTAAGTAGTAAAGATTTGGCATTCTTGTTCCATTTCAGGTTATCCAAATGAATATCGAAGAGTCTGCACGCAAGGCCATTACTCAGGAACTGAAAATTAATCAGTCATCACAATGTCCTTATGTTGTCATGTGCTACCAGTCTTTTTACGATAACGGTGCCATTTCAATTATCTTAGAGTACATGGATGGTGGATCTCTAGCAGATTTTCTGAAAAGTGTTAGAAAAATTTCAGAACCATATCTTGCTGCCATCTGTAAGCAGGTTAAAACATGGAAAATCATTTCACCCCTTGTTCTATTTACTTACAGCAGATATCAATTTCTTTATCATCCAACTTGTTTATCTGTTGTCCCATAAATGCAGGTGCTCAAGGGTTTGTTGTATCTTCATCATGAAAAACACATCATCCACCGGGATTTAAAACCTTCTAATTTGTTGATTAATCATAGAGGAGAAGTCAAGATTACGGACTTTGGAGTGAGTGCAATCATGCAAAGCACGTCTGGACAGGCTAATACTTTTGTTGGCACATACAACTATATGTCTGTAAGTAATTTGATTATACATAAGATATTAATGCTGGATTTTCTCTCTTTTACAACAGCATTTCCACTTTCTCAGGCAACCATTATGCAGCCTGTATCTTGAATTTGTAAGATTTTCATGTGCGATTATTTTGTAGCCTGAGAGAATTAGTGGGGGACGATATGACTATAAAAGTGACATTTGGAGCTTGGGCTTGGTATTGCTGGAGTGTGCAACCGGCGAATTCTCAATTACCCCTCCTGTGCCGAATGAAGGCTGGACTAATGTCTATGAACTTATGGTAGCCATTGTTGATCAACCTCCACCTTCTGCACCACCAGACCAATTTTCTCCAGAGTTTTGTTCATTTATATCTGCATGGTAAAGATAAGTCATGCTTGAAGTTTCTTAATGCACCTTCTAATACTCATAGCACCGAACCTTTCATATTTTTTTTCCCCATATAAATTTATTTGTTTCTGAGGATGTTCATTTGCAGTTGAATTAAGATCAAGAAAAAAAAGGAAGTCATGAAGTATTTTTTTTATCCATGTCCAATGTTTTTCCATTTATTTCCAGTCTTTTTCTTCATTTTTGAAATATCATTGGATGAGTACTCTTTTCCCTGATCTATGGCATGCTCCACATAATTTGGTTTTAGGGCTGCAAGCTGTTTTTTTTTTTAATGGGAATTTAATGCTCTGGTTTTTACCCATTTTCAATACCTCTGTAGTAACTTTGACCCAGATAATCTTTTGAAGTTACTGATTTTCATTCCTTGGTTCTTTGTTTTCTTTCCTTTTCTTTTGTCTCCAGTGTGCAGAAAGATCCAAAGGATAGACAGTCAGCACATGAACTGATGGTATTTGAAGTCCCATGATTGTTCTTCTGGGTGGGGCAATTAGCTGCCCACCAAGTATTAATGGCACTTCATGTCCGCTCTCTAACACTCTTTTCTCATCTCTATCAGTATGGATTGCTATTAATACTCGGCAGAGTGCTAATAACCACCCTTTCCCCCCCCTCTTTGTAGCCATGTTTATGCTATGAGTGGACACTTACAGATCTGACTTTTTTTCACTTTCTAATTTCAATACCAGGAACACCCATTCATGAACATGTATGAGGACCAGCATGTGGATCTCTCGTCATACTTTACAAATGCCGGTTCTCTTGCAACCCTTTGAAACTTGTGGTAAGTCTAAGTTTTCCATTTATGTCCTTGCTGAAATCATTAGTTCAAGTTTCTTTGTATGGAGTTCATGTGAAGATGTAGTTGCATAATCCAGGTCTTATAATCATATAAAAGTTAAGCCTGTTTGTCTATTTGACTAATGCATTTACCGTGTGAACCATAATTCTCATGAGAATTCATGTTCTTGAACTTAGGCTATTGTGCTTGACAAAAGTTCTGTTTTACAAGCAGATACCCTATGATTGCGATCTTGAAGGCCTGAAGAAAGATTCTTAAATGTCATCGTGCGGCTTAAAATAAATCAACTTGCTGCAATTACAATTTCCAGGGCTGAGGTTTTCAAAGCATTTGCAATTCACAAAACATCCCAGGGTCATAATATTTAGTGTATGCCATGCACTAATCATGGAATAGAGAGCGTATGGTTTCAAGGAAGCTTCTTGTTTGTGAGAGATATCATTGGAATATGGTTTCCTGTGTAACTTACCGAAATGATTTTTTTTTTTTTATTGTTTTAGTTGGATGTCGAGTGTTGCAAATGCATCAAACTCCTATGTGAAAGGTGTCAATATATGGCTGTGTGTGACTTTGAGCTTGCAAACTATGAGGAACTCACGAGTTCTTTTGAGTTTTGACCATTTGAAGGCTCATCTGTCTACGTTTGAGTAGTCACGAGCTGGTTTTCCCTGACAGAATCGTAATTGGACAATCCGAAGAGTTGCTCACTTGTGATCATATCCGCTACATGAGAATACTTCTCTGTATAGGTTTATCACGGGAGACACTGAATTTGCTGATCAAGAAAATTTGAAGAAACTAGTTTGAGCTCTATAGCCTTGCAACTAGACCTCTGAGCGAGCATTTAAAATAGATTACTTCTTTATTCTATTTCTCAAGAAAGAAAAAAACAATTTAAAAAAAAAAAACATAAAATTCCCAAAAGGACTAAATTATTAAGAAATTAAAATATAGGGGCTAAATAAGTAGTTTTAAAACTGAGGATTAATTAATTAGTTTTGTTCAACCACACGTACTAACTTATAATTTACTCCATTTATCTTTATTATGGACTAACACCGGCATCTTTCCTTTTTCGTATGATTTTCACGTATATCGGTCTACAACGGTTTATTTGGTAATCATTTTGTTTTTCAATTTTTTTTTATTTATGTTCAGATTTTTGAAAACAAAACTAGAAAAATATTTTTTTATTGTAATAAAAAGTCCAAACCAACAACTACAGTCACAATATTTGAAAACCACTATATTTTGAGAGATTTTGACAATTAATTGTTGTTTTTTTATATTTTCAAAAACAAAACATAAAATATAAAATAGGCTCCTAAATATGTCGGGATAAAACTTTTTAATTTTTAAAAACTAAAAGTGGTGTGTATGAAAAATCTGGGAAGAAAAAAAAAATCCTAGTGAGGGTCAAGCTCGAATAGCCATACATCCTAGTTTAATATTCTTCGAACCCAACAGGTTGACCGTAATATTTTTAGGTCTCGACCTGGTATCTCTATCCTAGGCACACTTTAATGTATTTTTTTTTTTAATTTTGAGAAGTTAGCAGCGCCATGCACCACCTGCTAACACACACTTTATGCACTAATAAACCATCCAATAGTGTTCTTGACGCCAACCAAATTCTCTGTATAAAGCATAAGCACAATCGCCTGTGTGTGGCTCATCCTCTCCTTCAATGACACGATGAAGCACCATAACTAATGGCGAGCACCAACTTCTTTACCAATGGAACAACAAACAACAACTCACTTGAAATTCCATTCTTCTTGAGGTAAGCTGACTTGAACTGCCTATGGTACTAGATAAAACATTGATGTTCAAGCCATTTACGCTCATTCAAGGGCTTCACACTAGTTTATTCAATCACACATACTCCCTACTATCTTCATTCCATTTCTCTTTTCAGTACATTATTTCTCCTTCTACATGTACTAACTTAAACCTTAAAAGGTCTCTTATTTCGACATGAGATTTATTTTTGCAGGAACAATCAAGCCTAAAACAAAGTCTACATCCAAACCCATACACTTCAGCCCAAAACATAGCCATGGAAAGCCTAATCAAATTCTAAAGGTCTTACAACTTCATTGATAGCGCTGTTTGTGGTGAATAAAAAAAGCTAGTTCATTCTCGTTCACACTTAGCACTAAACATTTCTTTCCATGATTGATGACTTTGACACTGCAAGATGCAAGATGGTAACTAACCTCTTAACCACAAGGATACTAGCTCTTCCTAATCTCCAAGTACTCTCCCACCAAGTGAGTGTGCTTAATAGCTTCACACTTTTTCTCGTACTCAATGGAAAACACAATGCCTAGCACCATTGCATGCACTGAATGCACAAAGATAACTATAACTCCTTGAGGGAATATGTTATAACAACATGCAAGTTAGTAGGCATGAGAACACTTATACTCCAACCCTATTAAGTCGCGCCAAACACTCTTGAACAAGTCCTGGATATAAAAGTGGTTGTTATCATCAACTTATTCTAAATCTTTACTTGTGTGCTTCCTATAAAAAAGGACCCAAATATGAGACGAGACTAGTAACTATATGAGTTTTTAAGAACGAACACCACCTCCACCAAGTGGAAGATTCTGCACTTTATCATCAAGTGATACATGATAATATCTACAAAGATTGCATCTTTGTGAATGCTAACTTAGACAACTACAATAGTCTTAAAAACCCAAGAGAGCACATATAGAACATGAAAAGCATCTTAGAGCTTGTACTGCAAAAAAAATGATGATATATGTAAAATCTTCTTAACAACATTTTGTGGATCTACTCAGATGTGATATCACAACCTTAAGCCTGACAACATCTTTGTCCTTTATGATCTCTACGATTAAACTTAACTCCTGTTTTAGCATGAATGTAACAGTTAAACATTGGGTTTACATGAAATAAAATATATTTTGATTGGTTCACAAAGAATTTTATGTGACTATAACATCAATACTATTCTTTTATTAATTTGTTGTAGAAAAAAGTATTACTTTATATAAAACACTTTTTGATTGGTTATTTATTTACAAAATTACAATAGAAAAAATATTAATATTTCCATTAATTATGGCTAAAAAACTCAAGAAAATAATGAATGAAATTTCAGAAATCATATATTCTAACTAAAAAAATAATTTTACATGCCTAACAAAAAAAAAAAAAAAGCAAACCCTTTGCTAAACTTATTTTTATGTATTTCTTTTCTTAGAAATGAAACTATGAAGTCCAAGTGATCTTTTCATTAAAGAAATTTTTTTTTGTTTATCTTAGCTGAATGTTTTGTTTTTGTTGTGGTTAAAAGAAAAAAAAATTAAACATCAACTTAAAAAATAAATAAAAATTAAACCAATAAAATTTATATACGACATAAAACTTAAGAGATATATATTGAAATAAATCTTGAGTTTTAAAATATTTATGAACCCAAAGGGGAGATTATTTTTTTTAGATATATACCAATCATATTTTTAATATTATCTTCTTACAATTGATCCTCAAGCAAAAAACTAGTAAAAAAATTTTAATTTTCTTTGATTATATTAATTTTTGCTGGCATTAGTATTTAATATTATAATTATTGTTTTCTTTAGAACAATAGTATAACTTTCTAAATAGAGCAATCAGATATTAACTTGAATTTATTTGGTTTAATGATAGTAGAAGTATATGTGATATTGATTTTTTTATATATATAAAAAAAATATTCTTGCTTTTAATTTAAACAATTAAATCCTTATGTTTTAATCCTTTAGACAACATAAATCTCTCAAGCTATAATCAATCCAGTTTTTTTTTTTATTAATTTTGATTTGAATAAATAACATAATATAACATCTATAACACTTTGCATCTCTATTTTTATGAAATTATAAATTACATCCTCAATACTAGGAATTAAGGATTATATTACTAGAATTATAAAAATACTAAATTACCCCTATATGATCACAATTTCTCACTTGTTCTCTGTAATATCTCACATCGGCGGGTGAGGACTTGAGGAAGGGCCTTATATGAGCATGCTCACCTTGACTAGTAAGACACCTTTCAAGGCTATGTGTGGCTGCCAAGAAAACATCCGTAAGGCCCGTGGGCCAATGCGGATAATATCTTGCTAGTGGGGTGGGGTGGGGTGTTACATTTGGTATCAGAGCCCGGCTCACTGATTGTCTGATGGTGCCGACGGGGTTGTCAGGCTCCTTAAGAGGGGTGAATCGTAATATCCCACATCGGTGGGTGAGGACTTGAGGGAGGGTTTTATATGAGCATGCTCACTTGACTAGTAAGACGCATTTTGAGGCCATGCATGGCTGCCAAGAACAAATTCATGAGGCCCGTGGACCAAAATGGACAATATCTTGTTAGTGGGGTGGGGTGTTACACTCTCATTCTCTCCTCTGCCTTATGATCTTGTTCTTGTATAGAGAAATTAAATTCAAAATTAAACCCTTCAACCAAATTCTACCCTATTTTTTTTCTTCTAAGAAGACTCTTTTTCTCTATATGATTTTACCTTTTAATCTTTGCTTAGTTAAGGACAATCTAGTGATGTTTAGGTTATACTAATTGTATTTATATGTAATACTAGTCAAGTGTCTAAAGCCTTTCAACTTGTTGTTTATGGCTACTCAATTTTTCTCTCACTTCTTCGTGATATTGCTTTGACATGTTTCTTAGGATTGGTAATAGTGTTACTTGGCAAAGTTTCTTGTGTCCTTCATGTAAGAATGTTTGAAAGCTGACTAATTTGAGCTTCAAGGTTATGAACCAAAACTGAAATGTTTTGGATCGTTAAATCTATCATTTACATTTATTGCATGAACATTTTCTTAATTGTCGGCTTCTTTTCTTGTTGTGGAGAGTTTTAAGGTGGTTTAACTACTCCTTGATTATTGCTCCATGAAAATTTAGGTTGATTTCACTATTCATGATTAAATATTTGGGGTTATTTCACCATTTAGGATTATGCTCGAAAAATGATTGTTTTGGTGTTGAAAATTGGACATAGAATTTGATTGAGAAAAAGGCTTCTCAACTTGGCAATTGATACTTGAGAGATTTCATGCATAATAATCACACACAACATTAGTTTAAATAGCATTAACGTTCATCTTACATAGTTGTTTAGATAAATTTGTTACTTGTGCTACCAATTTGGTAATAGAATCAAGTTTAAGAAATTTAGCCGCCTTTCTTTGAATTGATCTCTTAGAAGGCCATTGATAGTTGTTGGATGCAAATTCTTCCAAAACTTCATAAGTTGTTTCATGAGTTTTACTCATCAAAGCTCCTACAGCTACTACATCAATCATGTACTTATTTGTAACTCCTAAACTATTATGGAATGTTTAGACTTGAAGTCATGATAAAAGTTCATAATGTGAACACTTTATTAATAAATCCTTATATCTCTCATATGCTTCATACAAAGATTCATTATTAAATTGAGTAAATATGATAATATCATTCTTTGGCTATGCTGTCTTGGATGGAGGAAAATACTTTCCTAAATTTTTTTATGCTAACTCTTATCAAGTAGTGATGACACCAACTGGTAAAGAATTTAGTCATGCCTTCACTTTTTCTTTAAGTGAATAAAGAAAACTCTCAACCGACTAACATCATTTGTCACTCTATTGTGCTTGAAGGTGTTAGAAATCTTTAGAAAATTTATGATATGAACATTAGGGACCTCCTACGATGGCCCCCAAACTGAACAGTTTATTATATCATTTGAATTATCACCAGCTTAATCTTAAAATTATTGGCTTATATAATCAACCTCATTATGGTAAATGCAAACCCATTAACCAAATAGTACCTCAAAGCTCTATCTACCTCTTTATTCCACTGCTCCACCACAATAATGGAAAATGTGATGATTTCTTGCCTCTTTTTATTGATCTCACACAAAGTTCTCTCAATTATAGGATCAAAAAGTGCAAGCTCTAATGGTTTATAATGGGATATACACTTATAAATCTTGAAATAAAAAGAAAAGAAAAATTGAGATTTAACCAAAGCAATATTTAATAATAATAATAATAATAATAAGTAACAATCTAGCTAGTATCAATATCAATAACAAATAATTAATTATTGATAACAACATAATAAACTTGGTGTGATAATAACTACAAGTGAACAAAATTCCAATAAGTAGTAAAGTTTTTATGAGGAAAAGAGTGTCGAACCCACAAGGAGTAATTATATTGTTGAGTATTGAAATTTACCAAATTAATTACTATTTAGAAATGAAACTAAAATTTAATATAATTAAGCACCTAAATTAAACTAAAATGTTTGACTAAAGTAAATTAAAAGAAATAGAGAATAAAACTTAAGGTTTTAAGGATAATAAAAATAAATCTAGAAATTTTAATTTCATCTAGTTAATCCTATATAATTTATTATTTCTTGTTATAAATTCAAAATCCTCAAGTTGATGATTAAAAGATCTTTTAATTATTTAATTTTTTTCTCTCAAATAACATTAAAAATATCTCCACCTAATAATTCAACATATCTTTATGTACATTAAATTATTTAAAGATTCATTAAGTTCTTTGCATTTTTCCACAATGTCACTAATCGCAGTAAAATATCTCTATCTTTTGATCAACTAATGGTGTTTAATCCTGAAAGTTTTAATCATAAACTACCTTTCAACACTAACATGAAAGAAATTGAAAATAAAATAACTTGGAATTTAAATTGTGTAATCAAAACTAGACTATATCAAAAGCTCTATAAAAATAACTTTAGTTCATAACGAATATAAAATAAATCATGTTTTCATTAGAATACAATAAACTAAAATTAAGGAGAAAATGAAATTGTTTTGCTTGGAATCGATTGACGAAGCACTCAGTGTCTAGTTTCTCTTGGTTCTCTTTTCCTCTCCTTCTCTTATTTTAATGGTAAAAAAATATATCTCATTTGTTATTTTCTCTGGTCTTGGTCTTTTCCCTTAATCTCCTCTTTTTTCTTTGGTCTAAAATCTCTCCTTATTTGTTTCTTGATTTTCCTTTCAAAACTGGCAAATTCTAAGTTTTGACTTCAAGCCCTATTTTAGCTATCAAAAACACTTATTTTAAGAAAGTCATAAATATAAAAGTTGTAGACATTCCTCTTAGCTTTGTTCTAACACCAAGAGATCATAATGTAGATATCTATAGAGAAAGTTATGTCTAAATTACCAAGATGTGTTTCTAAAATTTCTAGTAAGAAAATTTTCTATTCTTATAATAGGAAATTTCACTTTTCTTCTTCTTTTCTTTCCCAAAACATGTACACAATCTCTTCAGGGTAAATTTATTTTATGTGGCTTAAAGGCAAAGCAAACCAAAATCAACCATTGGATTTCAAGAATGAATATAAACCATTCATTTGATAACTTGAACACAAAACAAAGAAAAATGGACTCTTAGATTAGGAGAATTGATTGTAGACTATTTGATTAAAAAAATGAGTTACTTAGTGAGAGGGTTTTCAATTTTCAAATTGATCATCTTCCTTCCACAATTACAATTAGATCATTAAAAATAAAAATGCATTTTTCCTTTTCTTTTTCTTTCTATTTTAGATTCTTTGGAAAAGACGCCAAAAACAACGCAAATGCATCAAAAATATATTTTTTGGTTTTTTGTTGTTTTTTTTATTTTTTGTTTTTTTCAAAAAAAATTTAAAAACAATGTAAAAAATTGGGTTGCAATAGATGCTCCCTTTTTATAGCACTTATGAAGCAAAATCTCAACAAGGTTTTGCATCATGAGCTTGTAAAGAAAAGTGTTTGCCTAACTTGTTGGGTGATCTATCCATCCAAAAAAAAAAAATGGTCTCATTATCATGAATGACATGTCCCCGTTTTGAAATTCAATAAACCGGTATATTTTCACGGGCGACTTACGCATTTTAAAATTAAAACATTGATCTATTTTTATAGGCAACCTTCCTATTCAAATTTAAACAGTGATCTATTTTCACGAACGACCTGCTAATTCAAAAACTTATCTATTTTCGCGGGTGACCTGTTCCTTTTTAAATTCAAAGATTTATCTATTTTCATGGGCAAGATGTCCATTTTTAAATTCCAAAAAGAACTTCAACAAGCATTCATGCTTCCCAGAAATCAATTTATTTTCATGGTCGACCTGCCCATTTTAAAATTCAAAAACTAGTCTATTTTTAAGGGTGACCTGCCCTTCTGGGATTCCAAAAGGAAATTCAGCAAGCGTCCATATTTCCCTGAAATTGGTTTATTTTCACGAGCAACCGACCCATTTTGAAAATAAAAAACTGATTTATTTTCACGGGCGACCTGTCCATTTAAAATTCAAAAATTTTAGCCTATTTTTACGGGTGACCTACCATTTTCAAATTCCAAAAAGAATTCCAGCAAGCATTCATACTTCCTTGAAATTGGTCTATTTTCACGGGTGACCTGCCCATTCAAATTCAAACACTAGTCTATTTTCACGGGCGACCTGCTCATTAAAAAACTGGTCTATTTTTACAAGTAACTTGCCCCCTTTGACATTCAAAGATTGACCTATTTTCATGGGTGACCTACCTTTTTCAAATTGCAAAAAGAACTTTAGCAAGCATCCATGCTTCCTTAAAATTAGTTTATTTTCACGAGCGGCCTATTCATTTTAAAATTCAAAAACTGGTCTATTTTCAAGGGTGCTTTAGCAAACATTCATGCTTCACTGAAATCGGTCTGCTTTCATGGGTGACTTGCCTATTTTGAAATTAAAAAATTAATTTTTTTCACAAACGATCTGTCCTTTTTAAATTCTAAAAAGAACTTCAGCAGAAGTCCATACTTCCCTAAAATTGATCTATTTTCACGGGCGACCTACCTTTTAAAATTTCAAAAAGAACTTTAGTAATCATGCATGCTTCCCTGAAATTGGTTTATTTTCATGGCTTGCCCATTTTAAAATTCAAAAATTGATATATTTTCATAGGTGACCTGCCCTTTTTAAATTCCAAAAAGAACTTCAGTAAACGTTTATGTTTCCCTAAAATTAATCTATTTTCACGGATGATTTGCTAATTTTGAAATTAAAAAACTAGTTTATTTTTATGGGCAACCTGCCCTTTTAAAACTCCAAAAAGAACTTCAATAAGCATTCATGATTCCCTGAAATTGGTCTATTTTTATGGGTAACCTACCCTTAATTCCAAAAAAAAAAATTCAGCAAACATCCATGCTTCCCTAAAGTGATCTATTTTCACAAAAGACTCGTCCATTTTGAAACTCAAAAACTGGTCTATTTTAACCGGAGACTTGCTCTTTTTAAATTCTAAAAGGAACTTCATCAAGCGTCCATGCTTCCCTGATATTGGTCTATTTTCACGGGTGACCTGCCCATTTTGAAATTCAAAAACTAGTCTACTTTCACAAGTGGCCTATCCTTTTCAAATTCTAAAAAGAACTTCACCAAGCATTCATACTTCCCTGAAATTGGTCTATCTTCACGGGCGATCTGTCCATTTTGAAATTCAAAAACTGATCTATTTTTACGAACGACCTGCACTTTTACAATTCAAACTAGGATCTGGGTATTTAGTCATCTACTAGAGAGTTACTTGGTGGAACATCTTTCTTGACATATCATTGATTTTTCTTAAAATCGTTAGCCAATACTTATGGACGAAAGACTTGTTAAGTGTTTTGTGTAGTCAGTTTGTAAAGACAAACAATCCAAAACTAATCTTCTCAAAGCTTCTAGTTTGAATGACATGAAATTCTATCTTCACAGCAATCCCATTCAACTATGATCAAACAGTTTATAGCTTGGTTAACCTAAAATCTCAATCTAGCGATTCCTTTTAACCAAAACTAAAATATTATCTTTAGCTCAGTCAACCTAAAATCTCAATTTAAAGACCCTTTTTAACCAGAACCTTAGTCTTTATCTTCAGCTTGGTCAACCTAAGATTCCATCTGGCTATTCCCTTTAACCAGAACCAAACTCTTTGTCTGCAGTTTGATTAACCTAAAATCCCAATATGGTGATTCCTTTTTAACCAGAATCAAAATCTTTATCTACTAGGAGAACCGTATTGTCACAGCTATTCTCCTGCATAACTGTCTTTTTTTTTCCAACTTATTTGACCTAAAATCTTGAATCTCAACGACCGCCTTCAACTAGAACTTTCCAAGGGTATCTTTAATTATTTTGATTAAATCCGAAACATTTTGATTGTAGAATTGAAAATTGAGATTCCCAATGGTAGGGTTCTCAAAACTTAAATTCTTGATGGTAGGCTTTTTCTTGTAGAATTGAAAATGGAGATTCCTGATGGTAAGGTTCCCAAAACTTAAATTCTTGATGATAGGCTTTTTCTTGTTCTTCTGGGTTTGAAATTTCTTCTTTTCTTGAGAATTTCCTAATAGTAGGGTTTTTTTTTTTCACTTTTCTTCCTGATTGCAAGGTTTAAAAACTATGATTCCTAATGGTAAGGTGCTTTTTTTTTCTTCTTGATAATAGGGTTTGATCAAGTTCTTTTTGAACTTTCCTAATGACTCCTTATTACAGGGTTGACTTGTAGGCTTTTCCTAATGATAAGGTTAACTAGATTTCTTGATGACATGGTTGAATTTCTTGGTGCTTCTTGATTGTAGGGTCAACCTATTCTTTCTAATAACAGGGTTGAATTGATATTTCCTTATCACAAGGTTTGAAATGGGTGCTTCTTGGTTGCAGGGTAAAACATATACTTCTCGATCATAGGGTTGGAAAACTTAGTGTTTCCTGATTATAGGGTCGAGCTATCCTCATTGATGGTAGGGTGAACTGATATTTACCGATCACGGGGTTTGAACATGGTGCTTCCTGATTGTAGGGTTGACCTGATATTTCCTTGCTATCATGGCCTAAGGATTTTTTCTTTATCAACTCAAATTCATCAAAATCTTGCTTGATTTCATCGAGGATTTTTTTATGAAAAATTCATAAACATTTATGCAATGCTTTGGGGTTACATAACATGCATGTATCCTTACTCAGTTTGAAATATAGGCCCCCCTCTATGATGCTCCATCATCATAGGGTGCCTTTATTTACTATCCAAAGCCTTCTCAGTTTTTCTGATTCACCAGCTCATTCGAGTCTACTGTATGTCAATCCTTCACTTAAATATAAATGTAGTACCTATCCTCGTTGTCCACCATGATTATTGCTCTCATTGTTTATCAAGTCTGATCATGCTCCTAAGTGTGGTTTTTTTGATTCATTATAAAGGAGATTAACAAATCTTAAACTTTTTAGATTCTTTCAAAATTGCCCTTTAATCAGTTGTGTGTAGTTTGCCAACAATCATCTAGTGTCAACCTCATCTTAGATTGTCAATTAGCCACAATGTTACCTTCATTTAAACCATACTCTTCAAGCATATGTTATCATCAATCTTTATAGAATTGTTAAGTCATTTAGATAAACAACAAAGGCTTATCGTTGTATGCTCAATGTTCTTCTTAATGAATTCCTCTTAGACCATCTAACCAGATAATGAAAAGAAATGTATTGTCATCATAAAAAATATTCCCTTTTATCACCCACATTCATATGGTGAGATGCAATTTGAATCAATGGGCTTCAAAGTAGATTGTCCCTCAGTCAGTGTTGGAGACGTGTATTTATTTAAATACACTCATACGATCATATCTTTCTAGTGTCATAATCATACTTTAGAGGGTAAACCAAGATTTTAGACATGAAGATGCCTCTTAAGTGCATCGTTACTCTCAACTGTTGTTGGAGTTCATTAAATCATAAATTGTCTTTGAGCAACATTGTTCTCAGTTAATCTAATCGTGCTTATTCTTTTGTCTATCATCAAGAGGTTTTTATCATTGCCATAGCTTTGATGGATTTCACTGATTCATCATTTGATTTTTCCTATTGGCTAATCTGAATATTGTTTGTTTTCATTCCCAAGGTCCATTATATTGCCCTTAACTGCTCAACTTTTCAAGGATGATCAAGAAGTGTTGATGATTTTTTTTGTTCAAGAATTTTCTCTTGTTCTGGAATTAACTCGCACATTTTAAAGATCATGTCTATTTCAAGTCTAATTGTTGAAATAAAATCAAAGAGATGTTAGTTTTTAAAAGTAATTTTGAAAATCAAGCTTCTTTGGTCACAGACGCAACACACACCATTCAATACATGCAATCCTTTGCTTATTTTGTATTTTGAAAACAGAAATTGACCCAATGTAAGATTAAAATAGTTTTCCTATAGTTTTGTGTCAATTTTAATCTCTGATTTTGGATATGTCATTTGAAGGTACATGACGATATGACTTTCTGTGGATTTCAACAACAAGAGGTTTTGAGTAAAGACTCGAGGTTCTGTTGAAATTTTGTCTCTTTTGAGCATCCATTTTATCAACTTGCATAATAACCAGTAACTTAGTTCATAAAGCCACGACTCTTATGAAAAAGCTCTTCAAGTTTTGAGAGCATCATTTATCAGTTCAAATCACTTACTTGATTACAAATGACTTTTAAAAACACGTAATGCAAGCTATGGTTCATGACTATGAAAGAAAAGTAAATTCATAAGCCCAGAAGTGTTTGAGGGTTTCAAAGATCTAAGATCACCATTAACTATTCATTAACTTTCTTTCTCTTGCTGTCTTTGTAGAAGAAAGTGACATGCCATATATTTCATCAATAAATCTTGTTTCCTAAACCTGGACAGGAAACTCCATCATAATGACATATAATCATGCCTCACTCTTAATAGAATTTTTGATTGGTCAAAACTTTCAATGTTATCAATCAAGGTCAAATATTGGATTATCACGATGCCACTTTTTTCATTGTCAATCTCGAACTTAAAGAGAATGTTAAAGCTCATTACCCATCAGTTATCTTCTAATACTTATTTACCTCAAATTTCAATTCAAATAAAAGGTCAAGGTTCTCTGTCAATCATTAGCCCGTCATTTTCTCATTTCTATTTCACTATCTTTGTAAAAGAATGACATATAACCATGACACAGATTCTATGTTCACCTAAAAGATCAATATTCTCTTAATAGAGGCCATAAAGCAAATCCAACTTTTCTTTTAATGGATACCCAAATCTAAGCATTTGAATACACTAAAGGCTTCATTATAGATACCTAAAAAACATGTTCATAGTTCAGTATCTTTTTTTTTTTTTTACTTTTGCCCTCAACATCAACTTTTGGTATTTGTTAAGCCATTCCTCAATTAAAAACCTTTTTTTCCCTTCTAGACTCGATAAGAATTTTCCTACCTTTAACCTTGACTTGCCTTTTAAGTTCAGGCAATTTCTACTTTTTGGTTTTCATACGACCTTCCTCAAAGTTTTCTTGGATGCCCTTAGTCTAGGGCTTTTTCACTTTTAGCCTTTTCTCAATCGTTAGGCTTTCATTCTTAGCATTTTCTTTACCATTGATTTTACTATTGTCTTCATTTTTTTTACCAAAAATCCTTTATTTGCCCCCAGTATGAGATGTGATCCATGTTAGGATTTTTTTTAAAAGAAATATTCCATCGGGCTCAAAATAATATTACAAAGGGTATATATTTCAAGAATTGTGAAAGGAATAAACAAAGATAACATTTTATTATTTCAAGCAAGGTTGATTAAAACCGATAAATTTTGACATCAACCAATGTAATGATTTAAACTTGCAAGGAATCATGATTCACAAGTCTATAACTACCGAATTCACTGCATGTCATTATGCATACTGCTAAAATTTAGCTGCATGATATGTGGTTCAAATTTGTATGTGAGATCAAAATTTATTTGGTCACCCCATATCATTTTTCATGTCATTTAAACAAACATTGAATCATTTCTGCAATCAAAACACTTTTAATTTTTCAAGATTAACTAGCCTTAATCTCGCATGTTGGAGTTTGATCAAAATATTTTGTCAAAATAAAATGCTAAACATCTCTTGATTTCAAAACAACAAAGAGTTAAAGAAAATACATATTTCATTAAAAGAACGGGGTGTGATCACATAGCAAAAGTGTGTTAAATAACAAAATTCTATAACAAAATCATTGACAATGCGACACCTTAATCAGCTTCTCTAGCAATCATTTGTATCTTGTCATCATTTATCGATCTTTGTCATGATGATCTAGTGACAATATGATCGATGACACCATCCTTCACAAACTCAACTTGCCTCTTATTCACCAATTTTCAGACCTGATTCTTGAAGTTCTTACAACTATTCGCATCTCATCTAGATTATTCCACCTAGACAATGGTGCCTTTGGGCAATTTTTCTTGAGGATATGACAATTCCAATGTTGTGTCCAATTGTGCTCTTTCCTCGGCAAGAAAGGTGAAATGAAATGGGAGGCATCCATGGAGTAAACCTTTACCTAATTGCAACACATCAATGCTTTCGGTCTTGAAGTTAAAGAATGTCACATCAGGAAAATTCTCTCATCAGTACAATATCAGCATTGCAAAAAGCCAAAGGATTTACATGGGATTCTTTCTTTGTTAAAACCCCTATGTTTATTGAATGCATTTTATTCCATTGGATAAAAGCCTAAATTCCCCAATAGTCTTTATTGATTAATATATCAAACCTTCATAAATGACATCCCAGCATAGGTCACAAGCTCAGTTCATAGTAGAGTAAATACTCTTGTTACCGGCTTGTAAAAAACCATAAGCAATGTTTCTTTCAAATTTTCTATTTATGTTAAGAAAGTTTAGTTATTTTTTTATTAATTTATGCTAGATTTGTTATTATTTGTTATGTCTTTTAGCTAAACTATTTATTTATTTACCATGGAATTTTATTTTTTATTTTTGTGCTTTATTTTATAAAAAAAATATTATTTTATTTTTTTCCTTAATTAAGAAGGAAACAATTATGGATTTATTGATGAAACTTGATTCAATTTTTTTATTATTATTACAGGCATGGTTTTTCAATTTAAATTTTTTTATTATTACAGGCATGGTTTTTCAATTTAAATTTTTTTATGAAATTATGATTTTATGCACTCTCAATTTTACAATTTTTACATAATATTTATTTTTATTTTTGAAGTTTTTCTAAGTTCTAAAAATAAAATAAAGCAATCATCTAGGAAAACAATAAAAAAGAAAAAAAAATCAAGCATAATTAATAAAAAAAAATCAACAAGTCTTTTTTTTAATCTTTTGAAATAAAGTAAATAACAAAATTTGAAAAATAATCTTTAGGTATAAATAAATTAAAAGTTTGCAAAAGTTTAACAAATTTTTTTTTTTAATTTTTAATCTATTTTCCTTTTTTCTTGAAATAGAAAGTTAATACATGTCCTCCCTTTTTTTTTGAAGTCAAAAGTGATTAAAAATTGGGTTGATTATAGACAAATGGACCCTTGTTGTCTAATTGACAACCATTAAAATCCAATTGTTCAAATTGAAACCAAAAGGATATTTTTGTTAAAAATAATACACCTATAATGTCAATAAACCAAATTTACTTATAAGGCTTGAATATTAAGAAAAAAGAACGTACAAGTGAGTATTATTAATGTCTGGAAATTGAGATTACTTTAAAAAAAAAAAACCACAAAACTATGTAGATTTTCTTGGTCAACCCTCCGAGTTCCATTTTATTTATTTTTAACAATTATATAAAAAAAAGCATAAAAACTTACAAAGAAATTTAGTTCGCAATTAAAGTGTGTAATACAAATTTCACGTTAAATTTAAATTTTTAAAGTTATTTAGATTGTGTGATGGAAAAAAAACTAATTTTAGTGTAGCTTGAGATCATCATTATTTCTAAAAAAAGATGAATATTATTTTTAACAAAATCATATAACATCATGATTTTATGAACAATATAGAGTTCTAATATATTTCTAAGAAAATATTAGTAATCAAGAATCAAATATAATATATTGTAAAAAGTAGGTATTTGTTCTTTTCGCTTTTTGTCGGATAAATATATTTTAAGAACATAGATTAGGAAATTAAATGATATAGAAGTCATTAATTAGATTAGAATAAATAAATAAATGCTAAGTAGTCTCTCAACATATTAGTACTTCACTCATTTAAGGAGAAACAACTCAAATCACATGCAACGCACGAACTGTAAGAACTGGTTAGGGAAAAGGAAAAAAGAAGAAGAAACTATGGTGTTCAAGTGGATAGAATTGAAGCTGAGATATTCGAAAAATAAGTTTATATATAAAAAAAAAAATAGATACTAAATATGCATTATCCTTTTCCAATCCGATATCAAATTTCTCAGAACACCGACACACAGCCACAAACAAATGTAGACAGCTGCCGCTGAATTAACCAACGAAGCTGGTGTAGAAATAAAACCTTTGTAATAGGAGCGGCAGTGTCCTGATTGCATCTATTTTTGGGTTGTTTCAAGATAAAAGAGCCTGCAAAAAGAGAGAGGGTTAATTTGTACACTTCAAGTCATGCTTGTGCCCTGAACATGTACATCCTCCATGCACAGTTTACAAGGGAGAAATAATGCTATAAACAAGAACCACATGCATTAAAACCCACATCAAATGCTACTCTCTCCAAACCACTTGAAATTCGAAAGCAAGTTCAGTCTAAATAAAAAAATATATTGTAGCTCAACTGGTCGTGCTCTAGATTTGCTCTCTAAATGTTATCAGTTCAAGTCTGACAAATCTCAGGGCCATTGAAGTCTTATATGGTCGTTAACTTCAGGACCCGTGGGATTAGTCGAGGTGCGTGCAAGCTAACCCAAACACCCACGTTAATAAAAAAACAAAAAAAAAAAACACATCTTGTCAACAGGGTGATGCCAGATTTTCTTGAATTAACACACCTGTAATCAGCACAGATGGATGGCATTCAAAAGCCCTCCTCCTCCAAAGGGGACTAGGACCAGTCAAGCTTATGATGCCTTTTTATGGCTCATCTAACTGGTCCTGCTAGTAAAACCATTATCCATAGTTATTGATCAATCAGGTTTTGTAGTGATACAGAGAAACCATAGCCAATTCTGGCAGAAGTATTGTTGACTTACAAGAATTAGAGAGAGGCACCAACCTGGACATCTGAAGTCCAAAGAGCTGTCCTTGTACGATTCTTCTCCCAAAGTGCAGATCTAGCTTGGCAATGGCTTTCTCAAATGCCTGCACAAAAACATAGCAAGGAAAACTGAAAGGATCTTGTAACATATATTCGTGAATACTATGACTATATAACCTTAAGCAACTCTGGTTGGCATATAAAAAAAAAAGTAGGACCTTGATCATTTCTAAAAGACAATGGAAGAGAAATGGTAAACAGCTGAAACCAAACATTGAGACAGGCATTGATGGTGAAGAAATGCTAGGAACACTTCAGTAACTAATTTGAGTTTCAGTTAAGCATTGTGTCTGTGTACACGAGCAAGGACAAATAGTGCAGCAAACCACATCATTAAGCCTGGGCAATTTAAACTACTTCGAAAGGTTTACTATAGTCTTAAACCTTTTAAGTTTATCCATGCATCAATGAACACTCTGATATAGTCTATTAGATTTTGAGAAGCATTTGCCCATTCAGAACTTCCAGTTTAGTTTTTTATGCACGGTAACAAATGCTGAGATGAGAAACAAACATCATGAAGACATTCCTTACAATAACTTATTCTACTGTCAACTATATCTTGATTTGGCTTTAAAGGACAGCCAATCAATAGCTAAATCTGTTAGATCAACATATAAACAACCAGAGTGACGGATAATAGGTTTGCCTTGGTCAAGTAAACTGAAGGGTGAATTTATTTGGATGTGAAAGAGGGCACCCAGCATTGCATTCCAGGCACGAATAAATCTGCAAAGAAAATTCAAGCCAGACCTCTGATTGTAGCAACATACCCTGCAAATATCAAGGTCATCCATTTTAAAAGGGCCAATGGGGAGAAACACAATTCAACGATTATTAATTAGGGTCATTTCTTGGTCTAATGGTAAAAGCATTGACCTGTCAGGTTTCAGCACAATTTCCATATCTCTGTATACAGATAAAATCTGCCAACATGAATTCTATTGAAAGAACAAAACAAAGATGGGTGAGGAAAACTCTTACCATGAACTGCCCTTATAGATTACATTTAATGGGAACCTGTAAACGAATCAAGAGGCAAATATATCAAAGAGAAGACAAAAACTTTATTGTCTTTGGATCTTTTCTTGAGACTTGTCAGGGACTAACTCTCAAAGAAGTTACTGCATCTAATAAAGTCAGTATTATCATAACTTTGACAGTAACGATATCTATTAAGAATCAGAAACTAAGTAGACAAGAAGAGATCTCTGAGAATGTCTGCAAGATATAAATCACTGATCAAAAAGCTGATTTTATTAGAAATATAAAATGTATGTACAGGAGGCATTGTTCTCTGATTTGTAAAAGCTACAGCCAGGATACAGTGTTTGCTAACATGTAAATTATAGGACAAACTAGCTTGTACCTTGAACAAAAGATCTTTATGGCGAAGGTACCAACTTAATACAGGAACAAAATCCAAAGCATCCAAAAGGTTCACTTGAAAATCTTGTGAAGTCTACAAAAGAATCTATATAACCTAATTGTGGACCGGTGGCCGAATGACCATCCATATAACTGGTCATTTTTTGACAACAGTGATTATGTGTTGTTTGTCAATAGTATAATGAACAAGACTATACAGAGAAAGACTTCAAACCATCATATTTAGATCTGAAAGGTCATCCATTGGAATTTCAAGGCCCATGAAATCAATGTCACCATGCTCTTGTAATCCATCATCATCAATGTTCAGCCATGAACCCAGATCCTGCCCTTGGCTGTCATCTAATACATCTATTCCTGGCAGCTGCAGGTTGGACAAATCAATAGCATCATCCAACACATCCAAGCCAAACCTATCCTTTTCCTTTGCTTTGCTATTACTGTTGTTTTCACTTGACTTTGCCTCGGAAGGCAAAGTTGTTTTAGGTTGCTCCGATATCTTGCCAACAAGGCCATTCACAGAAACAGACAGTTGAGTTGTTTTTTGCTTGGGCTTCGTTTTAGTTTTCCGCTCCCCCTTTTGATTAGATAATGTTGGTCGACCAATTTTATTAGATCCGTTTCTAGATAAAACCTCTCTGTTGTGCCCCTTTCCTTCCCTGTCTCTCTCACTCCTCTTCCCTTTTGTACTGCTCGATAGCGAACCTCCTATTCCTGATGGAGCACTTGATGGGCTACCAACAACATCATCAAGCAACAACTCCCTCTTCTTCATCCTGTTTGACCATGTATCTTCCTTACCAGTAATTTGTTCCGATAAGCGATTAACAGGTGGAAGCAGATCAGAAGGATTTGAGATGTGGCTATCCCCATTCTGACCCAAATGTAAAGTTCGAGGACTTGGCTGTGAACCCATGGAAGCTGCAGAAAACAAAAATAACAGTCCAAAATTGTTCCATGTGACTGGAAAACACAAATACAAAGGGTAAAACGAAACATCACAGACAACAAGAACCCATAAAAAAGAGATTTAAAGAAAACACATCCACACATGAATGAATTCCAGAAGCAAATTCTGAGACATCAGAAAAAATACCTGAAACTCTGGCTTCCAAAGAGCGGGTTGAGGAATTGCCATACAACTTTGCAGATTCACCATCAGTAGGAGTATCCACTGATTGTGCACCATTTAGGCGGGCAGTCCCAGAAAGGAACATATCCCTAAAGGAGGGCTCACTGAAGCAGCTGTTTCCTGTAACTTCAAATTTATGACATCGCTCTAAAGTTCGTTTAACAAATGCTAAGGCAGCTTGCTTGGCCATTTTGCTACTGGAACTCTTCCCACCAGTGGCATTAGGACCCCAACAAGTCTATTAAATAATGCTGTGTTAGCTAACCATCAAATATATATCCTGAAGTTTTTAAACAATAAACTACCAGCCACCAGCATGAGTTCAGATATATTGGGCATCATAGCCCTTTGGTCCCCAGTCTCATTATACCAATATATTCATACCCAAACATGAAAAGAAAAGTGAATGTATGAAGTATAGGAAAGGAGAATAAAGTGTGAAAATTACCCTGTACTTTTCATAAGCCATTGTGACGAGTTTGTCATGAGCACGTTGTTCAAATTCCCTATACAGTCATGTAGTATCATGAGTACATTGTGAGAGTTCAAGTGAAAAGGCAAAAACACACTTGGATTTATAGCAAGAATAAATTCTTTACTTTTCTTGGAGTTCTTTTATTTCTGAGGCATGTTTCAACAGCTTGTCTAATAAACCTTTCTTCCTTGAAACCTATCATAATAACAAACAAAACCATGAGATGACCTCCTTTAAAGGATGAATTCATTGCAGGATGGAAAGTTCAACAGTATGTTTCAATGCAAGCAATAGATTCATATTTCAACTTCCTACTAAAAATGAAGAGTTAAAAACTTCACCATTCTGTAGAATATTGAAAAACAATCATATGACATCAAAAAGACAGGAAAAAGTGGAAAACAAAAGAGAAACATAAGTCTTGCTTGACTTAATATAAGAGATGTACATAATATAAATACATATACAGAGAGTGAGAGGGAAAGAGAATTAAAGGATAATTGATTGAAGTCATTTGCTATTAAGGCTTTTACAGTAAAATCAGAAGTACCTGCCCATGTTGATTCTCCTCTAATTTGCTGATGTGCCCACAGATTCCTTCATCATCCATCGGCATGTCAGGCTGTTTAAGGAAGATTATGTAATAAATGGCATACATTAACAGATCTTAGTGCTGTTGCAATAACATTACATATGACATTCGAAGGCAATCCCAGAAACCATTGAGCCAAATCCCCCCGTGCTCCCACCTCCCCACAACTGAGAGAAAAGAAACTTTAAAAAGGAGGCAGAAAGAAGAAAGGGAAAAGGAAAATAAGCTCCAAAAAAACGTTTCATTTAAATCCTGACTAAAGAATCAAACATCTGAAGCCATTATGCTGCTGAAATTAGATGATCCAACACATTACCCAGCCTCATGGTCCGAAGACAAATCAAATGCAGGAAAAGAATGATGAAACAGTGAAAAGAATAATGTTAATGTGGAAATAAACTAACGTTAATGTGGAAATAAACTTACCATTGATTCAGGAAAAATTCCCAGACTAAGAACCTCCAAACGAAGTTTTTCTTCTATCTTCATATTATCATATTGAAATTTGGAACAGGCCATCCCTGGTACCAATGCATGGTCTGAAAGGACACCATTTATGGTATTTCTGAAGCTTGAGTCAATACCCATGTTTGGGATGCCTGAAATATCATTATCTGTCTCATCATGGTCTGGCTTCCCACTCACCTTGCAACCACTAAATGCAACATGTCCAGAAAACTGAAAATTATCTAGGTGATTCACACAATTTGATTCCAACTCCTCATGTAGCTCGAAATCAGTTCCATATGCATCAAATTCCAGGTCTGCATTTCCAAGGGTACAATCTTCCTCTGAGGTCAGGGCTGCCAAGAGCAACTGAGAAAGGGGAATTTCTCTATCTACAGGCATTAACTGATCTGGAACAAGTTCTGAAGTCCTAGTTTCAGCAGCAAGCTCAAGCTCAACCTCCCTATCATGTTCAAATAACCCATACCCATTAGGGACAGTACTGTAGTTGTTTGCATCAGAATGGACTGGTGTTGCTGACGGTGCAGTAAACACAATACTTCCCTGAAAAATGAATCATATGGTAAAGGAAATTAATATAACTCGCAGTTTTGACAAGATTTTATTTGACAAAAAGAGGCCATCACTGGCACAAAATAATATAGGGTAATACTTCACCATAATATTCAATAATCAATGATTATAACTTTGAGCATTAGAAAGGCATGAGTGCTGCTTGTAACATTCTATATAGAGGACGGATGCTCCACAGAGATATTACAGATAGGTAGAACCCTAAAAGAACTAGCACATATATATCTATGAATATGTTTTGTGAATATAAAAGAGAAGGAAAACTAGTTTTTCTAGAAAGAAATATATTATAATCCGTTATGTAGTTAAAAGTATCAATTTATCAAATATACATGTGAACATTGTCTAATGTGCAAAATAAATTAGATTCTAGCAAATTTAACAGATTGAAAGCATCAATACACTACTGCACAACATCCATTCCATGTTCAAAATCAAGAAACATAAATCTGAGTTCATTACCATTTTAATATCAATCAATCTTCCAAATTGTTGGTTAGGAGATGCAAAAAAAAATTATTTACTCCTTGTCTCAATCAAGATGAATGAAACCTTCATGAAAGAATACAGAAGTTTACTGAAAAGAGATTCCAAGAGTCAAGACTCCATACATGGTACTGCTGCAGGTGGACAAGTACTTGTGAATGGCTGATAATGGTTCAATTTCAAAGATATAAACCATTTGTTATTGATTAGCAACAAGAGCTTAAATCAATATGCGTAATTTTATCAATGGGCTTGTCATCTCCCTTAATGAAGAATTCTTCTTTCTCTACCTACATGCTGCTTCTGCTGAACTAAATGAATGAATCTTGCTGAAAACAAGAATATAATTCCATCTAATAGGAAAACATTAAAATGATAGAAAATAGAAAGAAAGAAGTCCTCTACCATTAGCAACAATAGTCTACACATTTTTGCAACAAATATCCACGAGTAATACTGCTGGATATGGACACAATCACTGAAATTTGATAAATATGGAAGTCTATCAACAATTTTGGACACACACACACACACACTTAAATTAAATGAAGGTCAAACAGGACTCACTTAGCTGTATGATTAAGCTATTACTATTAATACATTGAATGATCATGGCTAAGATTATAAAATGCTGCTAAGTGGAGGTGGAACAATTTTAATGCATCCTACATAAACTAAATTGAAAAACAAAAGGCTTTACCTGTTGTTTCAAGTGAGCAATGTCTACATCAGATATAAAACCAAAGAATGTCTCCATTTGCCTCCAAAATGAGCTCACAAAGGTTAGGTCTGCAGTGACAATCAAATCAATTAACCAACAAAGACAGAATTCAAGCAATAAAAGGAACAAAAATTTTCAGTGACAAGTACCAGGATTAATAACAGCACTTGCAGCAGCCAATAGCTCTTCATGCCCATCTTCTGAACCAACTACAAAAACCAAAACCAAAAGTAAATGGATGGAAAAGAAGAGATGGAAAGAAAACATTTAGGGTTTCAGAAAATTATCTGAGGGGCTTTGAAGTAAAGTACCAAGAAAATCTGCTGTTGCATTGACTGTTGTATTCTTTTGGCGTGTATAAGCCTTACGATCAGAGAGTTTTCTGGTTGGAGGACGGCCTGTCTTGCTGCACAAAAATATTTCTTGAAAATATGAGTTTCCAATCTGACATGCAGCAATGCTAGATAAAATGAAGACATTGATGGATAACTAGAAAATTTGATGCAGAATGTTGACCTTTCATTTTTATCAAAACCAAGTCTGGCACTTCTAAGCTGTTTTGCTGTTCCAACATTGCCCAGTTTCTCAACTGCTGTTGGCACAAGAGACCTTGTTGAAGTAAAACCCCTCCCAGTCCTCCCTTGCCTGCGAACACCGTCTCCAATATCTTCACCTGAAACCAGCTTGTTCTTTCTTGATGGAAGGCCCAAAGGTGATATCTTTTGAACATTCTGCCCAGCTTTCTCATCTATCTCATCAGACTTTCTGCTCTTATCTTTAGATTTAACCTCTGTAGCCCCTGATTCTTCACTTTCTGATAAAACAGCTGACGATAAAGTGTCACCTTTTAATTTAACTTGCTGAGGAGAATTGCCGCTCAAGCGCCTGGCAAATCCCACCCCAATTTCATTACCTGAAACATCAGATACACTATCCAAAGTGGGACTTTCATCATTGTTAACAATGGGAACCAAATTTGTTCTTCTAGCTGTTCGATAGATCTTCTGTGGCCTCTGACCAGCCCAGTGAGCAACAGGTGGAGACGAAGACCGAGCAGATGCTGTGCGTTTGCGGTTGTTAGCTCCAACAGCAGGTGGCTTGTTCATACAATGAGAGAGCTCCCAATCATTGGGAGCAGTTGCTCTATGGACAACTGGGGACAACTTGGGCATAATGCCTGAACCTGATCGGGGAGCCCGAATGGACGGATTCATTTTTGCACTGGAAGTGGGACTAGCAGAATTAAAATCATCCCGAACAGCCCTGAGCATTGTAGAGATACAAAGGATAGTGAATCCATGCACAGCCTGATCAAACATATTAACGGTGCAAAAGAAGGGCTTGATAAAGAAAAAGAAAGTTTCCTATAAAATATTTGAGGAAAAAACAATTCAAAGAACAAGAGATTTTCCATTTATCCAAAGAGAAAATTCCAATATGATAAGGAAAGAAACAGAGCTAAATGAATGGAATATAAATAACAACAAAGGTAATGGAATACAACAAACAACAACAGTTATGGAATATAAATAACAACAAAGGTATGTGAATGAATGTGTTAAGGATGCAGTGCATACTTGGTAACAGCTCTGATATTCACCCTTTCCTTATCTGAACCAAGAGGGCGTTCTCTCCTATCATTTAGAAGAGAACTGTTCTCCAGGTCAGTCCTAGGGGTCATCGATCGCACGCTCAAGCCTGTTGGTTGTGAGATACCATCTATTTTTCCAACTCCAACAGCACCATTAGAAACTCCAGGCCTATAGAGAAATACAAGTTAATCTTGTTTCACAAACTGGAGATTGCAGGATGTAAAGCAATTACCAAAAGTATATAACCGAACAAATCTTCCTCTAAAGTTAAATTAAGCTGAAAACAAAAACAGAGAAAGGATTCTAACAATAATTTAGAATAACTGAATTTACTTCTGATTATTGTTTCAGTGAAAGCAAAATCATTTTGACCATCATGAGGCCAAAATCTGGACCAAAATCCTTTCACCATTCCCAGAACTAGTGATGGGTTTTGATCTTAGTAAAGAGTTGCAAGAACTTCACAAATCTTTACAGCTAGTCAAGCACATCATATACTAACCACATAATCGTTATAGCAATCCTCAATGACAACTACTTCCACAACTGAAACAAAAGGAAAATTGTATTATTGCAAAAAAAATCTTGATGTCAAAATTTGAGATAACCAGTATATTACATCTCTACAAAATGTGTTTTTTATCTCCTTCATAAATAGGCATTCAAGGCTGTAACTGTGCATCTCAAGAAGGTACGTGTAACCAAATGTGCTTTGAATTTTATTGCTGTTAACTGAATTGTTTTTCTTCACTAATTCCTTGAAGCTAGCCCATATAAGAAAAATACAGCACAGGAAAACATCATATATAGGAGAGATAATCACAGAAATTAAAAGAAACAACTACATTTTACCATAACGGTGTGTCATTTTTCTCCCCCTTTTTTTTAATTAACACACCCTTGGCCGACAACTAGTATAAATGCATAAAATTGATGTTGGCTCCCACAAAAATTCTAGACCGTAGACTCAACCATAAATGGATGATAATGAAAAGGAAAGAAACAACAGTGGCATAAAATAAAGATAGCATTATAATATCATGTGACAAACAATAGAAAACTGCATGAGTGTTTGATACAAATCCTCCTATTGGAGTAAAGCAACCACAAGGCTCAAAACAATAATTAGGAGATAACAGAGGTAGCGTAAGGAACTCAACAATTATGGAAAAATGATAACTAAACGAAATGGTAAAACATAGTGGGGTACGTTCACGGGTGCTATTGTAGTCATCGCATGCAGGTAGAGAAATAGATCACTTTCAGAAGGCATACCTGAACCCATGGGAATCAATATTCAATCTTGAACGAGCATCAGTACCAGGTCTTTGCAGCGATCCCTGTTTTGATTCCCGATAGCCATCTGAGGGTTTAGTTGACACCATGTTTGAAGCAACATCTGGCTTTATCCCAGAACGCTTCTTCTTCATTTTTGTCTTTTCCCAACCATCAACACCAATTGATAAACTTCGATCCTCACCTTGAACAGCACCACTATTTGCAAGCCTTAGCATTTCCCTGTCTCTGTCAACAGTACCAGATGGCCTGACCAGAGCATTACCCTGCACATCCATCTTTATTAGTCAGAGCATATGAGGTGATCTATCTTAAGGAAACTAAGACACGGGAAAGTTCATGACATTTGGAAAACCTGGAAGGCACCACTAGCATTACAAATAGGCATTGTAAACCAAGGCGCCACAAAAAATAAAAAAAGGAAGTCTTATACTTTAGTTGTAAATAACAGGGGTGGAATTTAAACAACATAGTACCATCCTGTCCTACTTCAAAGGAGAAGAAGAAGGGGTTCGAATCCAGTGAGATTCTGGAAGGCAAAGGAAAAAAAATAAAAAGGCAAATTAGCTAAAACAGGCAGGCTTCCATGTAATATTGTGGGAGATATCAAAACAGGGTCAAATGTATTACTACTAATTTACAAATGCAACCCAGAAAAGGTGATGATGTCTAATCAATAACCAACATGACAAATCATACTGAACTTTACAAGTTAATTAAATAAAACAATCATGAACGGGTAATAAAAGGAAGTTGCATACCCGCACATCCACCAAAGAAGTTCGTGTGCGCTTGTTTGGAACAATATTTTTGGTCCGTTCTTCTGACTTTTGCTGTTCAAGTTCAAAGCCACTGGTGGCAGAATGATTTTGAATTACCATTTTACCCAGGCTTGGAACAAGGACCGACCGATCGCTTGATACTGAAGCATTAGGCCTATCATTAGAATAACCTTCTAATCTAGACCTCTTCTTTGACGGTATGGTTGGGAAGAGCTTGTTGAATGCAGACAAGGCTTCAGCGAAAATCTTCATACGTTCCCTATTTATTTAATAGAACTTAATTAAACTAGTGAAAGGTACTATGTAAAATGCAAAATATTCAAAGAACTACCTGCCCTTGGCAGAGCTTCCACGCAGACCATCTCTTACTCGCTTGATTTCTTCAGGTGAGGGAGACAATACCACCTTGCCTTTCGAAGAACCAGAAGACTCATCTGCTGAAATTCCAAGAGCAGCATTCATGTGTCGCTTAAAGTCCCCTTGACGACTAGATTTATGGTCTGCAGCCACCACCTTTGGATCAAAACGCATGCATTGGAAGAAGTTCACCACGTCTCCCTGCGCTACCACAGCACTACTTCGAGCCATGTTCGGGACAGAAGATAGGATTGGATTCTCCATACTCTCACGAAAGCTACTCGATCTGTCCATCTGAGCAGCTAAGTGGGATCCACGATGGCCACTAGAGTATATCGGCCTATCCGGGCTATCAGAAGACATATCAAACTTACTAGATGTTGCCATTGCATCAGATTCCTAGCAAACTCTGTGTTATAAACCCAATAGATACAATAATGCATGAAAAAGTAGTAGTATTGTAGCACATAGAGGCAAATTGGAGTTCAAACGACAATAAAGGATGATACACCTGCAAAGGACACAAATCAAAGGATAAGAACTGAAATCCAAGTTCACTTATAATATGATTTACAATGACAACTTGAACTAAAAGTCCCAACATGACCAGTGATAGTTTTAAATTGCAGAATATTAGGAGAACGAAACCAAGCTGAGATAATTAGGAGCATTGCACCATGCTGAGATTCATAATTCCACTCAATTACAAGTTCCTCAATTTAGTATATTCTTTCCAAGGTTTACAGGCATCAGCATTATGAGATTGTTACTTCTTAAAGACCATTTTTTTTGAAAGGAAAAGTCCGACATAAAAACATTAATACCAATGAAACAAATGGCAAATGATGTTATATAAGTGATTTACTTGCCATACAAATGATTCATAAAATCATTGCATTAATAGTTATTAGTGTTTTTTAGTATAAGTTTTCTTTTTGTGCAATCTTACTCTTTCTGATTGCAGAAAAACAATGATAAAATTAGAAATTTGGGATGATGGCTTAATTTTTCCTTAAGGTTAGTCTCCCATTTATCCATACATCCCTAATTAAGTCAAATTATTCATTGATGTAATCATATGGATTCCAATAGTCTTTCTGGCAGACGTTTTCCACCAAAACTAACCGATTTCAGACACGAGACTTGAATATCATCTCTAATTAAATTTTTAATGATAAAATTACAATGGCTAATATAATCTGCACTTCTAATAGGACCAACAAAAAAATCAAACTAAAAGAAATGGGAAAAAAGAAGAAGAGAGAGACTGGTAAGTAGCCGTGGTCTTGAAGATTGCAGCCTCAATAAATTACGCTTATTTCTCCACCAGTTCACCATCACGACACCATCAATTTAAGTGTAAATCAGTCAGACAAATAACACTGAGAATCTGTACTAGGTTTAGACTATACGAGACCACAAGTAAAAGGGGCATGAGAGACAGGTTTTGAAGGAGTAATAAACCAAAACTATCAGGAATTTAATTCGGATTCAAACTTGATAGTAATAGTAATATTTGGTATAAAACTGCAATAATAAAAGTACTAATTCTACTTCTACTTGACATAATAATAAATCCTCAAACTCATGGCATTATTATTATTATTATTATTATTATTATTATTATTATTATTATTATTATTATTATTATTATTATTATTATTATCAAGAATAAAATACTCCTGCTAATAACATAACTTGAGAGAGTGAAAATTCAAACCATATTGCATACCTCCAAATCCTTAATGGAATCACTCGAAGCAGCTGTGCTTTACAATAAGACAATCATGTGCACAATTTTTTAACAAAAGACTATGTTCCATCTCATGATAAAATCAAACCACCCTTTCCCTCAGATCTCCTCCTTGTCTTATATGATCAGTAGACTTCACCGGATGAATTTTAACCAAGTTACTGCAATTGCAAATACAAATCCAGTTGACCGGATCTATCGACCGGCACCGATGAGGAAGAATCACGACCAAATATTATTGACCTGTTTGTCAACTCTGAGGTCGTCCCTGTTGCTTTGCTCACTCTTCAGCGAACAGTGCTAGCTATAAATGATACACTCTTTAGCTCACTCTTCTATTTGATCGGAGATGTTGGAAAATTCGGGAAATCGGAGTAGAAGTAGTAGGATTTTAGGGTTAGGGTTAGGGTTAGGAGATGAATTCGGTCTAGAAGGAGGGTTGATTTCTTAATTTCTTCGAGTTATTGTTTTCTTTTTTTTTTTAAGTTTCATTTATCAAAAATTGAATGATTTTCTGTCATGTGATGAGCACATGATTGGATTAGCTTTAGACAGCGTTGGTAAGCTAAGAGTAATTCCTTTTTTGTCACTCACTAAAAAAGCTTTTTATTATAGGGATTGAACTGTGTGCCTGGACGGATACAGAACTTCGACACAACAATTTTACGGAATAATCTAATGGTAGTTTTTTATTCTAATTTAAAAAAAAATAGTTCTGAAAATTTTTTGTGATTTTAAAAGGGTAGATTTAAACATAAGTTATTAAGCGTTAGTTTTCTAATTTTTCTTTTAAATAAACACAATTAATTATCATTACTTTTTTTTTATTTGATTGTTAGAGATGATTTTTTATTTTTTTTATATCATACAAACCTAAATCTTTTAAAATATAAGTGAAATACACTTATCATAAATTCTTATATAAAATCATATAACTATTTATATAAATCTTTCTTTTCTTTCTAACTTTGTCAATCATACCATCTTAAACAACATTTCTATATATTAGGTTTAAAAAATTAAGCCATTGCTCGTTCTTTAAATGTTAATTATTGGGTTAATTTAATTTTATTTTTCTTTGCTTGTTTGTTGATCCACAACATACTAAGTATTGAGATTGCCTTAATAGAAAGCAATCTGAGAAGCACTAAATTGTTCAAGCATAGGTTGAGTTGATTGTAAATAAGATGGTTAGGTCATATAATTGGCTTAAGAATACCTATATACTTGTGGGATAGATGAGATATTTTATACAATTATATCCAAATTAGATTGAGCTTGTTGTGGTGTTTGTTATATGCATATGTGATACTTAAAATGTGTTTAAGAACTTCCAAACACTTCAAATAGAGTGTTTGTTATTGAAATATATCCAAGGGCATGCTCTCTAGGAAATTGACCAAAAAGAGTTTTTGATCAACTCTACCTGAGATTGTTCTACATTTGTTTGAGCTAATCAGTTATAACCTACGTGATCTTATTGACTAACACAATATTATTATGGTAAGTAGTGTTAGTTGTATCTTTTATTTCTAGTTAAATAACCCTCAAATCAGTGTTAGATAGATTTAAGTTCTAATAAAGAAACATACCTTCAAAAAGATCCATTGTTGGCTAACTAGAATTTGACCAATTAATCATGTTATTTAAAACTAGAAAGAAATAATCATGAGGTTTTGCTAAAAACATCAAAACACCAATGTAACCATCAAAACACCAAGTTTTTTTTATATTAAAAATATTGAGTTTGGTTGTAACTGACCACTAGTCGTTCTTATGCTTCATAACTTTATAAGAGATGGATTAAGAATAGTTATTAATACCAATTTTATTATATGATATAAAGAAATTTTTTTAGTTAGGAGTTAGAAAATTATTTTGGTAAGGAAAAGAACAATGAGGTCAAAAGATTTATGAACAATTCTATTTCATAAACAATAAGCAAAATTATATTAGAAAAGAAGTCAAGAGGTATTGGATAATTGGATAATGCAATCAACATGGAAGTTAGTGTTGGGTTCCTAAATCTAATGGCTTATAATTTTCTCATCATTTATTCTTGTTGTTTTTTTCCTCATTAAATAGCATTATTGAATATTTATTTAACCATCTTATAACTAAGTAATATTTAATCTTATATCAATTAAGAAAAAAATTTAACCAAGTATCAATTACTATATAAGATTTTAAATCAAAAATAAAGATTTTGATTATTCTTTTTTGGATAAGAAGGGTTTGGCTCTTTTGAGATTTAAAATTCTTAATTTTTTTTCAAATTTTTATATGGTATAAATGCATATAAAAAATTAAAAGTTTAAAAACTTGAGAGATGGATGAACTAAGTAAGAAATTGTAGAATTCTTATAAAATGTTTTATAATTTAACGTGGTAGGTTATGTAAGTGCACTTTTCATATAAATATAATATGGTTTTTTTTTTTTACAAAATATTTATATAGGATGGTACATTGAAACCTCTTAAATTATTAGTTTTATCATATTTATTTTTAAATTGAAAATTTTATGATATTGATTTGATAAAAATCAATATCTAACATATATAAGCATATGGGGAAAAACTAAATCCTAAAATATTTCTTGAAATTAAATGATATCGGTCAAGTTTTTTTTTTACATAAATAGATATTATTTTCTAAAACAACTTAGAAGTTTTTTTTATGTTTACTTATGAACCATTGTTATTAGTGTAATATGTTTCTTGTATAGCTATTTTATATGTTTAATATTTGAATCTCTTTTTAATTGCATTCATACTAAAAAATATATTCAAAATTCTTTTGTGTTTAATATATTGTAATATGTTTAATATTTGACTTTGTTTATGTAAAAATATATTTATTATTAATAAATGTTTTCTTTATCTTTAATATTCTTATGTGTTTGATTTTGAAATTAATATTTGATTAATAAATCTAGAGTAAAGATGAAATTTTTGGACAAAAATATTTTACAAAGAAAATTATAAAGTTGTTATAATTATGAGATTCCAATTGTATCAAAATATTATTCGTATGTTAACGGATGCTCTATTAAAATTTGACATTAATTAAAGTCGTTGAAACTGATACATATCATTTTTTTTTTATGAAAAGAAGCATTTATTTTTATAAGTTCAGGTATGAGAAATACCTGAAACTAATATATAGGTGTTTGTCACATGATATGTATATTGAATTGACTCACATAGGATTTCATATGGAGAGATCACATGTGTTTATGAAAAGACTCACGTAACAGTGTGTTGATTGTATATAAATTTTAGAAATTAAGAACTAAAATGACAATGAATTAAAGTTATAGACCTAGAATAATCAAGTAGGACATAACTAAATAAAATTATAAAAATTATCTTGAAATAATATATTTGATATTATTCAATGAGGAAAATTGATATTTTATCATTTATGTGGTTATTGGGTTTTCCTATAAATAGAATGTTATGTCTTATATTTTCTTAATAGAGAGAAATTAGATAAGTTATAGAACAAAAAGAGCTAGCACTCATTGACATAATAATCTCTTTCTTTAAAAAAAGATTTTAAGAGATTTTTGATTGGTGGTTCGTGTGGATTATTGTTAGAAGCCAGATACTTGGATGACTTTGGTTTACAATAACCCATCATTGAAGAAGTTGATCGAACCTTAAAAGAAGATTTAATCTTTAGGTAATCTTCGCATAAACCCTAAAAGATCCTAAATTGTCTAACAGGATTCTTGGACTCCCGTAATTTTTTAAATTTATAAATGTATATGTTTCAAAAAAACCTAGCAAAACATCTACAAACAAGGTCCCAAAACTCTAACAAGGTCATAATAGCTTCATTTTGAATTAGTACTTTCAAAACCATATTGATATTGTCATACTTTTCACCAAATGTAACATTGACATTAGAACTTAACTTAATTCAATAATTGAGCCATTATTTAGTGCCATCAACTATAAATTGCATACATTTGAGTATAATAAAATCCCTTGGACCCGCTAACTATGAAATATCTTTTTATTTATACCTATTTTAAATTACCTTAGTATAATTATAAGTTTCAAGTGATCTATTGACTATTCATGTCACTCATTGGTGAAAATAAATACCACAATGAATATTAGAATCTGGATTTTGATAAGAGATTTACTCATATCACATGACAATGCCTTATAGTTTTAGTGTAAGCTATATTAAACTCAACCAAGTTGTACAATTACAATGGAGGGTTAGGTTTTCCCATTAGATTCTTTAAAGTAGAAAGCAAGCTTTCAATGAAAGTAAAGATTTCATATGTATTAGTTCAGATCAAACCCTCATATACACAAAATAAAACTAAAGCATTAGTAACTTAAAAGAATGGAACAAGCCCAAACCATATAAAGCTATAAGAGGATCTAATGCACCTAACCATAACCTTATTTAATCGAACAAATGAGTGTTAATAAAAAATACAGCAACTAGAACACTTATGAGATTACATGAGATGATGTATTTTATTCTCAAAAATTAGAAATTGCGATGAATTAAAATGTGTACAAAGGTTATAGTTATGATTTTATTACTTAAAAGACTTGTTTCATGCAATTTTGACCATGAAAACCAATATTGAAATATGCATATTAATGATCTAAAAGTTAGGAAAATGATCAAATATATAATTATTTGTTTAGCTCTTTCTATATTAATGCAATTTTAGTATGAAAAATACAGTTTAATGATCCACCACAACCTGAAGAAAAATTCAACCTCTTTTTTTTCTTACAATAATGCACTTTCATCATTTCAACATTGAAAAATGTGCCAAAAAAAGAAGATCATGGGCATGCTTTGATGTTAAAACTATACGAATGCTCTTGATATGACCTTAAAAATGAGTTAATCTTAAAATAATGAATGTATATGTTTAAATGAACAAGTAGATTCATATAATGACATGATAAATAAATAAAAATATGGCTAATATACAACTTAAATAAAATATGTTAAGCACATGCAAAAGAGTTTTTAAAACACATAACATGCATTTCAGAGCTATAAAAAAACATAAAATCCCTATCTTGGAGAATTATGGCCTTGTGATATCTTTGGACTCTGAAAAATTTAAAAAAAATAACAAAAAAAATATCAAAACTAGCAAGAGAGGTAATTAGCAATAACAAATAAACATGTAATTGATCAATAAATAGTCACATAAAGGTTCTAGTTATGAAAAATATTAGCCATGCATCATTGTATATTGGTAATAAATTTTGTGCAATTTTGTGTGTTTTGAACCTAATAAAGCTAACACACTCAGAAAAAGCAATCAAACAAACACCGAGGTTTTAAAAAATGGGCATTACATAACGTGACACTTACTTTATAGAAATTTACTTTCCATTATGTTACATTATATTTTGTAATAGATTTATTTTATTTTATTAACATCATGCTATTATAGCCATTGTGATTATTATTTATCAATGTAACGATGTTACACTTATAGAAAGGTAAATTATACTTCAAAATTTATATTAATTAATTTTTTTAAAACAATACTTACAAAGGTTAGATGTTTTCATAATTATGTCCTTGCAAATATTTGATTTGATAGATGTATATGTCATAACCCAGTTTTGACCCTCAATTCCAAAATATTTACAAAAACTTTTTTTAAAAAATCTAAAACAATGTGTTTTCAATGCATTTTGGCCATTAATATGCTCATTTTGTAATTTCCACTTAGTTTTTCTCTTGTTGATGTCTTCTCAAAAAAATAAAAAAATTTAAAAATATGTTTTCGAGACATTTGTGCCCATTTAGTAATTTTCAATGTCTTTTTAAAAAATCAAAATTAAAAAATATGCTTTAGATGTAATTAGCTATTAACGCATCCATTAAAAAAATGATGTTAAATTTGTTATTAGAAAAAAAATCAAAATATAAAAATTTATAAAATCAAAACAGGGGCAAAATTGACAAGTGGTTGAAAATGCAAAACAAGATCATTAAAGGACTAAAAAAATACAATAAGGATATTCTTAGAATAAATAATCAAAAATAAACATATCTTTAAGAAGAGTACTATAAATAAAAGGGAAAATGTGTAGGAAATCTTAGCCAATATATGGAGAGAAAAACAAAGAGAAAGAGAGAAATAAAAGAAAAGTAAAAAACACCCTAATCCTCTCCAGTTGACAACCTAGGCACCAAGAAGCTGAAATTTGAGAAAGCAACCACACAAAATCCCTAACATCTTCTCAACCTACCTCACTGGATTTCAGCCAACCATAACAATTTCATCCACCACAACAACAATCATAACCTCTCACTCATCTTTCCGAATAATTTTACTACTTTTTTCTTGTAAAAAAAACCTAAAAAAAAAAGAAGCTTATAGAGAAACAAATAGTAGTCAGACAAAACTCTCAAGCGCTGAATCTCTCTCACCAACTGATGGTGATTAACACCGTCACTGCCATTAGAAAAAAATGGTGATTCTTTTAAACTAAGACATACACCTCCCCTTCCCACCACTAAGCTTAATTGTGTGTTACAATCTAAGATGTTTAGGAAAAAAAAACAAAATTAAAAGGAAAAAAGACCAAACTTTGAACGATCAGATCTCCGTTTATTGTTGGCGATGATCGACACCACCACCACTATTGAGAAAAGGAAGAAGTGGTGTTTCATTTGAAATAAGCCATATGTTTCCTCTACTCACAATTTACTTCAATAACGCCACACAATTCGCGTTATCATCATTAAATTTTCCAACCTTGTCCACCAGCCTTCAACCACTATTCCAACCCTTTTAGCCTGGTTTTAGCCACTTTAGAAGGTCTATTCTAAACCCTAAATATCTTTTTAATGATTTTTTATGGTTGATTTGGATGTGTATTGTGATGAGATGTTTTAGATTGAATAAGCTTTAAGATTGATTGCATATGTATGTGGACATTTGAATTTGTTTATGTGTTTTTTCACATGATGTGTTTGTGGATGAAAGTGCATTGTAAATGTATTCAATATGTTTTCGAAGTCTTTTGATTTTAGAGCATCTAGGCCAAATCCTTTAAGCTTGAATCTTGTTTATATTTATGTTATTTATCATTCTTTTATGCTATTCATACATAAGTTTGTGTTCTTATAATGTTCACACTCATACATGTATTTTTATTAGTTTTTATAACTTATTTATAAAACTCATTAAGGATTTGACCCATATTAAAAGGATTTCAAAGGCCGACATTCAAATATTTTAACAAATCCTTTCTTCGTTATAAATCTTGCCTGTTTACTTTCCTGAGAAAAGTTTCAATGTTAATATGTTATTCATAGACAATATTTAAAGTAAATAAACAATAATAAGTCATTGATTAAGAGTAACACCTTCATCCTATATTTGTTTTTTTTTCAAGCCCAAACCTTCTTTTAAAATGCATAAGTCAAATACCCATCAATAATCCCTAACATAAATGAACTCTTAAAGGTCATTACTCTTAGGTGTCAATTGGGGTATCAAGGTGACACATTCATGCATGATGTAAACATCTTAACCTTGAACAATTGTCCATTGACAATAGTTATGCAAACACAAGTCTTCATCGAATGGTGTGCATAAATATTAATTAGGGGCAACATTCTAAGGCCATGTTTGTTTTCCAGAAAGTGGTTTCCGGGAAATTACTTTCCAAACTTTCCTGTATTTGTTTGCCATTAGAAAAGTTGATCAACGGAAAACACTTTCCAGTCAGAGGAAAATTTGGGCGGAAAACACTTTCCAGAAGTTGTGAAAAATTTAGAGATGTCATATTATTTACTGATTATATCAAATTTGGTTCTCAAACTTTTGATTGTTATATATATTTTGTTTTGAATATTTATTTTTCAATTTCATCTCTTAAAATTTAATTTTTATATTAACTTTAGTCCTCATTTTTATAATTGCTATTTACTTTTTCCTTATCATTTTTTTATTGAAATTTTTTATCTATCAAATTTGATCCTCATTCTTTTGATTGTTACTTATTTTATTTGAAATAATTTATGAAATGTTAATTATTATTATTTTAATTTCTTCAACTTTTATTTATTTTATTTTTTAGACTTGATCTCTATTATTTTGATTATTATTTATTTTATTTGAGATAATTTATGAAATTATTTTTTTTTTCAATTTCATTCTCATTCAACTTTTTAATTTGGAAGATTTTTTCCTCATTATTATAACAAACTTGAGAAAAATAAAATATTAATAAGTTATTTTCCAGCTCATTTTCCATGACATAACCAAACACTAGAAAGTGTTTTCCAACTTATTTTCCATTACACTACCAAACATCAGAAAATAATTCACTTCCTGGAATTCACTTTTCAAAAAGAAACTACTTTCCAGCAAATAAACGGGGCCTAAAGCTAAATAATCAATGTGACTGTTAATAACAACACACCCTATGATATATGAACCTTCATTGATCGTTATCCATGAACCATGATTGCTTAAACATATATTTAGCAACAATTCTTCTTATGATTCGATTTAGGTTAACTAAGTCCAATATAGACTCATCTAATTATTCACCATTATTTCCTAATAGACTATTAATGGTCATATGTCTTGATCAAGAGTAGTTGATTATAGATATATCAATTCACCAATTAATTGAGAATGACAAAATGATTTGATCCTATAAAGGATAAGCTTGAGCTTGTACACCCAAGGTTGAACTCATTGTAATAAACTTATTATCACCCATATAGACAGACCAATGATATTAAGCACAACATACCATTAAGAATAAAAGACAAGTAACAATGAATATCTTAGGTATGATATTTGAGAGTGAGTATCTTCCATCTAGTATAACCAATTCCTTACCTTAGAAATCTGAATGACCATTAGGATTCTTACTGATCATAATACTAGGTGACAATTTTTTTATAAGTTTTAGATCTTTCCCCCTCTTTTAATTACTAAAATACCTTTAAATAGTTTATATTATATCTAATATCTACCTATTTATCATCTTTGATAAATGTAATGTATACTCAAGATCAAAATATAACATTTTCTATGTCATAACCCAATTTTGGATTCCCCAAAATTATTTTATAAAAAAATACATATTTTTCTTTGTTTTATTAAAAAGTTTTAAAAAATCAGAAATTTAAAATCCAAAAATATTTTCAGGACATGAGAAGATAAGCTCTCGATCTGTAACAAATCAAAATGCTAGAAGAATAGTTAAGTTATGATATTTTAACAAGATAGGCTAAAGAAAAGAAAGACTTAATAAAAAGAAAATTGAGGCTGAAATCTAAACTTGACCAAAATTGGAAGAAATGATTAAGTTTAAGGATTTAATTAAACTTCTAACAGGTTTAATTAAATTATTTAAAGATTTAATTGGAAAAAAATAAGTTTGAAAGTTAATTTGACAAAATTTAAAGGAATTAATTAAGTGTAAGGACTTAATTAAACTTCTAAAAGGTTTTGAAGGCCTAGTTCAGGTTAATCCAAAATAATTAGAAGAAAAGGGACTGGATTAAAACTTTAAAAAACTAAATTGGTGCAATAAGAGGTTTAATTGAAAGAAATTTGAAGTTTAAAGGTTGATTAAGGGCCAAATTAAAGAATCTTAAGATCAAGGACCAAGATGCAAAAGGCGTGGAAATCCAGAGAATGAAATTTATTAAATCAGGGGTTAATTTGGAACAATTTGAAAGTTTGATGAGAAACATGGGTCAAATTGAATAATTTGGAAACCAAGGAGTAATTTCTAAAAGGCATGAGAATTAAAATATCTCAATCAATATTTCTAGGGATGCAATTGCAAAAATTTAGAAGTTTTTAGGTCAATTAAATATGCATATGCTAAAATTGAAAAGATATGGACCAAATTGAAAATTTTTAAAATCCTATTTAAAAACCCTAATTTTTAGGGTTTAGACAAGCAACGTGTCACTCGAACTTTAATCAAGAAGATAAATTACACGTTATTCAGTCATTATCTCTTCTTCTTGTTCAGTCAAAGGGTTGATTGAGATGCCACTTTTAAGCGTATAAATATGGCTTTTCTGACCACTGAAAGACTTTAATTGGCACTAATTGATTGAGAAACTCTTTCTCTATAAGAATCAACTATCCTCATCAAACATTTCTATCTTTTTTGGCATGATGAACATGACAACATCTAATCCATGGTTAGCCTCCTTTGTATTGGTGGATTCAAATTGATCGAGGGCTAACCTTCCAATCAATGAATGTGGAGTTCCAAAACTCCCAATCGAGTGTGTTTTGTTCTTAAGAGTAAATCTACATCCCCTCTACATGATTTAGGATTATTAATGGTTTGTTTATATCCCAATCCCTACAATGAGTTTGACAAGGTACCCAACCTAATCAATTATGACTGAAAAACAAAATCACCATGAAAGAAATAGCTCCAACGCTATTTTTTATGCCTGATTAGTTTATAAGAGGATAAAAAGGAGACTAGGCACCATACAAAATCATAAGAATCTTCCATAAAACCTCTTGGTGAAACCATCATGGTTTTACAACTTTTAATTTTCGTTTGCTTATACAAAAGCAATTGCTCTTGAGCAAGAGGTAGGTCCATGAGAGAAGAAAATTATAAAGAGAAAATAAGGAGGAAAAAATATAGAAAATATAGAAGAATTCTCGAGTAAATAGAGAGAAAAGGTCCATACAAGTTAAGGATTTAAAGTGAGAATAAAGGGAAAGAAACAACAAAATAAAAAAAATGCATTATTTAAGAAGGCATACCTAAAACTTTGGTGAAATAAGGTTGCCCAATAGGCACACCTCTCCTTTAATGTCTTCCATGTTTATATTTTGTTTCTTTAATTGATTTTGTTGATTTCATTTCAATATAGAATTTGTGTTTAGTATATTATCGTTTTTAGATTTAATATGCATTTGTAAGAAAAGTATGTTCAAGACAATTTTAAGTATATAACTTGATGTCCTTGGATTATTAAAAACATGTAATTAGTATGTCAGAATGTCAATTTTGATGTTTTGAAGTTTAGGTTGATCACTTGGTTTTATTTTGGTTAAATGCATTGATGTTTGATTTGCCTAAATTATGAATCGTTTTACTCTTTGGCATAATGTTAGGGTTATTCTAGCTTTGATAAATATTATAGATGATGAAAAAAAATGTTAAAACTATGTAATAGTGTTCAAGGATCTCAGAAGTTTACTTTTGAATTTTTATTGGTAATGTGGATGAGTTCTTAATTTCTTTCTTGTACTTGATTTCTTTTAGTTTTAGTAGGCCAGCATAAGCATGTTTGAGGTAAGTTTAAGACTTGTTTATGGGGATTTAGCTTCTTTTTTTTTTTTAGGTTTTAGGACTTTTTATGGGTTCTTATCGAATTTCTAGGTTCTTGCCCTTTGAATGTTATTGAGTTTTTTTTCTTGATTTCTTATGCTTTGATTTTTCTGGCCTTTCTGATTTGCTTCGATTGAAGCCTAAACTTATATGTATTATTCTTTTCCCTTTTTTTATCCATTAACTACTTGGTTTGGGCTAATTGATCATTAAAAGTTTGAATATCAAGGTTTATGTTCTTAGCTGTCAGGTTTGATTTCAAGTCATTCTTGGTTTATTTTTCTTATTTAATATATCATTATGTTATAAAATTCTATACTCCATGTTTGTGCCTTTGATTTTACAAGATTTGGTCAAAATTTACAATTTGGTTTCTTGGTTTCTTCACTTGTTCTTTGTGTTCTCAGCGAGATTTAAAAAAAAAAATTCTTTTGATCTTTATTCTTGATTTTCTATGCATGGGTCTTTTTTGGGCTCTGGGCTTCAAGTTGGGAAGCCAAACCATATTTTTAGGTTGAGTCCAATAGGGTTAAAAGTGCATACCAAAAGTTTTCGAAAGGAAAACTTGTATTTTTATGTTTCTAAGACGTGTTTGTCAAACATGGTCTTAAGAAAAAACGTTTAACCTCTGACTTTTAGCTAAGGGTATGTTTGGCAAACACACTCTACTGATTTCTCGAGCTTTCTTTCTTTTCCTTTTTAAGTGTTTACCAAACATGACCCTTGTTTTTTTAATTAACTCAATTTCATGTCTTTAAGTGACTTATTCGCAATAATTTTTTATGTTTCCTTTATTTTGCTCCTTATTATTTAATATTTGGGATTGTTACATGCACATGAAATGCTATTAAGGTATTAAATAAACTAGTTTTCTTTAAAATATAAAATACAAAAAAAAAAGAATCTTTCCTTAAAAAAATACAATTTTATTTTTTATTACATATGACCAAGTCTATCAAATAAATATCATATTTGCATTAAAAAAATACACGGCATGATTTAGCATTTTTTAAAAATTCCAAAATTAAAAAAAATAGCTTTTATATAACTTTGCATGCATATTTGGATTTGATAACAAGTTTATTAAATCCATGAGAACTTGGCTTATATTTTAAAAACACCAAAAAAAATCAATTTGTTTATTTTAATATCAAGGATTATGAACTTATATATAAGGTATATTTCTAAACATCAAAAGAAACAAAAACACAAAAAAAAAAAAAACTATGTTTGGACTCTAGAATGGTTAAATATAATCTATTAAGTCATGATGCACTCTACTAGAGTAAATCGACTTTTAACCAATAGACAAACAAATGGTTGGAAAAAACATAACATTACCTTAATAATAAGACAAATTGCAATGCAACTTATTTTAAGTAGAGTGTACTAGGGTTTATATTGTCCTTCCTATACACAACCAGTGCTCTTAATTAGACTTTGAAAACCAATTAGGATTTCTGATGATCAAAGTATTAGGTGGTAACTCCAAACCTTTTTAACTAATAAAAGATAAGAATTTCATATTTTTTTCACCCACACTTGAAGATCCTAATCTTGAAGGATGGTCACCGTGACATTCTATATAAAATAACTTAATGATCTCAAGTCTAAAGATCATTTATACAACTTTCTTGTAAGTTTTTTTTTATAGAAATAAGTAATATCTTTATATGAAATCCTAATATGGTTCAGTTCAATGTACTTATTATTAATAAGCACTTACATGATAGTTTAAAGTATCTTTTATACCTTAGCTTATGAAAACAATTATTTCATTTTATAAAGTAAAAAAACATAATATGTACCGATCTTAAAAGCTCTAATTAATATTCAGTCATGATAGAGCATTGATCAAAAATATTTATAAATAATGCTTTGATGCAACACAAATCCTTATAATTATAATCACTTTAAATTTTTTTTGTGAAATATTTTTGTATGAAGGACTTTATTTTCACTCTAAACTCATTAATCACACTTAAATAAATATTAAAGATAAAGAATACGTTTATTATTGAAACATTTTGAATCCACATACATATTGAACTTGTACTTCTTTATAAAAACATATACCAAATCCCTTCATCTTCGAATCTTGATATTGTCCGCATGCATTTATCAACTTAGTATTGTAATGTTTAAACTCATGAAAAAAACAGATGAGAAGTTTCTTGTTATGGACTACTTCAGCCATTTTACTGTAATATACCCGTACACATGTCACAAGAGAATTTACCAAATCCCTCCACTTTTAGATTTTGTTATTGTCGAAATTCATGTACTAACTTAGTGCTGCTTTGCTTAAACTCTTATAAAAAAGTGAATCAGAACTTTCTTGTCATGGACTCCTTTTGCCATTTTGTTATAATATATTAGTAGATATGTCATGAGATATTATTTTCCATTGTATTTTGTCATAACCTAATTTTTTAACTTTAAAAAAATAAAAATAAAAATAAAAATGAATAAATGAAAAATAAATTGAAATTTTGGTCAAGACAACATAAATTGAAAGTTTGGGGATTTTATTTAAACTTTGGATTAGTTTAATTAATGAAATCAGGAGATTAATTGAAGAATTGATAAGTTTGGAGACTTAATTGAACTTTGAATTAGTTTAATTAATGAAATCAGGGGCTTAATTGAAAAAATATCAAAGTTTGGGGCATATTCGGGTTAACATTGCAGGAAATTAAAGTTCAAGAACCATTTTGTAAATGGAGCTAAAATGAAAGGGTCCAATTACAATTTACCCAGGGGCTTGCTTACATAATTTCAAAACTTCAGTGACCAAAATGAAATGGCCATATTTCAAAACGGCGCCGTTTCTAGACGAACTGCTCATCTCCCTTGCGTCTCAGCTGCCCACGATCTCTCTCGCCCCCACGATGCAGGCAGTTACTGAGGCATGGACGTATGGAGTTCTCTGGCTTTATAAAAGCCAGAGAAAGGCCACAGAATATGGGGGACGAAAAGGAAGACCAGGGGACGAAAAAGCAGAAAACGGGTGAAAAAACAGAGAGGACGGGGGGAAGCACAGGACAGGGAGAACAAAGAGGGGAGAGAAAAACAGAAACACCAAGAACGAAAAGAGGGTGAACAAGAAAAAAAGCAGTAGAGAGAGAAGGGGACGATTAGAGAGAAGAAACGAGACAGAAATAGGGGAAAAGAACAGAAAGCCAACGTACCCCAGCTTCGCCTTCATCTCCAGAACACAAACACAGTGGGCAAACAAAGCAGAGAAAAAAAACAACACACAGAAAAAGAGCAGAAACAGACTGAGAACGAGGACAGAAAGACAAAGAAGAAAGAGCAGAAGAAGAGAAGAAGAAACAGAGGAGAGAGTGCATCAAGCAACCTCACGTCTTCATCTCCAGCGGGTAAGTTCTTCTCTACCCTGCTTTTGCAAATTTAATTAACTTGTCACTGTGCATGCAAATATAATTCACCGGTTTATGCATGCACGCGTGAATCAGTTCACCAGTGTGTCTACTGCCCAGTCGGGTCACTGGCTTGGGCAATGACGAGGCTGGCTGGCTGGGTCTAGATTTCAAGGTTGATAGAGCTAAATCCCACCCCTTCAGATAAAAAAAAAAACACAGAAAAGCTAAGGCTGGTTTCAGGCCAGCCGGCCTAATTTATTTTGGGTCAAATGTGTGTTTGGGAAAACACACTTTTATGTCTAATCTCCTTTATTTTATTTCAAATAAATTCTTTTTTTATATCAAAAAAATTCCAGAAAAATTCTTAAGCCTTTCTGAATTTATTTGTGAGTTCCTTATGTTTTTTTTTAATGATTTCACTATATAATTAATCCGTGGATTTTTACTATGAAATGTGAATCTAGCATACGATACATGTTTTTTTTTTAATATAAAAAATAACAAAAAAAATATAAAAATATGTATGCTTTGTTTTTAATTTAATTTTTACCGGTTTATTCATTGACACTAGAGTCAAGAATACCATGTTTTTTTTCTTACGTAATATTTACCAACACCAGAGTTAAAAATATTTGTATCTGAATATTCATTAGAGCTAAAGTTAGGAATATTACAAGGAGGCCATCGGTAGCATAATCTAACAAACTCTTAGCAATTTAAGACAAAGCCAGCAATGCAGCCCACATCAGGTAGGACGCTTAAAGGTTAATAATATTTTATTTTTTGTGTAATTAGTCTCGCACTATAGAATCTTTGTTGATCAGTTAGAGTTTCTAGTGACCATAGTACTAGATAACAACTCTTTAAATAAGACCTTTCTCATCTAAAAACGAGATGTCAGAAATCTATTTTTTCTGTGAATTTTAATTTTTAAACATCTTCGCGATGTCGGGTGCGCGATATATTTGATAAACTCAAACACCTTAAACTTTTTAGGTATTATGATGTCAGACATAAGATACATTTTAACTGCCTTTATTGGGTCATAATGGTCTTTGTATTCTATCTCTCAAAGGTATTCTTTTATTACATATAACTTTTCATTGTCAAGCTTTTTTGCCATCTTGACTCTCTAGGTTTCTTTAGAGCAACCTAGGCTCGTGGTGCTTATATAAAGCTCACAAATAAAAAATGTGCTATGAATTAAAACTCAAGAGAAGCACTTAGTGACCTCTAGTTTGGTGGCAAAAAATTGGATGGCCCTGATTGAATTTACACACTAACTAGTTAGTAGAAAGAAATAACATTTATATTTGTATTTGCCCCTGGTAAGAGGTCTATTTTCTAGATGATATAGCTTGTAGTGCTCACTCAAGTAGGTTAGTGAGCCTAGTAACTTCTCTTTTTAGACTTTTTTTTTTAATGTTTTGTTTTAGATGTGATCTCTCTTTGTTTTTAATTTTCTTTGTCTAGATCTAGTGTTGTGGATTCTAGGGGGAAGTTGAACTTTTATAGGATGACCTGTAGTTTTTCCTCTCTTATTTGATATGTATATGTACAAAAAAGAATTTTAAAAAATGTATAAATAAGTGCAAAAGGTTGGATTAAGTATGCGCGCATGTTATTGTTTGAGTTTCCTATTATGTCGGGACTATAAGGATGAAGAGACCGTTTGTTTACGCGGCAGCGGCAGCTTTTAAAGCAAACCGCGTAAACAATTCGTTTGGTAACATTAAAACTCAAATTATTGTGTATGAGGGGCCCGTTGAAACCGCTGGTTTGTGAGAAGCAGCTCTCAGCTGCTTCTCACGCGGTCGCGTCTATGCCAGGTGAAGTAATTCACTTGGGTGCTGCTTACGTAAACATTGTCTCAACTATTCATTAGACCGCGTCCGACCCAGTAAATTTTTTTAAAAAATTATATTTTACTCGAAAAACTAGTGTTTAATATTATTCAATAACACTATATAAATTAGAAGGACATCGGATGATGACTTAACATTTGTAAAATTTGATCGCAATTCTAATTTTGTTTTTGATGATATTTTACCCGATTTTGTTGCACGCTTAAAATACCATGGAAACTATAGTCCTTATCGGATGAATTTCATATGTGATAAAATAAGGTAAGTTAATGGAATAATAAAAAATATTTGATAAAAAATATTATTTATTTAATGATGTAATAGTGGTAGTTAAATCTACAATATTTAAATTAAAAACTATCAATATTAATATATATCTTCTTTAGTTATTTTTTAACCTCAATTTGAAAAGTATGTTTAACCAAATACATTAAATTACTTTTTATTCAACCTCAATTTCAACTAAACATATATAAATATCAAACTAACCTCAACTAAAAGTACTTTTTTATAAATCAGCTTTTTTTAAATCACAACCATAAAAGTTACCACAATACCAAATACACATGAACTAGGTCATGTTAGTCCTACTTTGATCCTTAAAAATTAGGAGACACGTTAACCTATTTGTTTAAAAACCAAGCTTTGATCAAAACATGACGCAAACTTGATAAAAAGTTGTCAATGCAATCTTTATTCTTATTTAAAAATAAATATTTTCTATATATATGTATATGTAAAAAGGTGAAAATATAGTTTTATAAAATGAAGCTAATGCTATTGTAAAGCTAGTAAAAGTAAAAGCAAATAAAAAAAAAGCATCAATAAAAAATTGATGATTTTTAAAAATGATTTTTTTCCCACACACATCCTAATTAAAAAGGTGAAAACATAGTTTTGTGAAATGAATATAATGGTATTATAAAGTTGTTATAAATAAGATAAAACCAAAATAAAACAAAAAAAATCAAGTGAATAGTAGCCTGTATTTAAGAACCTAAGGTAAAAAAAAGGCAAAGAACTAGGGTCTTACTTTAAGGCTAGTGCTATATAAGGGAGGAGCTACTATGGTGTTTAATAGTGATAGAGATGGCAGTTGGTTTGGTTTTTTCTCTATTCGAGTTTTTTTTTCTTTTTACTTTCTCTTTTCTTCTTTTCTCCCATCTATTACTTTCTACCTCAAATAACTCTCATTCTTAGCTTAAAACTCTTTTATTTCTTCTTCTTGTTTTTTTGTATTTTCTTTCTCTAACTTGAATCCCTTAGTTTTTTTTCTTTGAATCTCTATTTATGGGCAATGATGAAGGTTCTGAAATCTTTTTTTGATGGTATGATCATGGACATTGATCCCTTTGGATTAATGCCAACCTTTCAACATAATTGCCACTTTTGTCGAAGCATGCTTGAATTGCCCTTTTCGCACTAGTTTTCTTACAGCATTTAGGTAACTTTTGTGGTTGTGGTTTTAAAAAAATAAGTTTAAAAAAAGTGTGGTTAGGTGTGGTTAATTGGATTTAGATACATGTTTGATAAAAATTATGGTTAAGGTTTATGTGTACCAAAAAAACATGTTACCAATATGTTTGGTAGTTGTGTTTGGAAGTGTGGTTGTGGTTGCTTTTCAAAATATTTTTTACTTGGAAATGCATCAAAATATTTTTTTAAAAAAATATTTTTGATATCAGCGCATTAAAATGATCTGAAAACACAAAAAAAAAATTAATTTGAAGTAAAGAAAAAAATAAAAAAATTTTAAATTTTTTCAAAAGCGCTTTTGAAATGCAAAAACAAATAGGGTTTTACGAAACTCAATTAACAAAGCATGTAAAACCTGCTTTCATAAAAACTATGTTTCAAACTCAATTTTTTAGTGGATCCCGCAATACAAAACGCAGTTTGATTTGTTACCAAACACTTTACCGCGTTTGTTGCACCGCAAACGCAAAAGCGGTTGCAAAACAAATGCAACCTTAAGAGGATCAAAATTGTGTTTCTTGGGCTTAACATATAGTACACATGCATGTGAGACGAGCGATGTGTTTCTCGACATTTATAAGAGGCGTGAGAGAGAAGCAAAAGGTCAAAGATACAATCAAAGTTATGAAGAAAAGGAAAAGAAAACAAAATTACACAATAGCCATAGGAAGAAGAAGAACTATTTGGGGTCATGCATGAGCAAAACAACAATCTTGGGCTATTATTATTTTTTTATTAAAGGAACAACGTCATTTTTCCCAACACATGTCATCTCATTTATTTTTTTTAATTTTGTTTTTGAAATGATGTTATTTTGGGTTTAAAATGAAAGTTTTGAATTCTCAAATAAGTCCTTCAATTTCTATGCCTTTTTCATTTTCGTCTTTATTTTTTCAATTCTCTAATTTTTGGCCAATTTCAACTATTTTCTTAATATTTCTTTCAATATTTTCCATGATTGCATTTAAAATGATCTTTCAATATTGATGCTTTTTTCCAATTTAATCATTGGCTTTCTAATTTTTAGCCAATTATAGCTTCTTTTCCTCAACTTCTTCTCAATTTCATACCTGATTATATTTAAAACGACTCCTAAACTTCTCTTCATTTTCAAATTCAATGCTTGGTTTTTTAGTAAGCCAATTTCAATCATTTTCTCATTTTTTTCTTCATAATTTGATTTCTAATTGCATTTTTTTCAATTTTCTCTTTTTTAATACACTTATTTATTTATTTATTTAAGACATATATATATATATATATATATATATATATATATATATATATATATATATATATATAAATTATTTGA
>Ga0325414_1000077_pt1 | contig 52108 bp, 35 predicted proteins | sample PopdelMetagenome_8_FD_206183 | JGI IMG/M metagenome (GOLD analysis project Ga0325414, IMG submission 206183) | Populus deltoides microbial communities from Bellville, Georgia, United States - Leaf-PdKOR-R3 | ecosystem: Host-associated > Plants > Phyllosphere > Phylloplane/Leaf | place: USA... | reverse complement strand
ATTAAAGGTATCTTATATTATTAGATACGTTATTATAAAGCATGCTTTAGTTAAGGAGTTATTGATACTTCAAGTGCAAAATGATGATATAAAACCTTGATAAAAATGCACTTTTAAGTACTAATCAGTAATTATGGAAGGATAATCAAAATAATATTAAAATAATGTGTTCTTCAATTAAAGATGATTATAAAGAATTGCCAAGGTAAAAAAAAAAGTATTTAGTACTATGCGATATAAATGTTAACTTGATGAATTGACCTGATCAAGTGGCATTAAATATAGTTCTAGAATAGTTTATGAATAATAAATTTCATGGGTTAAGTAATTAATAAATTTTGATAAATTATTTGTTTTATTATAGGCTCATCATAGTTCGGACAAGATCAATAGGGTCTAGGGTATAAATTCTTTTAGTGGATATGATGTATTGATGTAATATTATAGGATTTTGATAACTTAGCATGTAAATTTAATGGTGTGCAGGGCTTGTAAATATATAGCATTTAAGGTAGGTGTCATGTTCTTGTAGGTACGTGTGCTTGTTGTGTTGTGAACTTTTGAATCTTTTTATATATTCGTAGCTGTTAATCATATACTTAGAAGAAGAATGACATCGGTTGAGAAGTGATCCGGGATTAATGGATTAGGATATAAAGATGGAAAATTGATGTTTTTGTAAATACATGAAAAAATATCTATAACTTGATATATAAAAATATAAAAGAAACTCTGTAGAAAACTTATTAAAAAAAAATGCCATGATTTATTATTGATATCTATATATATAATTGGTTGAATTTTCTTGGTCTAATAGAGAGATGTGACTAATTGATTATATTTGATTTGTAAATTGTTGAGGATATTACATACTTTTTATCTATTTTTTTTTATTTTTTGTGATTTAGTTATAATTGTTTTTTTATTTTTTGTGATTTAGTTATCATTGTTTTTAATTTTATCCCTTGCTATTTTTTAATATATTTCTCAAATTTTATTCTCCCTACTTTTTATCCTGTTAAATTTTATCCTTGTTTTGTTTGTTCCTTTTTTTTTACAAGTTTTTTTATTAATATTTTTCACCAATTTCATAATTCAAAATTAAATTTGTTCAAAATTGAGTTTTTCGATCCAGAATTTTATGAGTTGTGAGTTTTATAGATTAAACCAAATTTAAAAGGTTAATCCAAGTTTTCATGATTTTTTTTCTTTTTATCAAGCTGATGTTTTCTAATTTTTTAAAATCTTTTTTTGGCATTTTATTTTCTTATTTTTGCGATTTTATTACAGTTTTTTTTTTAGTTTCATCCCCTACCATTTTTTATTCTACAAATAATCTATCAAGTTATAAATATTTTTTAATTTCACCCCTTATGATTTTTTAATCTTTCAAAACTAGTCCTCATTTAGTTAATTGCTATTTATTTTGTTTATGATCATTTTAATTTTTTTAAAAAATTTTCATCCTCCTTGTGCTTTTTTCTATTAAATTTTATCCTCATTCTTTTTGTTGTTATTTTTTCCTTTTGCGAGTTTTTTTTTTACATTTCATCATTCAAAATTAAATTTATTTATAATTGAGTTTCTTAATTGAACTCGGGTCTAAAATTTCATGGGTTGTGAGTTTTAGATATTATACCAGGTTTAAGAGGTTCATCTGAGTTTGCTTGTTTTTTTTTTTAAAATGATGTTTTTTTTATTCTACAAATAATCTCTCAACAATATTTTCAATTTTAACACCCTATCATTTTTTAATCTATAAATAACTCATTCTTTTAATTGTTATTTATTTTGTTTTGAATTTTTTTTTAATTTTATCATTGTTAGGGTTTTTTCTCTAAAATTTTATACTCATTCTTTTTGTTGTTGTTTTTTTTAACTTTTGCAAGTTTTCTTTATTAATATTTTTTTCATCCTTCAAAATCAAATTGTTAAGCTTTTTTATTGAATCCGAATCCATGATTTAACGAGTTCTGCTTTATTTTCTTTTGCGATTTAGCTTTAGGTTAGTATTAGGTTGTTTTAGATAGATTCAGATCTAGTTTTTTTTATCTTTTTTCGATACTGTCTTTATCTTTTTTATTATTACTATATTATTAATTTTTTATATTATTAAAAATTTTCAATTAAATCAATTAAACCAATAACTTGTACTTTTAAAAAAACTTAAATAATGCACTTAAGGTTCGTGGCCTAGCGGTCATAGCAGAGAATTCCCTACCTCTGCACCCTTGTAAGTTTTCTTTATTAATATTTTTTTCATCCTTCAAAATCAAATTGTTAAGCTTTTTTTTTGAATCCGAGTCCATGATTTAACGAGTTCTGCTTTATTTTCTTTTGCGATTTACCTTCAGGTTAGTATTAGGTTGTTTTAGATAGATTCAGATCTAGTTTTGTTTACTTTTTTTTTATACTGTTTTTTTATCTTTTTTTATTATTACTATATTATTACTTTTTTATATTATTAAAAATTTTCAATTAAATCAATTAAACCAATAACTTGTACTTTTAAAAAAACTTAAATAATGCACTTAAGGTTTGTGGCCTAGCGGTCCTAGCAGAGAATTCCCTGTCTCTGCACCCTAGGTTCGAACCTTAGTGTACACGCCTGCCATTCTCGCGATGTTTTACCTGTTTATTGAGCTTGCAGGGTGTTTAATGAATCCAAAAATTAATCGTGATGTACGTAAACTGACCCGGACATCCCAGCTTATCAAAAAAAAAAAAAAAAAAAAAACTTAAATAATTTGGTTAAGCAAGATGCCGAGAGAAAGAATAAGGGTGAAGGGACGGACGTGCTTTAAGCACGTAGTCAGTCCATCTCATGGTCTGGGCAAAATCGGGCTAGAAACCAGACCAAACCAAATCCGGACCCAAGTCCTCGTGACCGGCTAACAACTCCCTCAGAGCCTATGTTCTTTCTAAAACCCTAACCTGAGAAATTCACTCACTCGTTCTTGAAAATTTACAAGCAATCATGTACGGTGGTGGTGAGTTTAAAAAACCCTAACTACTCTACTCTACAATACTTTACGTTTGTCTTGGAAATTGTTTCTTATAAGTTTTTTCGTTTTGTTCTGTTGGTGAAAACAGATGAAGTATCGGCTATAGTCATTGACTTGGGCTCACACACTTGCAAAGCTGGTTATGCCGGCGAGGACGCACCGAAGGCCGTCTTTCCTTCTGTTATTCTCTTTCTCTCTCGCATATTATTTATCCTACATTAACAGCATTTTAACCTTTTTTTTTTAATTTGCTTTAGAAACAAGGAATTCCTGTTTGGAATTTCGAAATTGGCAAAATGCCTGTGACTATCAGCTAGGGTTTGAAGACTGTTATTATTATAATTTTTCCTTGTTTTACTGGTTTTCTTGGTACATGTTATTCAGGTTGTTGGGTCGACGGATCAAATGGACGTTGATGACACTACAAGCAAATGTAAGTTATATGTAGGATCTCAGGCTTTAGGGTTTCGTCGAGACCATATGGAGGTCAGTTTTCTAGTTTTTTTCTTGTCATGTTTTTGAGAGACTAGACGGGATTTGTTTAGGCTATGTAATAAATTCAGGTTTTTTCCATCAGGTGTTATCACCTTTTAAGGATGGGATCGTTGCTGACTGGGATATGGTTGACAGCATATGGAATCATGCTTTCAGGTAAGATTCATTATCAAACACCCTGATTTCATTAACAAAAAAAAAAAAAAGATAATTTTTTTTTCTTTTATTCTGTAATATCTCTATATCTAGAATTTTACTGTCTTTAGAGAGTGTCTATTGATTGACCCAAAGGAGCACCCGATGCTACTTGCAGAACCTTCATCCAACAGTCAACAACAGAGAGAAAGGTAAGCTGGCAATGCATGATATTCTCTACTTTAATGCCAGCTGCATCTGTTATCTCTGTACATTAGCTGGAAGTAACCCTCTTGATCCAATAAATGATTTCTTGCTTGTTGAGATTCTATGAGAATGACGACTACTAATGCCATTGATTAGTTGAATACTACTAATCTTATGGTATGGACTGAAGTTTTATCAAGGTCATTCTCTGGAAATTAGAAATAATTAAATAGTGTGATTTATTCACAAAGGAAGGAAGGAGGAAAAAGCTCCTAGTTTTGCAATATGTTCTTCACTTATGGTTGCCATGGTAATCATATGATTTATTCCTTGTTTCTAAGTGATGCAAGTTACTTCCTGTCCTGCAAGGCTTTGTTCGTCAGTTGTTTAGATTGACATTATTTCTTTGCTTGAAGTTAACTTTTTTTGTGATCTTGGCCTTAAATAATTATTCTTTAGCTTGTTTTTGTGCGGGTAATGAATCTTCATAAAAATATTATTTGTTTGTGTTATTGAAATTATTCATTGCTTGAAGTTAATTTCAGTTTGTGTTATTTAAATTTAACTAAACTTCTTGGTTTCAGCTTATTTCATCATGCTGCTTTGATGTTTGCTGATTATGGTTGGGTTGTTGCATAATTGACAGGACAGCAGAGCTTATTTTTGAAAAGTACAATGTTCCTGCATTATTTTTGGCCAAGAATGCTGTATGTCCCTGTTCCATCTTATGCCTACCTCTCCAACTTGCACCTCAATTTTTTTTAATATGATTGGAGAATCTCATTCAATTTGGTGTGACTCAAGTTCTTCTTGCTGCCAGGTTCTAACATCTTTTGCATCAGGACGTGCTACCTCGCTAGTTGTTGATGGGTAGGAGTTATATAATTGTCGAGTCATGAGTGTATAACGTCTTCAACTGGCAGTGTCAGTGCTTTTCTGCATTTATTTTGCACTTAAGTTCAATCTTCTTACTACTTACACTATTTTAGTTGAGGTAACCACTTTGTCCCTTATCTCCACAATGTATTTCTTGCCATGCACATTTAGTGAAAAGGAACAAAACACAAGGAAACAAACTTGCTTTTAACTTTATAATGTGAGGATGCAATGGCATTTGTAAAAGAAAAAACAGTTTGGAACTGGTGCGTTTTTCATCCATGAGCTCTATGCTAAAACTTAGAACATTAAAGTTGTGACTATGGTGGATAACATAATTTGAAATTGGTGCTCTCCTCACCATGAAAAGTTGATAGCAACGTGCTAAACCTAGAAGATTGAAATATTCTATGGTATTAATTGGCAATTTATCTCCTTAGATTGATGCTGGCTCTAATCAATGTTTTAAGACTACAACATGGATGTTAACATATTTGGTTGTTTGAAGATTGCTTCTAGAATCATCTTATTTGCAATAACTGATTATGATGTGCCCATTATTTTCCTTACATTCTATTTGCCTTCTTTTTGCTAAACTTTTTGCTGGATTTTTTGCTGAATATAATGCTGAAAAAAATGGTATCTGTGCCAGTGGTGGAGGATCAACTACAATTGCCCCAGTCCATGATGGTTATGTTCTTCAAAAGGTACTGCTCTTTGCCTGATCAAGTGGCATATGTTACTTGCAAATAATTGCTTTGGCTATGGTGTCTGTCATTAAATTTTCAATAATAAACCAATCGATATCAGTCTTGCATTTTGTACATGTTTGTAATTTTATTTTATTTTTAATTCTGTTGAAATATCTTAACTTAAATCATTAGTAAAATTCTGGAATCTTGACATGTTCAATTTTCATTGGAAGATAATGGATAGTTCCATTGGAAATTATCAAATTTGGAGGGATTTGAAAGACCAGCATGAAATCCCTTCAAAATGAACTGAGAATTTGTGAAATGTTTTAGAGTCACTGTGCTTGCATGTGAGTATGGAGGTATCTCCTTCAGTTTTTCTCTTGATCATTCCTTTGCATCCTATCAAACATTATGAATTTGTCCCTAAACTGCCAGATATCTGCAGAAATAATCTGTCTTCAGCATCCCAAGAGATAACACTATTGATATCTTTGATTGGAATTTGTGGTTGTCAAGCAGTAAAAGAAATAGTTCCTTTGATATTTTTGTTTTTGTTGGAGAAAGTCTAGAAATTCATTAGAAAAGAAGCATTTAGAAGAATTGCTTTGGGAATGAGACATGCTCCTAAAAGATAAAGGAAAAGGGACTCCAAGCAAGAAAGCACTCCAAGCCTGTTGAATAACTGCTGGAGGAAACTCTTAATTGGAACTTTATTAAAAACTATCAACCTCTTTCACCAATCATTTGCCAGCAGTAGATTTAGTGCTGCTCTCTTCCTCTTTCCTAAAAATTTTAAAACAATAAAATTTGGCTAGGATCATGCCCCTGTTAATATCTCAAAGGTCTAATGCCGAGTTATCTGCCCATGACAAACTGACAGCCCTTTTCTTTTCATTGCTTTTGTTATTATAGGCAGTGGCCTCTTCTCCTATTGGAGGAGAACTTCTTACTGATTGCTTGCTGAAAAGCTTGGAGAGCAAAGGTGTCATGGTGAGTGAGTATAGGAATGAATTTGTGTGTTTCAGGCCTAGTTGTTTTGTCAGAACTAACTAAAACATGCTCTTTTTTCTTTTCAAAGTAATCTTTTTATTTGGCTATGCAGATAAAACCAAGGTACTCTTTCAAAAGAAAGGAAATACAGCTGGGTGTGTTTCAGGTAATTTTTAAATGTCACTGGAAATTGTTTTGGGTTGTTACCTGTTGTGATGACAATTCCTTTTTCCACAACATTTCTTTTGTTTTGTGATTCAGATCTAATTTCCATAGTTGCATTTTGTTCACTTGGATTTTTTTTTAATATATGCCATTGAGACCTCTTTCATTTTTTTGAATGCCGTAGACGGTAGATCTTGATTTTCCAAGTACAACTGAAAGCTATAGACTCTACTCTCAGGTCTGTGATTGGCTAGACAATTTTCCTCCCTGTGAAGTTGAGAATCTTTTTATATCTGATTGTTTGTTTTGGAAACAGAGAGTGATTGCAAGTGATATCAAGGAATGTGTGTGTCGAGCCCCAGATACACCATATGATGGTGTGTATTCCTTCATGTTGTAATTGCAATGATTGAATACTTGTAGGTTTTATCTGTTAAGATCGCATGATCTACTTAACAGAATTTCTGGATTGTATATATTTTTTGTATGTGGATATGGTTTGTGGTGCAACCAATTTGTCTTTTTCTTGTAGTTTGAAAAAATTAGAGCTGCTGTCAACTTTCATTAATGTTGCGGTTCATTTAATTCAAGGCATCAGATTTACCACCAATATCTGTTTGTTCCCACACAAAATGTGACCTTATTTCCTTTGAGGTGTCGGAGCACTGGTGATGTTGAATTAATAAAGCAAATGAAACTTGTACTGTAAAACCTGCTCCAAATTTCTATCAAAGCTTCTACTTCTCAATACATCCCAAAGTTCCGAAAGAACCTTTCTTTTTCAGAAGTACTGACAGAGTTGCTTAACATTTTCAAAATTGGTGAAATAGAATACCAGAAAATGTGCAAACTTTAGAAGCCAAGGGACACGCCTTCTCAACCAATTCATGACGATGACTGAATGATTTCCATGACAGATCATGACAATCATGCTGTTTATTTCTAAACTGAATCTCTTGCATAATTATGTTGGTTGCACCCTTGATATATCACATATAACAAGTTGTAATTTGTATTGAGTGTAGTGTTACAAGCATTCATTTATGCTAACCTTTCTGTTTCTTTTTCTTTCCTCTACAAATTCAGAAAGTTCATACTCAAACATTCCAATGACTCCATATGAGCTTCCTGACGGCCAGTAAGTCCCATGCAATTCAATATTATCCAGTTTGAATGCTGTTTGGTTTGCTTTTTACATTTAGAAATTGAATACCGTGTTTTTCTATCTGAACTTCTGCTCTTAAATGCAAACAGGACAATTGAAATTGGAGCTGATAGATTCAAGATTCCAGATATTCTATTCAATCCATCCTTGGTTCAGGTTCATGGCTCAACAAATACTCACAATCCCTCTTCAATGTTCTGTTCATTGCATCTTCTGTAACTGCAATATTTTCACTTTTTGTTTTTGTTTTTGTTTTTTTTTTTTTTGGGAGGGGGGCCAGTAAGTCCCATGCAATTCAATATTGTCCATTTGTTTATTCACTCCATGGGACAACGTGTCAGTTGCTATAATTTTCTCCAAGTACTGCTATTTTCTTCTTTTAACTGCATCAATGGAGGGCAATTTTAAAAAGTCTATGCTCACTTTCTTTTTTACCGCCACAAGTACATGTTACAAATTCATGGAGGGCAAGAATTTCAGGATTTTCCAAAATAAAGTGGATAAAATGTTTACAATTCAGGGTCACTTCTTTTATATGTTTGGTGTATCTTTACCATAACTATTTTTTCATTTAACTTTGTTTCTTTTTGTGGTTATTGAATGGGTCTTTTCAGAATATCTTAGGAAGTATTCTTGAAATCTTGTCTCTTCCTGAATTTTGATGCTTCTTGTGCTTTAAATTATAATTTTGTTAAACATAAACACACTTCAATGATCATTTAATTTGTATATTTAACTAATTATTATCCTTTTCTTAGTACTTGTGAATCTGATGTTCATATGAAATATTCATGAGTTATTGATTTTTCTGTGGAGTGCAATTGGTTTGTGTATTGTAAGTCAAACTGGTATTTCATTGGTGAAAATCTTCAGCCTGTGTTCACATACAACAAATTGTTTTGTGACTAATATCAGACAATTCCTGGTATGGATAATTTTGTGGAGATTGCTTCTAGTGCTCGTGGTTTGCCACAAATGGTAAATTTACTTTTTTACATAACAAATTTTTTGTTGAACTTAAAAATAACGAGTTACCTTCTATCACTTCTATATAAGTAGTTCTTTCTCAATGTTTGCAGGCTATTGAAAGCATTAATAAGTGTGATGTTGATATCCGAAGAGAACTGTTTAGTAGTATACTGGTAAAGTGAACAAGCTCATTATCAACTCTGATTGTAATGTTAAAAGAAAATAACTAGCAAAATGTGTCGATGGCATGATAACTGATTATAATGGCAGATTATCATATCATAGTGTTAGTTCGATGAATTTCTTCAATGAGAAAAAGAAATAAAGGAAGAAATACATGGATTTTAGTTCACTAGATTTGTTTAAAATTTCAATGTTGATGTGGTTCCTGTTCTTTACTGTTTGATTTAGCTTGCTGGAGGAACAGCATCAATGCAACAGTTGAAGGAACGACTTGAGAAAGATTTGCTTGAGGTACTTTTTTGGCTGAAAACTTGATTTGTTTTTTACCCTTTGAAATCATTGGGAATCCTTTTTTATCTTTCTTCATTTCAAGACTTCAACACTAGATTTATCATCTCAACCATCTCGCTTTACTTACAACATATTTTTAGTATTCAGTGACCTGAAGTAATAAGGCAAAACTTTACCATGCCTTACACTATCAGTTCCATACCATCATACACTTGGAATGCAGCATTTTTACTTGCAATTCTATTATTTGGTGCCAATAGTATGGAAAGCTCATTGTATTACTGTAGCCCTTTGTCACGCTTCTGTGTGCATGCACTTTTTTTTGTTGAGACTGATAATGCATTAATATTTGCATGATAGAACTATTCTTATCAGAAATCATCTAGATATGAATACAAATTTCATATGAGAACAAACTTCTGTTTCCGCAGTTCAAAAAGAAAGAACACAGGAACTTCTGTTTCAGACTAAGTTACAAAATAATGGAATGATCATTCATCCATGTGCAGGAGTCTCCTCAAGCCGCCAGAGTTAAAGTGCTGGCTAGTGGAAATGCAACTGAAAGGAGATTCAGGTTTGATTAACTTGCTTAACCCCAAACAATCATGGTATCTTGGTATCTAGTGGCTTCTAGTGTATATTGTATTGGCAAAAAAAAAATGTGAACTAAACATTAATGCATTCTCATTATTTGTAAGGTGGTTGACAACTGAAAAATGGTTTTGGGGGTTTGCATTAGAGATAGATGTGTTGAAGTATTGAGAATCCTGAAGATGAATTTAGAAACAAAGATAAGTCTAATAACTCAATAATTGAATGTTGTGGATAGCCAGATATTCCAAAGAGCGCAGACAGTAGTGGTGGAAAACTCACTGCAAACTTGAAACTTTGAGGAGTAATTCCTTCAGTCAGTTTATTCCAATGTATGGTGCTTTGATGTATTAGTTCTCATCTTTGTGAGAAACAAAGATGGTATTGTCTTGGCAGTCTAAAGTCAGCTTATTACCATTCATTTAAAGTATGATTTGGTGATTGCCATGTGTTTAGTTGATATTGTTTGTAGTGTTCGCCACATATTCTTTCATGTACAAACACATGGTAGAAGAGCTGATAGTTTCTTTATGTTGTGAAGCTTTTCAAGTTTAATTAACTGTGATATTTCTCTAGCTGACAAGTCCTTTTTTTGAATAATTTCTTTAGAATCCGTTTTTATAAATAAATGGTTGTTTTTCAAATGATTATTTGAGCAGTGTATGGATAGGAGGTAGTATACTGGCATCTCTTGGTTCATTCCAGCAGACGTGGTTCTCCAAGTCTGAGTAAGTTTCATCTTTCAGAACTCTCTGTTATATGGATGCAGTTAATTACTGAGGTTCAAGGAGCATATTTTCAAGTTTTGCTCCTTTTTTCCTAAGATTTCCAGAATTTAAATTTTAGATTAAGCTATACGAATTCAAGTTTGAACAAATATATCATCCTCAAATATAAGCATGCGGAATTGACAGGTATGAAGAGCATGGGGTGTCTTATGTACAAAGAAAATGCCCTTGATACTATATTTATGAAGGTAGCTGCGCAGGAGTATCAGTTGTCGGGGAGGATAAATTTATGGTTGGTGGAGATTTCTTCAAAGTCAACTGAGCTCTAACATTTCTGGGATCATATAGCTTTCCAGCAAGTTTGCAGCATCTACTGTCACCACGAAACATTAGCTTAGATTATATCATTATCTTCCTGACTTTGGTTAGCATTTGCTTTGTATCAGCATTTTCCATTCACTCATTCCGTGACAATCTGATCCTGTAGCGTAGGTTGATGCCCTTTTGTGTACTATTTACAAACATGTATTAGGTTGTTAATGCGAACAATCTGTACTATTATTACTCTGACAGAAAAGATGCAATTGAAAAAACGAGGATTTTGGTACTCTTTTTTGTTTAAGCAAAACCGATAATATATGATTAATTAAAGCAGAAAATTACAGGCCTTTCAATCTACCCTCTCCCCAGTTCATTTGGTGTATTTATGTTTCCTCCTGCATGCCACCTCCCATCCAATTTTTTCCTAGGAACGTCTTTTAAAGTTTTGTATTGATTCCTCGACAAGATTAGTATCATGACTGAGATTGTAAATTATACCATCTATCTGTTATCAAAAACCAAATCATAGAAATATAGAACTTCAACCTCGAGTCTCACAAATGGAGTTTCATGACTTTGTCCATAAATGAAACTTGAAACCTCTAGTCTTGCTTTGCATAGAACTACTTCATTGGATGTTTAGATTTTGTTGCTTTACCCCTTAACATGGTTGCACCATGATAAACTTTGTTTCAATCTCATGATGGTGGTTCTTGGAGCACATTCTAGACCAAGATGGTAATTGTCACAGGTCTAGGTGTATGGGCGCATCAGCAAAAACACTGTTGGAATCTTGGTAATGTGTATGGGTAGTAGCAGCAGCATGCGTGGACAATGATAGATTTGACAACAGTGCATAACGGGTTCGTGTGAACACAATTGATTGGTTTGATGGTCTGTCAAGTGGCGGATCAAGAGAAGTTACAACAGTGGGTAGTTAGAGACAATTTTTGGTAGGTACTGTTTTTAGACAATTGTCTAGATTTGGTTAGATCTATCTACGGATAGTTTTCTCTGTAACTTCTATATTCTTTTGTAATAAATAGAGGCTAGAGTTGTTTGACATGCAAGAGAATTATGCATTGCATGCAATGAGTTTTGTGTATCCTTTGTTATTGGTATTAATAAAGATTGATTTTTTTTTTCCCTGTAAATTGTGATTGTGATTCTTATTTTTAAACTTGTGTTGATGTAGTTAGTCTATAACTTGCTGGACTTTAAGGAAAGCCTCTTTGGGTGTGTAAAACACTTTAGTTTATAGGCCAAACAGGAGTTAAGATTGTGAGATAAATTGAGTCTTATGTTGGATAAGACTGTTGTGCTGGATCAAAATTGTGTTGGAAATTTTGTCCTTGTGTCAAGTGGTATTAGAGTGTCGGTTCGTTTTGTTTTGGAAATTGTTGGTTTGATGTCTAATGCCATCAAGTATGGAGATAGTTTGAGAGAGACTCATCTCAAGAATGTTTTGAGTCCCATAGATGAAAACAAAGACCAATCCATAAATGACAGACTTGTATACACTGTTGAAATGACAGAAAGGTCTGCTGGGTAATATGTGGATCTTGCGGCATGAGTAAGTCACAAAATGCAAGTTCTTGAGGATGAGATTGTTTTTTTAAAGAGGGTAGTAGTGAATGTCCCTAGGGGTGATAGCTCATCCAAACCAAAACTACTAGAGCCAAAGTTATTTGGTGGTGCGAAAAGTTTCAAGGAATTGAGAAACTTTCTTTGGGACATGGAATAATGCTTTAGTATGGCTAAAATTAGGGCTGATGAACAGGAAAACATCACAACAATGTATTTGTCAGGTGATGCAAAGTTGTAGTGGAGAACTCGAATAAAAAAGGATATGAACACAGGTGTCCTAAGATTATGACTTGGGATCGTTTGAAGCAAGAACTGAAAGAACAGTTCTTATTGAACAACATGTCCTGGCTAGATAAGGAGGATTTGAAGAAACTAAAGCGGGACAACTCGGTGAGGGATATGTCAAAGATTTCAATTCTTTGATATCGGATATTAAGAACATGTTTGAAGAGGATAAGTTGTTCAATTTTATGTCGAGATTGCAGCGTTGGGCTTAGGCTGAATTGCAAAGGCATAAAGTTAAAGATTTATCTTCTACCATTGTTGTCACAAAATTTTGGTTGATTTCAAGATAGTGACTCGAGATGAGTCTGTTATTGTCCGTTTAAAATTTAAGACTAAGGATAAAATGGATGAAAATAGGAAGAAAAATAAGTTTTGGTGGGGGAGGATTTAAGCCTTTCACTGACAAGGGTAAAGCTAAGCAAACAGATGCATCAACGAAAGAAACCAAGCCGGATGTTGGCTGTTTTATATGTGGGAGACCGCACTATGCTAGGGAATGTCCAAAAATGGAGAAATTGAATGCTCTTCTGGCCAATGACAATGAACATGAGGAAACAGTTGTCATATTCCAATTTTTAACCCTTTACTTTCTAAATAATTTTTAAATACGAAAAAATACAAAAAAAAAAATGTTCTTAATGTATTTGCGTCCTTTTCAAAGTCTTTTCAAAAGAATTCAAAATTCAAAAATTTGTTTTTGACGCGTTCACCTATTAACGCATATATTTCAAAATCATTTATTAATTCTTCTTGTTGAATCGACATCAATATTGTTTTTTTAAATCAAAATACAAAAATATTAAGAAAAATAAAAACTATATATAATAAATGGGCAAAGGGACCAAAAGTGAAAAGGAAAAAAAATAAAGAACCAGAAATTTAAGTTGCTTGGGAACCAAGCAATTGGGAGGAAAAATTCAAATCATTTTGCTTATAAATAGATGGATAGATGGTTATCTCACACACAATAAAAGGGAGGAGACAAAAAAAAATTAAAAACCCAAAAAACTCTCTCACTTTCTCTGTCCATACAAAAAAAAAAAAAAAAAACAACTCCGAATAACAAACTATTGTTGTGGGATTTTTTGAATTTTGACCAAATTTTAATAGACAATTATAAACTATTTACAATATCTATTTTTTTATTTTAAAAACATTATAAAATGTATTTTCTTGTTTGTTTTAGAAAATATGCATGAAAAACTTGTAGAACTTGGCTATATGCAATTAAAACATTTGGGGTAATTAATTTTTTTTTGATCTTTTTTCTTTTTTTACCATCTATTTAACACAAGATTAAAAAAAAAAGGTAATAAAAAAAAAGCAACACCTCTTTTTACTATATTTGTTTTACTTACACACCCCACAATTACATGTTCACAAACAATAAAAATTCAAAATTTTAAAAAAATAAAACACACATCAAACATCTAAAATTTGCTAAATAGACCGCCCAAAATTCACAAAATAATCTAGAGAATTCTCTGGAACTCAAGAACCAACTGAAAGCTTTTGAAATTGCTGGAAAAGTGGCAACACATGGATCTTATGCGCCACCGTTGCTGGTGGTGCTTGGAGCACGTGCCACATATGGTGAAGATGAAAAACTAGTGGATCAGGAACACCTCCTCTTTCTCTTTCTTCCTATACTGAGGGATGATATTATGATGGGAGGAGGAGATATTGATATCAGGTTGGAAAGTGATGCGGTTCAGCTTATGGTTTGGCTTTGGGTTACTCATGATGAGGATTCAGTTGGGAGTTTGGGTTTAAAAGGAAGACCATTTGGCTAAGTGGGGGATTTTCCTTGGGTTTTAGCTTGTATTCCATTCATCCATGTTGGGTTTTCATCTTGGGATGAATTAGGCCAGATTAGGTTTGTTGGTGTTGATGGATTCGACCCAATTATAGAGGAATTAGTTTCGGTCAGATCTGATTTGGGCTTTATGGATGTGTATGGACTTGGGATACATTGGGTACAAAAATGGTTAGGATTAATTAGGGTGCTGGGTCCTTTTCCTTTAAGGATTTATCAAAAATCCTAACTAAGTTTGGGTTCATGATGGGTGGTTACAAGACTGAACTGAAAATGGGTTATTTTGCCTCCATATTGGACAAGGATTCCATATCTAACATGGAAACTAAGGGCTAGAAGTGCATTGAGTAGATTCCCCTATTTATTTTTCTATTACAATCAAGGATTCCTTTCATTACTAGAAGAACAAGAAGCGACCAGATTTGAAAGACTATACTGGTTGTTTTCTTTTCTTTCTCTTACAGGATTTCTTTACTTTAAATGGAGATTATGGAAGGCTTTTAAAATGGAAGAATTCAACAACTCTCTTTTCTATTTTTGAGAGCATTAATTCGACCAAATAAGGGAAGAAGATCAAGCATTCAAGGTAGCATGTTACAAGTATGAAAAGAGGTTTAAAAGAGGCAGCAAGCACACATTATTCCTATGCAAGTCAGACTAGACTACACAAGCAAATTAATCAAGTTAGGGATGGTTTTGGGGACTGATTGTTTTCTTCTATTATTCTGAATATTTTACTTAGTTTATATGTTGTTTTAAGTATTATTTGAACCATAATATTTCAATTTAGTTTTTTAAATTTAATTGGGGTTTTTTTTGCCCAAATTAAGTGTTTTTGGTCTATTTTAGGCATTAAACTTGTGTTAGTTAAAAGCTCAATTATTCACAACCCAATATGGGTCAATTAGGTTTAATTATCTTTGGACTATATAATGTTTTCCTTGCTGTAAATTATAACAGCTTTTAGATTAATAATATTATTGTGTTTTTCTTGGAGCAAACATGTTCTTTGTTGTGACAAAGAAGAAAACCTGACTTATCAAGGTATAACTGACCTTGTGGCGTCAATTTATGAATTCCAATACCTCTCGTTCTTAGTTATAGGTTAATTTTGGGTCAAGGTTCTCAAACTTGATTTTTAGCTTTCTTAGGGAAGTATCATCTTCATTAGAGGTTGCTTGATCTATCAAGAGGTCTGCATCGGTTGGTATTAGAGTTAGGCTTAGAAATCAGGTTATATTCCTTATTTCTTGCATTTTTGTTTTTGTGTTTTTCTTAGTGTTAGTTTCTTCTTCGTCTTGCATTTTTTTTTTATTCAGAGTCCTAAGGGTCAGTTTCGGTCATGTTCGTGTTTTATCTTGTGTGATTTCTTGTTTATTTTCTTTATTATTGTTCTTCTTAGAGTAAAAAAAAAATTACACACCACAAACACTAGTACCTTACTTGTTAAATGGTTAATCTAGATTTGGGTTGAACAACCCTTGATACAACCAATACTTGGCACTTTCATAGCTCAACTGTATAGTATAACCGACACCTGTACTATGAAAGGAACTTGATTTGTTGTTAACATAAGTTATCACCATGAATACCTGACAACATTTACAAGTATTGACATTACTCAAATAAGATAATTAATATAATCATGTTAATAAATTATAATCTGATTGGAATCTCCTTTGTGTGTGGTTTCTAGTTGAATAATAAAAAGAGTTTATATTATATTTATTTGAAATACTATTAGTGGATCCTCTAACCTTGACAATTGTTTTATATTTGTTTAAATCCTTACATCAATATCACATCTCAAAGCTCTCTTCAACTCATTTTCTATTATTATCTATTTCTTTATTTGTAGTTTATACAATTAACCTCCTTGTGGTTCGACCCCGGTCTTGCCGGGTTATTTATTATTTCGACACTCTTGCACTTGGGATAAGACATCAATCTTTTAATCGTATCAAGGAGAATAATGATGGAGTTGGTTGTGGTTTATGGTGTTTTTTGGGGGGTCCTTCTTGGCTGGGGTGAATTGTGGGTTATTATAGGGTATGGTAGGGGTAATTTGGTTTTGGATTTTTTGGCTGGTTTAATGTGAAAGAGGGGCTGGTGGCAAAAATGGTGGTTTTTGGTTGGGTTTTTTCCTCTCTTTTTTTTTTTTAAATTTTCTCCTCTCTCTTTCATGAAATTCATCCATATTTATAGGGGATGAAAGAAGAATATGAGGGGTTTCTTGGGTATGGTTTGTGGCCATTAATTTTCTTGGAAATGATCCTAACTGTTGGCTATAAACCATCAACCTAGTCCTGCAAAACAAGGTTGTAAGGCTGATCGGGTTAAGGGATTCAAACCATTTTTTTCATTGATTTTTTGGGTCATAAATTGGCAAGTTTTTGAGTTGGAGATATAGTACATTGTTCGGTCACTAAGGTGGCGTGTTTCTTTTCTTTTATGGTGAAGGTATGAGAGAAAGAAAAAGAGAGAGGAGGCTGGAAAGGTGACATTAGAGCTACCATTTCCAGGTTCACTAGGGAAGATGATAAATAATAGTTAGACGACGTGTAATCTAACTTTTATTTTTTTGACTTGGCATTAACCAAAACAACGTTGTTTTGGTTAAAACATAGCCAAAACACACTGTTTCATTTAAATGAAACGATGTTATTTTGGTGTATAAGGTAAACTTAGGCTTTAAACTTTATCTTTTAATTTCAACCCTCAAACTTTCAATTATTCAAGTTAGTCCTCAATTGAATTTTGATTCTAAGAATCAATTCAATTTCGCCCCTGTTAAGTTTCAAAAAATGCTCTAATTTCAGTGCATTTTTCAGCTTGGTTGTTGGTCTTGGATATTTTTAATTTATCCTCAATTGACCTTCAAACTTTTAATTTCTTCAATTTCACTCTTGTTTTCAACTGAATTTGGCCCTTGAATTTGTGCACTTTCTACAAAAAGGTATTTGATCTTGAATTTTTTCAATTAAACTCTTAATTGACTCTTAAACTTTGATTTTCTTGTATTTTTATCCTTGATTTCATCCAATTGAGCTTTTTAAAAAATCTGGTCCTCTTAAATTTTAATCTTCTCAATTAAGCTCAAAATAAGATTCCAACTTAATTTTTCACCAATTAAGTCCCTAATAAAATTAATTTGACCCATTAAAACTCTAATTAAATCTTTTAATTTGACTCAAATTAATTTGTAAACTTAATTAAACCTTTAATTGGGCCCATGACTAAATCAAATTGGCCTATTAAAAGTCTCATCAAGTCCCTAGACTTAACTTCTAAGCAAATTTGTTCAATAATTATTTAATTTGACTTTGAATCTAAATTGTTTTTTGATTTTGGCTACAATCAGGCTTCCAATTCTGTCCATAATCAAAGTTTAGTTTCTCCTTGTGTCTGCAACCTTTCTCAGTCAACTCTTGCTAAGTACTTTTATTTTCATTTATTTTTGTTTTTTTAAAAGAAAAAGACAATTTTGGGGAATCCAAAATTAAGTTATGACGAGTCGCATGGTTTTTTGAATGAAAATATAACACGATTAAAATACACATTTCCAAGAATTCAAATAATTTAAATTAATGAGAAACAATATATTTCTTTAGCCAAAACTCTACTTCCTTATTTAAATTTTTTTTCCTTGCAAAAACATGTTTTTTTTATTAGAATAATAATTTTTAAATAAAAACTATGAAAAGTAAATTTCAATTGAAAACAATTATGGTGTGATAATTCTAACTCAAAAATATAAAAAAATTAAAAATTATTAATTTCACAAAATTATATAAATAATTATAAAAAAATAAAAAAAATATTTTCATTGAATATCCATGATAAATATTTTTAAAACAATTATGCATATTAGATTTACATAAAAAAATTAAAACTAATTGAAAATATTACTATATGAATCTCAAATCTTATTTAAAAAGCAAGACATAATTGATCAATTTTAAAAATTTCATTGTAATAATCTTGATTAGAAAACATTTTATCCTAGGTTTTGGACTTTGAAAGGTTGAGCTCACACGCTTTACTTTTAAAAATAAAAACCCATGTGCTAGGGCATGATAGACCAAACACCATATTTGTTTTATAAACTAGACGAGCAACATGTCATCTAATTGACTAGACAATGTACTGTTGCCTGGTACAATTTTTCGACCACCAAACTTGTTTCTAATAATTGAAAAATTAGGGTCCAACATTTTGGACACTAAGAAACCAAATTTTAACCATTTTCACAAAAAAAAAACATGAACACAACATCTTTATGGACGTCTAAAATCTCATTTTTAACAATAAAAAATATTTTAATCAATCCAACAATTTAATCAAAATCAAATCAAGATTAATTTTTCTTCGAGGTCAATTTATTTTCCTGCATCATTAAAGTTAGAAACCATATCAAATAAGTTTCTCTCTTAAAACCAAATCTCAAAGTTATTGGTGATCAGAACCCAATCACTCAAGAACTTTGTCTCTTTTCAATTTTTCTGACGACGTTCTCTTCCTATTAACTTCTAAGCACTAAAATGTAATAAAAATAAAGTTTAGGACTAAAATGTAATAATATAAATAAATTGGGATGATAAAGGAAAAAAATAAAACTTGAGGGATCAAAAGGGGCTCTTGGGTGCCATTTGTGGAAAAAGCCCCTATTTTTATGTAAATTTTGTTCTTTAACCTATAGTTTTGAAACTCGGATCGGCCTGATGAGTCGATCCAGGACCTGGCCGACCTGGACCTGGAACCGGTTCGGGTCTAAGTAAAAACCCGCCAGGGAATTGGCCTGGCAAAACCTGGTTGACCCGGTAGGTCGACCCGAAACCCGGACGACCCGGGTAAACCCGGATGAGACCTAGCCTTTTATATATATATATATATAAACGTGAAACTACGTCACTTGTTGTTGCTTCTTGTTCAATGGAAAGCCAGAACATAATAATTGATAAAGCTTAAGCTGTACTCTCATCCAACATTTTCTCATCAACGAAGGATTCCTTGTCCTCTCTTCAAGCTCAACTAGAAGAGTTAGAAGACACTCAAGAAACGGACAAATTTTCCAATAGAGATGAGTGGATTCATTCTTTATTTACATCAGTAATTATAACACTTCATCCTCAAACACGTATTCTGAATATAAGAACAACACTGCATTTTCTCATGATTGTGTTCCTTAAGGGCTATGTTACGGCCGCTCAGGCGTTAGGTTCTCTAGTTAACAAATTGGATCTAAAGACTAGTGGAACAGAGTATTCAGGTGGTTGTACCTTTGAAGAAGCAATGGATATAATCTATGGTAAAAATTTAAGTTCTTCTGACCATGTTCTTGCTGGGAGATTTGGTACAGGCTATTGGAGTGAGACACCTTGGTGCTGCAAACAGTGGTTTGCTTAAAATTCGTTTCATTGTTGGGTTGACATGGATCGGGAAAGGTTTGCTTATACGGAGAGCCAGAGACATAAACCGCCAAGCAAAGGGTAGTGGGCTGAAGATATGGCAGAATTAGGTATAGACCTGTATTGGAGACCATGATAGCAGTCAAATCCGATGGAAAGATGCCATCTAGTCTTACAGGGAAGGCCTTGAAAATTTACACAGCTCGATAACTACCTAACATATCAAGAGAAAAAAAAATGTTAATTAGTCTCTTAGATAGAAAGATGCCATCTCTCTTTAATTTTTTTTTTTTTTTGTTTTTTTTTTGGGTTGACCCAGGTTGATTCGGGTCAAGTTATCTGACCCATGATCCGATTATTAGACTGGATCAACCATCGGATCGGATTTCAAAACTATGCTTCAACCTCTCAATTCATTTTTTTAAATTAAAATTATATTTTATAAGATTAGTTGTCAATTTAATGTTAATTTACACATCAAAGAAAGAGCCAAAACAAATTCTAGATCATAAAACAATGAAAATGCACCTTTAAAAGACACAATTGAAATAAATAAAATACAGTAACCAAATTAAAAAACCGTAAACTTTCAGGGTGTAAAACATAAAAACAGCAAAAATACACAACAATTGAAGTGTTTTTTTGTGAGAGGGTTGACGATGTTTTTTGAATAGTAAAACCACGAATTGTCCCAGTTTCTGTGTCTATATAATATACAACTAGTTACATGACCCTCGCGATGTCGCGGACCAATGGTTTTTGCATAAAAAATTTCAAAAAAAAAGTTAAGAATTAAAAGTATTAGGTTTTTTTGTAAAGCTATACCCAAAAGTCTTGGGTGTGGCTGTAACGCCTGACCCAAGAGTAATATTTATAATATTAATAATAACATTAAACTTGCAAGACCCAAGTTTAAGTGGGTCTGACTGCAATACCAGACCCAACAGTCTTGGATGTGGGTCTGGCTGCAAGGTCGTGTCATAAAAATATGTTAATTAAATAGATTAATTAAAAATAAAAAAACAAAGAAAAAAAAACTAAAAGGAAGAAAAAAATTAATGAAGAAAAAGAAAAAAAAATCTGAATTAACTGGGTTAACCCTTCAAACCAGGTTAACCCGTCAAACCTTGGATTCGTGTCGTTAAAGTTTGATAACTAAATAGAAAAAAAATTTGATAGGTTAACACAAAATTAACTGGGCTAACCCGTCAAACCAAGTTAATCCGTCAAACTCGAGATCCGTGTCATGAAAGTTTGATAACTAAATTAAACGAAAAAAATTAATTAAAAAAAACAAAAAGGCATCAGCCTTTTCACTATGGACTCAGTATGCAGCCTTCAATTAAAGACATAAAAACAGCAAAAAAGCAAAAAGAAAGAAAAAACTAAAAGCATCAGTCGATAACTAAATAGAAAAAAATTAATATTGATGAACTAAATTAAATAAAAAATATTAAATAAAAAGAAACAATAAAAAAAAACTTATAAGAAGAAAAAAACTAATGAAGAAAAAGAAAAAAAATCTAAATTAACTGGGTTAACCCGTCAAACCTGAGATCCGTGTCATGAAAGTCTGATAACTAAATAGAAACAAATTTAATATCAACAAACTAAATAAAAAAATTAATTAAAAAGAAAAAAAAAGCATCATCCTTTTCACCGTGGTGAAAGGCATAAAAAAAGCAAAAAAAAAAAAAGAGCAAAAACTAAAGGGTTCAGCTTTTTCACTGTGGATTGCATATAATATTAAAAGATGAAATTGGAAAAACAAAACTAATGAGAAAAAAGAAAAAAAATCTGAACCAACCGGGTTAACCCGCCAAATTAGGTTAACCTGTCAAACCTGAAATTCGTATCATGAAAGTGTGATAACTAAATAGAAAAAAGATTTATTATTAATGAAATAAATTAAAAACAAGATTAATTAAAAAGGAAAAAGCAAAGAGAAAAAAAAAACCTACAGGAAGAAAAAAAACTAATCAAGAAAAAGAAAACACAATCTGAATAAATTGGGTTAACCCGTCAAACCTGGGATCCATGTCATGAAAGTCTGATAATTAAATAGAAAAAATTTAATATTAAGAAACTAAATTAAAAAAATAATTAAAAAAAGACAAAAAAAAACTAAAGGCATCAGCTTTTTCACTGTGGACTGTACCGTGTAATTCACAGTAAAAGGCTTAAAAAGGAAAAGAGAAAAAAAAACAAAGGCACGCGCCATGGGTTAAATTTTTTTTCTTGCATAAAAAATATAAAAAAATGCTAAGATCTAAGAGTGTTAGTTCTTTCTGTAAAGATATGCCGAAAAGCCTTTAATTTAGTTGTAACGCTTGACTCAAGAGTAATATTTATAATATTAATAATAATATTAAACTTACATGACTCAAGTTTAAGTGAGTCTGGCTGCAACACCGGACCCAAGAGTCTTGAATGTGAGTCTGGCTGCAAGGTCATGTAATAAAAGTGTGATAATTAAATAGATTAGTTCAAAAACAAAAAAAAAACCAACAGGAAAAAAAACTAATGAAAAAAAAGAAAAGAATTTGAATTAACTGGGTTAACCCTTCAAACCAGGTTAACCCGTCAAATCTGGGATTCGCGTCATGAGAGTTTGATAACTAAATATAAAAACAAATTGACGAGTTAACCTGTTAAGCCCGAGATACGTGTCATGAAAGTCTGATAATTAAATAGAAAAAAATTTAACATTAAAAAACTAAACTAAATGAAAAAAATTAATTAAAAATAAAAAAAGCAAAAAACAAATTCCGGGTTAACTCGTCAAACTTTAAAAAAAGAAAAAAAAATTCCGGGTTAACTCGTCAAACCAGATTAACCCGTCAAACTTGGGATCCGTGTCATGAAAGTTTGATAACTAAAAAAAAATTAACATTAACAAACTAAATTAAACAAAAAAAAATTCATTAAAAAAACACAAAGAAAAAAAGCAAAAAAAGAAAAACCCATAAAAGCATAGAAAGCAAAAAAAAAAAAAACAAAAAAAATAGCTTAGCGTTTTACGTGGACTGCATAGTGAAACACCGAACAGTTTTATTATATGTTATTAATTAAAAATAAAAAAAACAAAAAAAATTCGAGTCAAACCAGGTTAACCCGTTAAACCCGGAATCCGTGTCATGAAAATCTGATAATTAAATAAAAAAATTAACATTAACAAACTAAATTAAACAAAAAAATTCATTAAAAGAAAAAAATATAAAAAAAACAAAAAAAAAACTATAAAGGCATAGAAAAAAATAAAATAAAAAAAATAATAAAATAAGAAAAAAAAATACTTAATATGTTAACACTTTTACAATAAAATATTGAGCGGTTTTAGTTTATTTTTAATGTAATAATTAAAAGAAGTTTCCTAGATCCTTCGCTCTAGCAAGTTTTTCTTTCAAACGGGTCCCTTTCCGAGTAATTGCGTAACAGTACAGTCTTAGTTTTTGAACTAACATTTGACTTTTGCTATTACAAGGGTGTTTAGGAGTGGTAGAAGTTGATTGCAACTCCTGACCGGCACCGGCACGGGCTCGGGCACCGGCACCCATCTTCTCCCTTGTCTCTCTCTCCTACTTCATGCACTGATACCACTAGCCTGCGTTTGGTGTTAGAGAGAAAGAGAGAGAGGGATATAGATAGATATGGAGTCTGATGATGATCAGTCACCGCAATTAAAAGGGGTAGTCATAATTTCACTTCCACCACCAGATAACCCTTCTTTAGGCAAAACCATCACTGCCTTTACACTCACTAATAATGACTACCCACAATCTCACCAAACCCCCCAAACCCATCAAGAAGACCAGCTTCCAATCTCATCACCACCACCACCATCTCAAAACTCTCAACTCCAATTTCCATCATCAAGACTCTTTCTTGGTACCCCAAGAAAACTGTTGTCTTTTGTGTTTATCTCTCTTTTTGCTCTTGCTATTTACAGTTTATTTACCAATACCTTTCAAGAATTGAAGAGTAATAATAATGATGATGATGATCAAAAGCCAAAGTCTTTTGTGTTTCCTTTATATCACAAATTGGGTATTCGTGAGATTCCACTGAATGATCTTGAGAATCATCTTAGGAGGTTTGTGTACAAGGAGAATTTGGTGGCATCTGTTGATCATTTGAATGGACCCCATAAAATTAGTAAGTTAGCTTCTTCAAATGCTGCTGCTGCAATGGATTCGTCCGCTATTTTTCCTGTTAGGGGCAATCTTTATCCAGATGGGTATGACTCAATTTTCCCCCGTTATTGAATACTTTTCATATGGCATTGTTTATGTAGATGACTCTTTGGGTTTTTGATTTTGCATATAGCAATTCTGAGCGTTATTCATGGTCACACAGAGTAGGAGTGATCGTGCAATCTGACTTTCATTGAGCTTATTGCTAGTTATATATAGCTGATGCATGTCAAGGTAGAATTTTAGGGGACTATGACTATTTCATTGTTGTTTTGCCTAGAGGTAGAAATTTCGAGCCTCATCGTGGAGAGTGATAGTGCTTTTTGGGTTCCATTTAGCTTATTGCTTGCTATAAGTTATTCGTGAAGCTAGATTAGAGAAGAAGAAAATCTTGTTTTAGTTGGATCCAATATAAATAACTTCGTATTTTCTTCTCTATCAATCTTGTTTTCATTTTTTTTTAAGAAGCAGGACCTTTAATAGCTGTTTTTTAGGTTCTTTGAGGAAAATATGGGAAATAAAGGGATGCCTTGCACATAGCTAACTGCTAATATAACAAGCTTTATCATTTGTTTTTTAAATTACTGCTATCATCTTTCATGCCCTAAAGTAAATTCGACGCTGTTCAGTTTCTAACCAAATATTGGATTTCATACAGATTATATTTCACATATATGCTTGTTGGGAGTCCTCCACAACCTTACTATCTTGATTTTGATACCGGAAGTGATTTAACATGGATTCAGTGTGATGCTCCTTGCACTAGCTGTGCCAAGGTAATGGTTGAATCTTACTAGTCCCTGGGTCCAGTTGGTTTAAATGAGTTGTGTAACAACTATTTTCTTCATGACTTCACACATATCCTTCAATTTGTGTTGATAAGTATCAAATGCTTGATTGATCTTTGGAATGCCAATGCTGCAGAACTCGTCCCTTAAATATTCCTTCCTTTCCTTTGCATATGTTTGTTCAGTGTACAGTCTGCCATATCAATTATTGCATTTATGTTCATTCAGTTTTTTAATGAATTTTTATTCCTGCTGTTGTTATGTAATTTCTTAATCTAAGGCCCTGTTTGTTTCACGGAAAATGATTTTTTGGAATCCACTTTACAAACTTTTCTGTGTTTGTTTGTCATTAAGAAAGTTGTTTAACTGAAAACACTTTTCAGTCAAAGAAAAATTTGGCTTGTTTCAGGAAAGTTTCTTCCTTTTATTTTAAAACATTTTCCAGAAGTTGTGAAAAATTTAGAAATGTCATGTTATTTGCTAACTATATCAAATTTGGTTCTCAAACTTTTGACTGTTATATATTTTGTTTTGAATCCTTTTTTTTGTTTTCAATTTCATCCCTTAGAATTTGATTTAATTTGATTTTTATATCAACTTTGGTCCTTATTTTTATGATTTTTATTTGCTTTTCTCCTATCATTTTTTTAATTGAAATTTTTTATCTATCAGATTTGGTCCTCATTCTTTTGATTGTTATTTATTTTATTTGAAATAATTTATGAAATTGTAATTTTTTTAATTTCATCATTTTTCAACTTTTTTATATGTTAGATTTGATCTCTATTATTTTGATTGTTATTTATTTTATTTGAGATAATTTATGAAATTAGATTTGTTTTTTCAATTTTATTCTCATTCAACTTTTTAATTTGTAAGATTTGTTCCTTATTATTTTAATAAACTTGAAAAAAAGTATTAACAATTTATTTTTTAGCTCATTTTCCATGACATAACCAAATACTAGAAAATGTTTCTAACTTATTTTTCATGATATTACCAAACATCGGAAAATAATTCACTTTCTACGAATCCATTTTCCAAGAAAATCACTTTCCAAAAGGAAATTACTTTCCAACAAACAAACGGGGCCTAAAATAACACAAAATACTAACACTAAAGGTGGCTATTAAACAAAGGCATTTCCTTTCTTTGTCTGCTTGCAAACAATAAAGTTGGCATACAAGCATTTACAGCTTTAACTATTTCGGTGGAAAAATATAGACTGTGGTCTTAATGAATTCCAGTATTAGGCATGCTGTAACAATGCTAGAAATAATATGTGAAAGAAAGTTATTGTGAATTGTAGAGTGCAGATTAGGCAAACTTCTTGTCTGTCCTGTATATTCTGTTATTTGCATTTTCATTCAGCAAGGATGTTGGCTCCCTTACACTAAGCCTGATATAAACCCTAACCAGATTTTGTGATCATATAGTTTAGCTGTCCTTGATATATGATGCAATCTTAAGGTTTTAACTATTTTCAGACCCAAATCAGCATGATTTTAATAGATATGATTAATGTAGGGTGCTAATGCCTGGTACAAGCCAAGAAGAGGTAATATAGTATCTCCAAAGGATTTGTTATGCATGGAAGTGCAAAGAAATCAAAAGGCTGGATATTGTGAAACATGCAACCAATGTGACTATGAGATTGAATATGCTGATCATAGCTCCTCCATGGGAGTTCTTGCTACAGACAAGCTTCTTTTAATGGTTGCAAATGGATCACTGACCAAGTTAAACTTCATTTTCGGGTACATCCTTCTCTCTTCTCTAGCTTATTGCAATTTTTGTCTACGTAGTTTTGTTGTCAAAGCATTGATACGTGTATACATTGTCTTTAAGGTGTGCATATGATCAGCAAGGCTTACTTTTGAAAACTCTGGTGAAGACAGATGGGATACTTGGGCTAAGTAGAGCTAAAGTTAGTTTACCTTCTCAATTGGCGAGCCAGGGTATCATTAACAATGTCATAGGTCATTGCCTTACCACTGATGTAGGTGGTGGTGGATATATGTTTTTAGGTGATGATTTTGTTCCACGTTGGGGTATGGCTTGGGTCCCCATGCTTGACAGCCCTTCCACGTAAGTACTGATTTTCTGAAGATTTCAGTTTCCCCATTTTATTTTTCCAGGCTTCCTTGTGCTTTTAGTTTTGGAATGTTTTCTGGTGGAAATTCATAATTAAAATGTTCAGCTTGGAAGAATCCATCATTTTGGTTGAAAAATCTCTCATTTTAGGTGGGAAAAATTCTAGAAAATATGGTACTTGTTAATTATTCGTTTCACTGAAGCCAATCCACCATTATTCCATTATTCACCTCTCTGTGGCTATCATTCTGTGTTATTTAAGAAAGATCAGTGAATAGTCAATTTGGAAATTGTTTTCTCATCAATTTTATTGTCTATTCTTTTCCCTTACCAGGGAATTCTATCATACAGAGGTTGTACAATTGAATTATGGAAGCAGCCCACTCAGTTTAGGTGGGATGGAGAGCAGAGTGAAGCACATATTATTTGACAGTGGCAGTTCCTATACATATTTTCCAAAAGAAGCATATTCTGAATTGGTTGCTTCTGTAAGTGTTTTCATGCCACTGGATCACAAAACACTTCATTCAAAACATTGTCACCAATTCTTCTAATCATATACCACATTGATGCAGCTTAATGAAGTTTCTGGGGCAGGACTTGTCCAAAGTACATCGGATACAACATTGCCCTTATGTTGGCGAGCTAATTTTCGTGTCCGGTATGGCAAACAAATACAAATTTATTTATTTATACTCGTACATCACTTATAAATAAGTTTTCCAAGAGGTCTCTAAATCCAGAAGTCAATGACTCTTTAGGTTGTTGGGTCTTTCTTGTGGCATCAGGAATGAAATCCTCTGGCATCTTTAAATGCCGAAGTTAGTAAGATGTTATAGATTCTACCTAGTACCCCATCAATTGTCATGCTACTTCTTTTGACTGATGTGCATTTTTCTTCAATGCGTCATGATACTCCAGAAAATTCATATACAGGACTGGTATCCCATCCATTGATTACAGCTCAATTTGTCTGTCTTTTTTTTTCCAAGGAATTATTTTCTCATCATCTCTATCTAATTTTATTATCCAAACTTGGAAGTAATTTCTTCCTCTACCATAGGCATATAACTTCTCTATGCATACCACCATCTGAATTGTTTCCATATCACCTCCAATGTTGTCGTGACCTCCAATGCAAGTAGCCTGGCTAGGGTTCGCAAGAGCTAACACGACCCATCCGCCGCCGCTGCCAGCACCATATTAAAGGGGTATTTGAGATCGTGATGTAGGGTGCTTTTCAAAATAGTTTTTCCCTTGAAAATTCATCAAAATGTTTTTTTAGATTTTTTATTTTATTTTTGATATCAACACATCAGAAAGCACTAAAAAAATCAATTTAATGCTTTTTCAAGTCAAAGAACTTTTGGAAAGCACCTAAAAGCAGAAGCAGAAGTTGTGTCAAGCACCCCCTAAATGTTATTGTCAATGTTGCATAATGCTTACAAGATCAATCTATGAGACCTGAAAGCTGCATCTTTGACATTCTATTCAACGTTGTCCACTTTTGTTATAAAAGAAAAAAAGTACTTGGTGTAATGATTGATAGAAAGCCCAATTGCCTAAAAGTAAGAATCAGAAACACATTTCCAAGCTTGAGTGCATGGATTGCAATGTCCTTTATACATACACTTTCCAAGCTCAAACAAAGTTGATGGAAGTGATGTTCAGAATTTCTTGAAATCTTCTGTTATTTTACTGCTCCATCTTTGACTTGCATAATAATGTTTGGGAAATGTAATTAATAGAGTGCACATATCACTTAAAGCCATCGTTCTAAATTAGCCTTCTTTAGTAAATGGTCAATAAATTAACCTTTTGTTTTCTATGGTATTTTATGTGATAGTAGATGGAAATGTGGGAAAGCTAGCAATCATTTTCATTTAATTTTTGGATTGGACAAGCAGTTGTAATAACCAGACAATTTAACTCATAGTTAACAGGACTATTGAAGAACTTTCTTTTCCTTTTGTTTCTCTTTTATTGTATGAAAATTTATGATGCACAGGATAGTTCCTCCTTAAATTATATTGGACTGACATTTTTAAAACTGCGTATTTGCATGCAGATCGGTTAAGGATGTAAAGAAGTTCTTCAAGACCTTAACCTTTCAATTTGGGACCAAATGGTTTGTTATCTCCACAAAGTTTCGGATACCTCCAGAGGGTTACTTGATGATTAGTGTAAGGAATCTTTAACACTAGTTTGCACACTTTGTTGAAATGTATTGACACAATGTCATTGCATGATGGGAATTCTGCTGTTCTGCAGGACAAAGGCAATGTGTGCTTGGGTATTCTTGAAGGAAGCAAAGTTCATGATGGATCCACAATTATTCTCGGAGGTATGTTAATGTGACAACTTTAGCAGTTTTGATGTCGAAACTTGTAACATTTGGTGCACTGTACAATCTCTCTCTCTCTCCATGACATACTTGTGTATACCAGGGAAAAGTAACCCTAGAACTCAACTCTGCCAAACATGCTGCCATCTTCATCTGGCATCATGTTCAGAGAGTTGAGTTCTTGTGTTGCTTTTCCCTTGTAGAGTATATTCTTCCCAATCCCTTGTGAGATATGAAGTTGCTATTTTTTGATTTTTTTAAATCCAGTTCAACTACATAGAAGTTCCTAATTTCTAAAATCAACAAAATCCAGAGCCATCATCTTCAATCTTGCAGACGACATGCGATAGATGCACCCTTGTTTTCTCGTATTCAAAACATTTCGTTCGTATCCTCATCATTCTGTTTTACAATGCTTATGTAACTCTTTACAGATATATCATTGCGGGGGCAGTTGGTGGTATATGATAACGTGAACAAGAAAATTGGTTGGACGCCCTCGGACTGTGCCAAGCCAAAAAGATCGGATAGCCTGCAATTCTTTGATGGTCTGCCATTCTTCGACGGGTAGGTCATTAAATTGTGGCACAAACCAGATATTTTACCTTCTAGTTTGGTTTTCTGCTGTGTTCTGCAAGTATTTATTGCTAGAGCTTTATAGCGAGTCTTCCATATTAAAACAATTTTCTCAGTACAGAAAGGCATGCTGAATATTGCCCGCCGTCCTCTAAGGGGTGGGTGTGTCTATTGTTACATGTCTCTATTAACCACACGACACAATACACGTTCAATATTTTTCTTTGTAAATTTGCTTACGCTTAAAACTATTCAAGAGTGCATTTGGCGTGATTTACGATTATTAACTTGTCTTGGTAGTTTAAATGTTATTTTATACAAATGATCCGAAGTAATTTGTTTCAAGAATGGAGATGACACGATTTAAAATCAAATCAATCTAGTTCGATTGAAATTTTAAGCTTTGATTGTAGCAAAATCTTGAATTAAATTTGGATTTATGAATAAAAATGGAAAGACTGCCTTTGATTTAATTCAAAAGTTATATTTATAACCAAGCATGTTTATATGCTCGTTTTACTTCCCAAGTTTTTTTTTTTTTAAAGACACTCTAGTAAAAGGTATCTTCTGCCTAAAAACACCGCCAAATAAATCTTTTCCTCTCCTTTTTCATGCTCCTCATTTTCTGTGATTTCAAGTATGCCATTTACGCTGAGAAGTATTGATTAATTCCGTTTATTTTTTTTTGTTTAAAAAGAGTTTTAAAAAAATATTTTTATTTTAAATTAATATTTTTTTTAGTTTTTTCATCTTATTTTGATATACTGATGTAAAAATAATTTTTTAAAAATAAAAATAACATTATTTTTATATATTTCTAAACAAAAAATATTTTAAAAAACAATCATTATTATACTTTTTCAATCCATCAGGTTCTCACACAAACTTTTTATGTCCAAGTTTGCCATATTTTTCAATTCATTAACATCAAGTTTGGCTGTTTTTATTACATAAATAAATATGACTAATTGACCATTTTCTTTCACTTGTTTATTTTTCAATTGCTGCAAATTTTTCTCTTTCAAAATCATGTACTTAAACGTAAATAAAACTTCTTTTAATTTGAGTCCTTTTATTTTTAATTTTGTAAAAACAATAAACTCAAATTATTTTATTTTATAAAATCAAGTATCAAGCCAAATGTTAGAATGTTATTGAACATCTCAAGAACCTTAGAGCAAGTTTATTGAGATAAACTATTAAGAACCCTAGATAAAGTTTATTGAGACAAACTATCAAAATCAAAATCCAATTAATTTAACATGAAAAATTAAATTAAAAATAAAAACCACACGATAAAAAAAAGAAAAAAATATCACTATGCGAACTCATGATATCATTGGTTGTAGTTGAATTCTAGAAAGAAAAGGGAAACCTAGCATTTTTAATTTTTTTTTTGTTAATATCTTCAGTCTGAATAATTAGAAAATATTTCACTCAAAATGCGTAGGATTGTTTCACATGCTAATAATTAGAAAAATCTGATAATAATTTTAACTCATTCAGTGAAGACAAGATATAGATCATTTAATAATAATTCTTACTCAACCATGATGAGATTCCACCATTCAATGATTTTTTAATATCAATATAAAAAAATTGATTTTTTTTACTGATATTGATATCTCTATATCTTAATCATATTTACATTCGTGTATAAATTATTCGATATAATAAAATAAATAAATGGAAGAAATATAAATCTGAGTCAAAAGATTTTAATTCAAGATAAGTTTACAAGTCGATACTACATTACAGGTTAAATAAAAAAAATTTAACATAAGAAAAAATATATAGATTATAAAGAATTATTTGGTATTGTTATTAACTTGACTTGGTGGATCAATTTTGAAACCACCTGATAGCAGTGCTTTAAGACTCGGCCTGGCCCGACGGGTCGACCCGGGTCTGTGGCCGGGCCGGGTCTAAGCAAAAAACAGGCTGGGAATTGGCCCGGTCAGACTCGGTCGACCTGGAGGGTCGACCCGGGACCTGGCCGGCCTGACCAAACCCAACTGAGACCCGAGTTTTTTTTTTATATCCTTATGCCCGAAATGACAAGAGTAAAGGGACGAATGCATTGCAGAGCAACAGAAGTGAGAAGAAGACCTAATTAATTTTAAGAAATTGTCAAACCCATTTCACTCTCAGTCGCAAAGAAGAGTAGATGAGCAGAAGACTCTTGAATCGTTGATCTCCGTTGCAATTCTGAGCATAAGGTTAGATGAGTTTTTACTTGTTTCTTTCTTCTTTCGCATTTCGCTATCCTCTGTTTCATCTTCTTCCCTCTGTTGAACTTGCAGGAGAGTATAGCAGTGGCATCGATTCTTCCCTCTATTGACCCATCGGCTCTTCCCTCTGTTGACCCATCGATTCTTCCCATCGATTGACCCATCGATTCTTCCCACAGGTATGTGTCTCGTTTTCTCTGTTCTTTTATTTTTCTGCAACTTCAAATGGTCAAATACATGTTCGTTTGCTTTGAATATTGTTGTGAATATTACTATGAAACGTGAATATTTTGTTCGTTAATTTTTGTAGCTGTGAATATTCTACAAGTAGCTATGAATATTGTTGTTAATTTTTGGCTGTCCCTGTTCGTTTACTTCTGCTTAAGTTGATATTGGCTGTCCTTGTTCGTTTGCTTCTGCTTCTGCTTCTGTTAATGCTTAAATTGAATCAGAATTTGAGACCATCCCCATGTTAATCTGCTCACTAAAAAAGAACTAGCACTTTTATTTTTTATTTTATTGATGGTGTTGGCCATTTTAGTTTTCTGTGATGTTGATATATCGATTTTATGGATGGTGTTGGCCATTTCAGTTTTCTGTGATGTTGATATAATGGATTAGTTATTGTTGAACTGCAGTTATGAGAATTTGGGTGGGTTGACCGTTTAACTGAATTTGTGAGAATTTGTTATTAGTTATTGTTGAACTGAAAGTGTCTGTGAACTGAAGTTATTGAACTGGTTGAGTTCTAAGATAAGACAGGATGAAGTATTGTGTGCAGTAGCATGAAATCAGAATTTTGTTATAGAAATGAATTGAAACTTTAATTATGGTAGTAATTAGTAATCTGGTTGAAAGAATTTTCCATTGATATCTTATAAATTATGCCAGGTCCTTAAAATGTCTTCACATGATGGTAGTACTCCAAGTAGTGATCCTTCAATGGCCCAATCATCTCAACCTTCAATTTCCATGTCAAGTGGTAGTAGAGGAAGAACAGATTTGGCATGGGGTCATTGTAGAGAAGCTCCTGAACTTAGTGTTGGACGTAAAAAAACTAAATTAGTATATTTATATTGTGCTAAAATATTTGTGGGTGGTGACATTAATCGATTCAAGCAACATTTAGCTGGAGCTAAAGGAGAAGTTGAACAATGTCGCAAATGTCCTCCTGATGTTCGACATCAAATGCTTTTGAACCTTAAAGGAAATGTTGAAACAAAAAAAAGAGTTAGAGAAATGCAAGCAAATTTCAATCCATTTAATGCACAACAAAGGGAGCATGCAGAGATGATGATTAGACAATTAGAAGATGATGATGATGATGATGATGATTATGATGAGGAGGATGATGAGGATGTCAATACTAAAAAACATATGTTACCACCAAAGGTTGCAAAAAAGAAAAAGATTCAAAGCACCAGCACTGTAAAACAATCAACTACAAGTTATGGAAAGCAGAAGAAATCTGCAACATTAGGGACATATTTCATGCCGAGAACAACTCCTGGTGCTCAAAAGTCTCTTCAGAATTGTTGGTAAAGGAAAGAAGCAGTTGAACGGTGTGATCTTGCTTTAGCGAAGTGGATGTTTGATGCATGTGTGTCATTTAATGTTGTTAACTCTGTGTATTATCAGCATGCCATAGATGCTGTAACAGCCATGAGTCCTAGTTATAAAGGACCAAACTTGCATGCTATCCGTGGTTATTACTTGGCAAAAGTGTTTGATGAAGTGAAGATTTATGTTGAGAGTTATCGAGAGATTTGGAAGAAGACTGGTTGCACATTAATGGTTGATGGATGGACATATCAGAAGAGGAGGACTTTAATTAACTTCTTAGTATATTATCCTAAAGGAACAATTTTTTTTGAAAACCGTGGATTTATCAGATGTCTCAAAGATTGCTAGATTGTTGTATCAGTTGTTTAGAGAGGTTGTTTTGTATGTTGAAGTAGAAAACATTGTGCATATGGTGACTGATAATGTTGCAAATTATGTTGCTACTGGCAGGTTATTGATGGAAGAATTTCCTTCAATATTTTGTTCTCCTTGTGCTGCTTATTGCATCAACCTCATACTCCAGGACATTGGTAAATTACAGTCAGTTTATTGTGTTGTTGAGCATGCTTCTGGTATCACAAAGTACATTTATAATTATTGTTATCCATTGTATTTGATGAGGAAGTTTACTGTAGGAAAAGAAATACTTCGTCCAACTCCTACTCGTTTTGCCACCAATTTCATTGCATTGCAAAACATTTTAGCTCATAAAGATGAGTTGAAAAACATGACTTTGGCCGAGCGTCTGCAATAAATAATCACACCCTTATGCCTCCAGGTATATAATTTTTATATTTAAAAATATTATTTGATATAGTCTTACACTTTTACTTATTTTTTTTTGTATAGATGAATGGTGGATGACATATGGAACTAGCGCTCCAAATCTACAACAATTGGCTATACGAGTGTTAAGTCAAACTTGTAGTTCTTCAGGATGTGAGAGAAATTGGAGTATGTTTGAACATATTCATTCCAAGAAGAGAAATGATTGGAGCACCAAAGGCTTAATAACCTTGTTTACGTCTATTGCAATCCAAGATTGAAACAAAAGTATTTGTCTTTTCTCTAATTCCTTAAATATTATTTTATCTTGTTTAGTAGCATTATTAATACTTATATTGTGTTTACCTTCACTTTTAATATATAGGAATTATTGGAAATGATGAAATTATGATCCAATTAATGTTGAGACAACTTTATACATTGAAAATTGGATAGTCGAAGATGACACATCAATCTTGACAATGGAAGAAGTAGAGAGTTTTCACCAAACTCTATCAACTATGACCATACAAGATACTTTAGATGATGGTAATTAATGATTGATTATTTAGTGATAAATATTATTTAAAATAAAGTATTGTTTAACACATAATATTTATTTGTTAATTATGTTTGAAATGTAGATGTCATAAATGTTAATGAGATTGAAGATGATTGTGATGATGAAGTTTCAAAGGAGCAAGATGATGATTTATTAGGTGTTGACGAGATTGATTCATTTCCATTGATATTTGATCCAAATTTTGCTCCCATGAACACAGAAGAACTTAATGTGTTCATTCAACAAAAGTGAATGTGTTGTTGATTTAGAATTTATGTTGTTGGATGTTTTGTTTAAAATATTTTAGAATTTATATTTGGTTTGTGTTTTGGATATTGAATTAAATTTATGTTGTTGGTTTAAAATTTAAATTTGGTTTTTATAAGTGTTGCATTGTAAATTTGTAACTAGTTAGGTGTTTTATATAGGTTTTTTTTTTGAGTTGACCCATCTAACCCGTGACACGATCGCTAGACCGCGTCGATGACCGGGTCGGGTTTTAAAACTATGCCTGATAGAATCCTTATCTAGTTCGAGTTTACAATTAAATCGTGTGGAAGTTGTTCCGATATGATCCAGTCAACTTGGTCAGTTCAAAAACAAACTAGCTTACCAGTAAAAAAAATCCAAGGATGAAATTGTGAAAAAATTAACAAAATAAACATCTTGACTCGACTTCTTGCCTAGTCTGGGTTTAAAATTAAATTGTATCTTGACATGATTCATTTAACTTAACCGATCCAAAAAAACAACTAAGAGATGTCACACATGTACTACGAACACAACTTGCTGTGTGCACATATAACATGTGTGTATTAATATTAAGGTTGCAGATGTCACACATGCACGACAAATCAAATTGGAATTTCAAAATCCTTTTTTCCCCTCCCCTTATTTCTATCTTTCTCTTAATTTTCTCTCATGTCTAGCATCATTTGCTTCTCAATCTCTCTCCACCATAAAAAAAAACCCTGATCTCTCCCTTCATTGTGATAGACCTCATCTCTATGTTTAGGCTTATTAAATTAGGTTTGTGTTGGTTATGTTACGGTTATAGTTGCATTAGCAATAAATTATGTTAATTAGCTTTAAATTACCCCAATCGAGTTGATAAATTATGTTATTTTGCTTCAAATTTTATGAATTACGGTTTTATTGATTATGTTTAGGCTTATTAAATTTTCATCAAAATGATGTAACTAGATGAATTTGCTATATCGATAAATAAATAGTATTTTATTGTGTTTTTTACATATTATTTTTTATAGTAAGATTATTATATTATTATGGCGACACCATCATCAAAACCAGTAATGATATTACTTACCATGGAGGAATTAACGAGTTTTTTATTTTGAGATTTGATAGTTTGTTTGCCGAACTAAAAAACTAAATATACAATGGAATTTGATGGAATTTGTCTGAAATTGACGTTGCCATACTTGGAGAATGCCCTAGGGACCATCTGAATTGATGTGTTGTTGTGTCCATTGCTAGTGATGCAAGTTTTAATGCAACAATTGAATTGGTCACCGAACTTTACTTGAATAGTAAATCTAAATGAAAAATTTTTTAAGTTTGGAGTTCACTCGGGTCCCAAGTTACAATCAAAAGACCACATAAACATCGCAAGTAACTGGTTTGTCTAGGATAAGTGGTGATACAATGAATCTAACATCAACTCAAAAAATTATACATATGAAAGCTTAGTTGGGCAATAATTGCTCCATCTAATAATATTATCATGATGAATTTAAGTCAAGTGATGATGAAGATGATTGTCATGTCAATGATGTGGTTGAGAAAGACAATAAGATGAGCTAATAATCCAAAGACTGAGATCTCCTGTTAGCGTTTAGACCATATAATAGAGAATTAAAAAATGAATTTCTTTCAACTTGAAGACTGTTTGCCAGTTGAAAATTGTGGGACAAGAATGATAATAGAATGAAGAATATGAAAGAGGAAAAATGAGTCAAATTTGGTTTATGTTTAACAAACTAAAAATAAAAGGATCATTCATCTCGTTTGGAATATAAAAATTCAAGTTTATTTTTCTCAGCGGCACAAGTGAAGGAAAAAGAAATTTTTTAATTGTTGACATATTTTTATAAACTTTGCCAAGCTCACAGAACTCAAATGCCAAATTATTTGTGCAACATCAATATGTTGGGTTCAATAATACATCATTGACAATTTACTTCTTTTACAGGGTAATATACATTACAGTTATGTTACACCATAAGCAAGCCACTGCCTATCCATACCAACCCCCTCTCATATGGCATATGAGAGCGGGTTGGTATGCATAGTTTTCTGCATTCCAGCTTCTCTCGGAATGCCGCCTTAGGAAGCAGTATGCTGGTTCTGTCAGCAGCCGACATGAAATGAGTTCTATTTAACATATTTCAAAACTGATGCAAATTCCAAATATTGTCAAGACTGGACCTTGTTATCCAACAGTTAGCTGAGCCTTCACGAGATTTCCTGTCCTTCAAGATCTTTCCCCACTTCAACACTTGTGTATTATTTCCAGAACTTCAGACTTCTATGCAATCTGATCCAAAATCCATTAGCCTCTGCAGCTATTGGCAGCTCAATAGGTTCTTTGAAATTTGCTTTCTCACTTAGTTCTTCGAATGAGTCTACAAGATTTTGCAGCCTTGCAACAAATTCAATTAAAAGGGATGTAAATGTTGCTAAAGACAACGCACTAGCACTTTCATAAGTTTTTGATTCTTCAACTTGAGGCAGTGTGTCAGTGGTAAATGAATTTCGTGCAGGCCAAGATATTTGTTTCTTGAACATGTCATCAGAGGAAATAGTTGGATGGAAGGTGGGCTTGGCGTCCACGCCGAGGGCATGCCTATCCCAACCTTTTGGTATAGTCATTGATCTGAGATCAAGGACAGCTTCACTACGGGACTTGTATTCCAGGACTTTATTTTCATCATCGTCAAATGTCAGCAAGTCTTGGGGCGCTCCCAGCTCCTTTTCCCTATTCCCAATTTCCCAGGACTCTGCATTGACAAGAAGGTATGATTTTCGATCCACTTTATTTTGCAACTCTTCTGCAGCCTCGTGTACTTCATATAGTATGTCTACTGGACCTAGTTTCTCCATCCTTTTTACTTTGTTGCCGAGTTCAAGCAACACTTTTGCTCCTTCAGCACCTACTCGTTTCAGCTCATGATGAAAGACCTGTCTTCGTTCTGCTGGAGCCTAAACATTCACACAACAGAAATTCAGTCTTTTAAAAGAATAGTACTACTGGGATGTCACAAGCTTTTCTGTTGACGCAATTCTTATGCATTACAATTATAGATTCCACCATGGGTGCACGGACAAGGCACAAGTAAGACATGTTCAATCATATGATTAACTCGGTCACCATTTCAATTGATTGACAAAACACGGAAATATTGAAGTACACGAAGCTACAGTTTTGATATTTGATGGTTCATGGATCATGTAGCATGTATTCTTTTGGCACTGAACAAACAGAGATAGCTTGCAGGTAGAGAAAGATTTTGAGAACTGCATGAAACCATTCTGAGATAAACCTATAGCGATCCATTAAAAAAGGATAAATGGATATATACAATGAAAAGAATGAAGGAACATTCATCAATGATTTGTTTCTAGGTTGTGAGGAATACATCTAGAATATAAGATGCAATAAATCATGATTCCCGGGTGCATTTTGACCATTTGATTCACCGAGTTATCACTTCAAAAAATATTTTTTGTTCAGTTAATTATTATGCCCTACACAGTATTTGAGCTTCCTGAAATGGAACTGCTGCCGCATAAAAACTTCTATTTGGCATACAATCACTTATAACAAAACACTCCTGATATATTCAAATTCAAAACAATTCTTGCAAGACTACAATGTCTAGTTAGGCTTGGGATTTGTAGCATTCAAGCCCACCACAGTAAGACTTGGAAACCATTTTGAAAAGGAAATAACATTAAGAAAAAATTCCCAAGCACGGCAATGCACAGAAGATATTATGGAAGAAAATAAAGTAAAATTTTGGCCATATATATATAGAAGCAGATAGTTTAAAAAAATTGCTTCCACAACAAATATATTTAGAAAAGAAAAAATAATTCAATGTCATCAAGCATACCAAACCACCCTCAGGGCATATGGTTAAATAAATCTAATCTGTTTAGTTTCTACTGGCAATGCCTCAATAATGAAGTTAGATATGGAAAAGCTTAACCACCTGAATTTCAGAAAGTATACATCCGTGTAGCGCCATGACCGTGAAAGCACAATGCCTTAATGCACCACTTACTTTGACATAGTTTTTCCATGGATAGTTAAATGACTTGTAAGGACCGTGAGGAGGCTCCCAAATAGCAAAACCCATCTTGGCATGGGAAAAAAAAGGAAGTTAATATTAACAATAAAATACTTAGGCATTGGGTCTCAGGTGCTGCATATTGTGTTGAAGAAATACCAGAGCATCCTCTTGGCTTGTGGATTCTACAGCTGCTCTGTAGCCACTATAGAGTGGGTCATCAGAAGCTTGGTATGTAAGGATTTTTGAGGGGATCCTTTCATATTCTGTGCAGTTGAGGTACTCATTAACACAACCTAAACATAGCTCATAGAAATTAGTACAGCCTGAATAAATGAAGCTAAAAGACAAGACTTCTGCAGTGAAATTTGCTAATTTAATCAACATGAATGAGATAATGAATTGAGAACATAGTGCATGCCAACCTTCTAATGAATTTGCCACTCTCGTGAAATTTTTTGCCACCAAGGTGTGTAAATCCTCCCCCGCCCAGATGGGATAAATCAATATATTTACTGCCAAGCCAACCCCAGCACCCAGTGCAATAAGCAAAAATCGTGATATAGCTGTATGGTTAAATTCCCCAGTCCTATACCCAGATACCATTATGAAACAGTATGTCAACAAGAAGACTCGAAATCCATATTCATAAGGCTTCATTGACGGGTACAGTTTTGCATAAGTTGCACAAAACCCTGGCAACAACAAAGCATATCAGAAAGCAAGACACATAATAACATGGAGGAGAAAGAATGGCAAGTCTCACTAAGTAAAAATGGATGCAAAACCAGACCTACTGAGAAGATGCTAAGAATAATAACAGCTTCCTCCCACGCTCCAGCCAAATGAGACAACTCTGCCATTGCCAGAGCAAGCCCTCCAGCTGATAATGTCCCAATCCCTCGGTTCAATCCTTTGCTAAGGGTAGCTCCTGAAGGAATTAAGAAAAAAAAGGATGCGATGAAACTGAAATGAATGTGTTTGCTTATGTTTGACAATGATTAAAATGCATCTGATAAAAGATTTACTCAAGGCCACACCATGTAAAGCTAAGATGGTTGGGTCATTTGGGATTAAGCCAACATGAGCTTCAATTTCAAAGCACAAGGCTGTAAAACTAAAGAAGGCTTACCCAGCAATTTTGCATTTATTAGTTGCTCTCAAGACCAGTAAACTTTGTTGAATCTGTGAACAAAACGATGGCTGGAAACGTCTAAAGGAGAAGTTTGGGATAATTTTATAAGTTGGCACTATAAATCCTTTCAATTAGACCAAAGATTCTTATCAATATCCATTACCATCACCCCATGATATTTCCATTCTCATTATGCTTGCAACCTTATCAATTTAATAGAATTAGGCGATGCAAATTCTATCCAATTCACAAGAGCCTATAGTGATATATGTATCAGCAAACTCATTGGTCTTTTTATAAAATTTAATAGAATGCTCAACGCATAAAAAAAGGGAAGTGCATATGAACTTAGAAGAATCTACTTAGATCCTTAATGAAAATCAGTAATTAAACCTGAAACAAAGTGAATTTCACCAAAAGTACTACCCATAAATTGAATTAGAGAGTTGAATTACACAATTAGAATCTATATACATTTACATCAATGTACGCGTGACACAAATACACAGAAAAATTCTTTCACAATCCAAAATCAAAAAGCATAATCACACACACAAATTGAATGAATACTCCAAAAAAGTACCACTACAGAAGAATCTCAAGACCGTTTTCATTAGAATACCCCGGACATATATACAGAAACACAGACAAACATTTAACAGTAACCCATATAACAAAATCAACCAAACCATACAGACAAACACAAGGAAAAGAAAAGGACAGAACCAATCAAACTTACCTATGCTGAATTCAAAGACAACCACAACAGTAAGAATAGCCCAAACAAAGTGTTGACTGAGCTCTTTAATTGGCTCCTTCAAGAAAATCAACAAAGAAATGAGCATCAAAGCCAAACCCATTTTAGCAGAGAAAACAATCTTTCTCGGATCAGATTTTCCCATTTGATATCCTCTAGAAGCAACATCTTGAACTTGTTTACAAAGTCCAACAATCTTATCAGACAAGAATCTATATCTGCAACAAGTTCTTGTGGGTTCATCTAGGTCTTCTTGAATATTAGGAAAGACAATCTCTGAGTAACCCTTAGTTGTTGAAAGAAGTCTCTCTCTTTTCTCGGCTAATGAGTGCCTAAAAGATCCCATTTTCGCAGCCATGGATGGATGGCTAAACAGCTCTTGTTGATCTCTGCCTCTCTTTTCTTTCTAACAAGAATTTCCTGTTAAGTAAATATTTGAGGATTCTTTTGTATAAAGTTGGCGAAACTCCAATCTTTTATGAAAAAAAAAAGAAAAAGAAAAGAAACCCAAATGATAAAAATAAATGAAAATAATGAGAGACACTAGAATCTGACAAGGAACTGAATATTCGTGCAGTTCAATAATTAAAACAAAAAAACCTAACACACTCACATTTCAGGATTAGCATAGTAAATGACCATTTTGTCCTTTTACAACAAAACTAAATGATTTGATTTGAAGAGTAATATAGTCTCTCCTTAAGACCTTTTTGTCACCAAATTTACAGGCGTCATCTTACTCGTCTGATATTTTTATTGTATATTAAAATTACTAAATAAAATGTAAAAGCAAAATTCATTTAATATTTTTCAGAATTTCGTTTTAATTTAAAAATTAAAATAATTAAATTACCTTCCAAATTAAAATTTCTTAGGCTTGCTTTTTTTTATGTCTACTTGAATTTTTTTTAATAATTATAAAAAAAATTATTCAGAGCAATTAAATAATTTTAAAATATAAAATATTATTTTTAAAAAAATATTAAAGCATGGAAGAGACACTGTACTCTTCAAGCAACACTAGTGTCTTCCAACAACCAAAAAGAACTAACCACTATCTCATCTAAAGAGTCAAATGGTGGCATATTTTATAGAGCGACTCGTACATAATGGTTTGGTCATGATTGAATTTCCCCTCTCTTTTCTTTTTTTTTATCCTAAAATATCGCGTTGGCCCAATCAAAACCAAAATTAAAAGTTGTCCTCCTATTTTGATTTTATTTCAATTGTAGTCCTTATTCTTTTGATTACTTTTTATTTGTTTTGAATCAATTTTTGATTGATTTGTTTTTCAATCTTATCACTTAGCATTTAGTCATATTTGATTTTTATATCAAATTTAGTCCTTATTCTTTTGATATCTATTTATTTTTTATATCATTTTTTTCAATTTCATCTTTTATTATTTTATTTCATTTTATTTTCATGTCAGATTTGCTCCTTGTTCGTTTAATTGTTTTTTTTTTCTTTGGTTCCTTTTTTGAAAGTGATTTTCTTTTTTCAATTACTTCTTTCAGCATTAGATTTGTTAAAGATTAAACTTCATTTTTTTTGTGCGTTGATCCCAGTATCGTGATTCAGGTCAAAAGTATGAAATGTTAACTTGGGTTGAGATTGGTCCCTTTTTTTTGCATCATTTTTATTTTTCAATTTCATCAACATAGGGTTTACATAAGATTAAACTTCTTTTTTTTTTGTCATTATATGAGGGTAACCCAACCTTATAATCTAGGTTGCGAATTTGTCATGCTAACTCGGATTAGTTCGAACATCATCTTACATTATTTTGTTTTTATGTCAAATTTGATCCTCATTATTTTAATTGTTTTTTTATTTGGATTTTTTTAAAAATAATTTTTTTTTTCAATTCCATCCTTCAATATTGAGTTGGTTAAAAATTATGCTCTATATTTTCTTTTTTAATGTGATGATGTAACACCCCTCATAGATGATATGTGATCACACATTAAAATAAGTGGAACATCACTATAATAACATGAATACATATTCATCTTTAACCCTAGCCATAATCGACCATGAAATTAAAAGACAATAAATTCAGATAGAATAATAACCATGTAAGATTAATAAACTTAAAAAATCAACATCATATATTTAAAATAGAAAAGCAACCAAAAAATTATTGTATTAATTGTATAAAGTTGATGTCATCATTATCATTATAACTTCATAATAAAAAGAATAATATTAAACCATAATAGTTTTGTGATTTATTTGTACAATCCTTCAAAATTATCAAAATAAACATAAGCATGAAAATCCTACAACTAGATGAAAACATTTAGGAAATCCTACAACTAAACATTATATCAAGTCATCTAATTTTGTGGTGCACATTATGAACCTGTAAAAAATAAAACATGCTAAACAATAAGGATAATAGTTATATTTCATAACATAATATTAATCATTCAACATACAACAATGACATTTTCTTACATATACAGATGATACTTACAAACCATTTAGCTTTTTAACATAATTTGACCTTAATTTACCATACACCTTACCTCTACCAACTAGTAACATAACACCTTAACATATTAATCTTGCATTTAAATAATGATTCATCCACATAACTCTAGGATTCAACATAAAGCACATAACCTCCAATCTTTTGGTTGATCCCTTTTATAAAGCATGGGCCTATAATGATGTTTCTTACACTAACACAAATAAGTAGCCCACAACATAAATATCTTTACTCTAAAACCCTTTTTAATCACCCTTTAGAGGTACGATAACATAATCAACAAGTAATCCATGTCCACCCACATCTATGCCGAAGATGTATACCAAACATCTTTTTGGTCTCTACTCATGCGGGTGACTATTATTCAACATCTATCCCCACACCTGTGGCCGATACAAGAAAATTGACCCCATTTCTTATGGTCAACCTGAAATAACCATTTAAAGTCATACTCATATGGATGACTTCTATACATAAAATATGTATCCAACACGTCTTTATAGGGACCTCAATCCTAGCCCCACTCATATAGCTAGCTTCCATAAATATAACTCATGCATACTTGTATCTTAAATACATATTTACAAGCTAAACCCCTCCTTGGGGTTAGTTTCCATACAACATTTCATTCAATATAACCATTATTAGATATCAATCTTAGCCCCACTTATATGGCTGGCTACCATACCGCAACACAATTGTCACGATACATATCACAATAAGATTTCATTAGTCTTTTACCAATGCATTACCAAGCAACATGTAACTCATCACCAATATACAACTTTTAAAAATTAATACTTGTATATAATACTGAAAAATTAAAAAGGATGAGGTGACAAACATCTACATGATTCCCTCACTAGTCTGATCTTTCTTGCTTGGGGTTCCGCAACTGATGCCTCTTCTACATCACACAAAGTCTTACATTAAGTGCACTCTTTAAATATTAAGAATTTTCTTCGTAATTTTTTCAACAATTTAAGTACTTATTGCATATGAATTCTATCCCTTACATTTTCACACCTTATGCTTAAGGTTTCCAACACCCAAAGTTTTGCAATCATAACAATATCTTCATGCAAGCTACTTACATGCACACATGCATTATGTTTTCCTTTCCACATTTTAATCACCAAAATTCCCCATGTTAATTAAGTTTTAGGATTGCCCAAATCAGTCCCCTTACATCCCACAATAAGGCTATCACAACTGCCTTATTTTAGGCATTTTTGGTCATAAAAGAGTTTCTAAACTTTTCCAAATCAGGACTGCTACTTCAGCCCTTATTTTCATCTTCTTAGGGTGCCAAAACAATCCTTTATTTTACAACAGCCTCGATTTGTGCACCTAAAATACCCCATTTAACCCTCATATCTCTCAAATTTAAAGTTGTCGTAACATCCATTTTCTTCTCCATGTTGGGGTGTTAAATCAGCCATTAACACACATATTATAGCTATTTTTACAACCATGTTTCACCTAAAATGGATCACCATCTCCTCCCCCAAATCTCACAATACACCCCACACAATTCTTTCGAAACATACAACTTCAAACCCAACAAACAATATCATCCAGTCACAATAACACATCCAATGATCATAATCATCTTGACTGAAATTAACACCTTGGGGTTTTTTTTCCAAGAGTTGTCTTCAATTCCCTTTGTTATTTACAAATGATTAACCTCTGCAACATATTGATTAATCAATTTACATGTATGGTAATTTTCTTAAAAGTCATTCAAGATCATGAAATTCAAGAATCCAAGAACTTAGTTCTTTCTTCCACATTATATGCAAGAATCAACTACTCCATAATCAACTATCAATAAACATTAAAAATCAAGAAATTCAATACAACAATGCATTCTCCCATGGGTGGCCATTTTGGCTGAACACCCCTCCCCCTTTGCCTAATGGATCTCCCTTTAAAATTTATGACAAGAATTTATTAAATCATCACACATATTTATAAAGATTTTTAAATCCTAAGGAGATATGCCTTCTCCGTAATCTTTCTAACTCTAAAATTAAAATAATCAAGAAATTCAAGAATTCTTTAAACTTTATGCAAGAAGTCATATTTATCACACTAATAAGGTTCATTCAACAATAATTTTTTCTCAAATTCAAACAAAAAACAATCACTTATGTATAACCCAAATTGGTCAAACCTATCCTCCTTTCTTCTTTGAGATTTTTTAAAAAAATTTTAAACAACTCCTTACTTAATAGTACTTCATTTCTATACCTATTGATCAATTTTCTCATTAGTTTTCAGTTTCCCCAAGTTCTCAACATAAACCCTAAAATCAAAATTCAAATTTTTCCTATATGTTTCAAGGTAATGGAAAGTCTTTGATCCTGCACCCTATAGGTTGTATTAACTTCATTAATTCATCAAGAATTCCAACAAAACACTTTCCCATTAAATTCTTTTTTTTTTGTCAAATCCTCTATCCCTAGAATTCCTAATGGTTTTCATTTTATTTTCAGCATGGAACCATTTTAAAATTTTTAAAAAAATTTTAAACAACTCCTTACTTAATAGTACTTCATTTCTATACCTATTGATCAATTTTCTCATTAGTTTTCAGTTTCCCCAAGTTCTCAACATAAACCCTAAAATCAAAATTCAAATTTTTCCTATATGTTTCAAGGTAATGGAAATTCTTTGATCCTGCACCCTATAGGTTGTATTAAATTCATTAATTCATCAAGAATTCCAACAAAACACTTTCCCATTAAATTCTTTTTTTTTGTCAAATCCTCTATCCCTAGAATTCCTAATGGTTTTCATTTTATTTTCAGCACGGAACCATTTGATCATAATTCATCCTCATCTACGTTCATGTATTTAACAAGAACCAGGGTTTTTCCTTTACTAACATTCAAATCCTTAAAAATTAAGAATTCAATAAACTCAATCTTTCATCAATATTTCATGCAAATAACTACATATATTTAATCAAAGATGTTCCCTTAACATACGTAAATTTCAATATGAATACACACCAAGAAATTCGTGTCTTGGCCGAACTTCTCTAAGGTTCCTACCAAAAACTTTTCTTTAAAATTCTTGCTTAAGGTAAATAGTATTTATTACAAATTAATATAAAGGTGGAGCTGGAGGAGGAGAAGGACGAGGAGGCTGGTGGTTATACGGCCAAAAAGGATGAGGCGCACATATATCACCACTCTGTGATGCCATGTTTATGACCATTTCGCGAAGCTGTTCATGATTCGCTTTGAGTTGTGCATACTCCGCTGATAGGTGATCATATTTTTTGATGAGATAAGTCGTGTGTTGCTACAAGGCCACAAACTCCTTAGATTGGGTGCTCGATACTGATTGGAAGCTCCCAACGGTTGAAACACTACGGGCTGCCTACAAGTTCTCAGCCGTAGTGTTGGAGAGCTCGTAAACCCAATTTTTATTGGGTCCACCAGACGATCCAACCTCCATCCACAAATCCGGATCGAATTCCGGACGAGTCAAAGGATAGTCCCCATATCTCTCCCTTAACCGGCTATTATAGGTTTCCTGAAAATAAAAAAAAGTAATCATCATATTCATTTCAATAAAAATAATAACTTACAAAATAAAATGGTTGAACAAACATACCACGAAGTGTTAAGCACGGTTGTCAACGAACTATTGTACCCCCTTTTGGCGGTCTTGACTCCGCACGTGCATCTCCACAAACAGCTTCATCAGGCTTGCTCACGTCCAAGAGACGTAGCCTATAATGAAAAAAGATTAATTAACAACAAATTAATTTAACAATATATTTCATTTAAATTAATCTTACCATCTGTTTCGCATGTGCAGTAAACAGAATGGAGCCGCTGGTGTGCGTTGTCACCGAGCCATGAATTGGTTGATTCCGGTTGCCAGCGCCGGACTGTGAGTGTTGTGTGAACCGCTCAGATGTCACGTGCTCAAGATAGTGCGGCCATATATCTTCCGGGATGTATATCGGTTTGAAATCTCTCCAAACTGCCACGTCGTTCCGCCTTGGAGACCCTTATCTCTCGCGGTTTTTTTTGCCTTTTTTGTGATTCATACCAAAAATCACGCAACCTACTTCTATAGCGAGAAATTAGATGTTGAAACATAAATTGTTTTCTAAAAACATCTTGTATTGTTTTCGATGTTACCTAGTTGCCGCGTGATTTTCCTACACCCTCCTCACAACTTTGTCATGCGCCCTGTCCCGGGCGAATTTGTGCTGTGTATAAATAATTAGATAAATAAAAATGATAATTTATTTACAATTATATTAATAAATTATTAGAAATAAGTTGGAATTTAGAAATTAACACCAACCTCAAATCTGTTAAACCATACATCGATTTGAGGTATCCATTCAGGATCTCTAGATACCTGACTCCATTGAAATAATGGAATCTCCATTGACGATTTAAACACTGATAATATTACTCGGGCGGCCTCAATGTTTGTGAACCTGAAAATAAATTAAATTAATGAAATATTGATTAGTTGTTCATAAATTATGTTATAATTTAAAAGAAAAAACTAAAACCTTAACAAACTTACATTAATGAAAAAACTAAGTTTGTTAACTTTGTTAACAAACTTAACATACTCACGTCACTATATGGAGTTGACGTTTTGAATCCCTCGGTGATTCCGTCGATAAAAAATACCTGCAATAAACCTCCACGTTAGCGAACCGCCCATTTTTTTTTATATATTCTCAACATTCCATCCGTAATTTCATCGGTAGATACCGACGGAATTTGACCATCGGTGTCTACTGATGAAATTATCGACGAATTAAATTCAGTCGGTAATGGCGACCTCAAATTGCCGACGAAAATATTCCGTCGGCAATTCCATTGGTATTAAGCGAATTTCTGGTAGTGACACTCGTAAGTATATTGACTATGATCTTAATAATAAAACTATCTAGGAGAATGGAACCAAAATAGATGTAGTTAGAGATGATTTTTGATGAAGCACATTATGAAGGATGTGTCTCATATGTGCTTAAGGAGAATTTTAAAATTGAAAGGGTCCACGTAGCTTAAGGATAATTTTAAAATTGAAAGGGTCCACGTTGATGTTCTTGGACTATAAATAAAAGTTGTAAAGTAATTAATTGTCCAAAAGTTCTCCCAATAGATAAACCATCACACATCTTATTGGTATAATATAAAAAGATATAAGAGTGTTTAGTCTTTATAGTGCTAAGTCTCTGGTTGGTTTGGAGTTTGAGAAGGTGGCTACAAGAGTTACCAAATATAGTTTTCAACAAAACACTAAGATTGAATCCGTTGCCGGGGAGGATGAGCATATTACTAGCAAGTATGATGCTTCTAATGACAAGGAAAAACATGTTATGTGTTGATAAATTTTGATTGGATAGCCATGAGATCAGGGTAAGAGCAATTTAAACTCGTGAATGAGTTCTTTCCAACTCAAGAAAACTAATATAAGAGATTTTTCTCTAAAATATAGCTTTATATTATTGGGCATAACTTTTAATCTGGTTGCTAGATTGAGCTAAAATTGTTTTAGGTGATTCTAAAGACTCTATTTCATATAGGGTTAAGATTTCTTAGCCATTAAAGTTTAGAAAGGCCTTCAAATAAGGTTCAAAAGTTACTGCTCGAGATTTGTAATATTTTCCTAGTTAATTTAGGATTATTTTTCCTATTTAATTTAGACATCTTTTATTATTTTTAGCTTTATTTTAAGACTTTTTTAATTATAAATTAGGTTTTTTAACTTGTATTTTAGTAGATTACTTGGAAAATGACTTGTTGAAACTCAATACTAAACAAATCTAAAGGTGCCTTTGTTTTTCCAAACCTAAAAAGCATCCTTTGTAATAGTCTGACCTAACCTGCCAGATATTGTCCACTTTAGGCCTTACCGCCCTCACAGATTTGTTTTTGGTGACCACGCATGAGCCCAAAATGCGTCTGACAAGTTAGCAACCAGCACTACTAATAAGGCCAGCTACCAACTCCTCACCCGCCGATATGGGATATTACAATCCACCCCTTTAAGGAGCCCAACGACCCCGTTGGCACAACTAGACAGGCAATGAGGTTGGCTCTGATACCAAATGTAACAGCTTGGCCTAACCTGCTAGATATTGTCTGCTTTGGGCCTTACCGCCCACAGATTTGTTCTTGGTGATCACGCACGGCCCCAAAGCGTGTCTAATAAGTTAGTAACCATCACTACTATTAAGGCCAACTACCAACTCCTCACCCGTCGATATGAGATATTACAATCCACCCCTCTTAAAGAGTTTAAGATATCTCGAATTTCTCCTTTTTTGCTGTCTTTTTTTTAAGTTCAAAATATTCTCTGTAATATCCCAATTATTAGAACAACATACTATTCATAATTTAGGAAAAAACATGATAATTTTTTATTTTATTTTATTTTAAATCAAATCCATACAAGGGTTCACCAAAATTTCTACTGAAATTTTGACAGAGTCTTGTCTATACTGAGAGGTCCCAAATTATCGACAACAACTTGTTACACTTCTAGTAACCATTATCCACTCACGACCTAGTCATCCTGGGTCTCAATTCCAACAATCAACATCAATGGAATCACAATCTCTCAATCATTAACATAATAAAAATGAAGTATTGAATGATACTAATTAAGTAAACACACATATATGTAGATTATAAATACATGAAAATAAAATTTAAGTTCATACATTCAATTTAAAAGATATTATTACAATTCAAGTCGTAACAATTTCTTAAGATACAAAATACATAAGTATTCACCTAAAGCTAGATAACTAAAGGATAGAAAGATTTGAAAATCACTCCTGTTGTGAGTGTGATGAACCTGAAACAAATACAACAATGAAATATAAATATCATGGAAAACACTAGTAATATTGGTAATCAAGCAATTTATTCAAGACTAATATTCATTCATATTTCCCTACAATTCTTACTTAGTCCTTTTTAAGATTTCTTTCTCAAGAATTCACTAACGTTTTCCATTCCATTCGTAATCTCCAACCAATATCACATATTTATACCGAAGGACAATTTCTCCAAGAAAGTGTTGATACCAATTTATTGGTATCATTAACCATCATTCATCGGATAGCTAATCAAATCCTTTTTTCTTATTTCTTCCCAAAACCTTGGAATGGTAATGCCGATACTAATAAATTCTATTAGTATCATTAGTCTCCCTCACCAGATTCGACTAATCAAATTTATCATAAATGTCGATATCAATACATCCTCTTGATATTATTAACTATTCCTAATCCGAAATAGTTAATCAAGTCCCAACAATACTTTGAAATATCATCGGATAGCTAATCATATGGGCCCTTGACATCAATAGCCTCCATACCAGAAATAGCTAATCAAGTTGCATGGAAATGCCAATATCGATATAGCCCATCGATATCATTAACTATTCCTAACCCATAATAGTTCATCAAGTTCAATATCCCCCATGTTCCGGGATGATCATATCGATTTTAGTAAACCCTACTACATCATTAGCCTCTGGTTCTTGAAACCGACTAATCTAATCCAGAAAAATGCCAATAACAATGGAACCTATTGGTATCATTAACTATTCCCCAGCAAAATAGTTAATCAAGTCTATTTCCATTTCTCATTCATTTCATTAGATGCTTTCCTTTTGGAAACATTTATATATAAAATCTAAAAATTAAACAAGCTTTCATAATTATGTATATTTAAGAAAGATATATGTGTAGAATACCTACTTGTTGCAGAAGCTCAGCTCACGCTTCCTTGTTGTTGTTGTTGTGACCCTTCTAAGGTCCCTCCTGAATCTACAGGTATACCACATCATTTCTTACTCTGTTACATTTTCTTTACAACAATAACAATAATAATAACGACAATGTTGACTTCTTTTTAACAATTGTTTCCTTTACATTTATATTTCCCATTATATCCCTTTAGATCATTATTCTTTATTAAATTATAACTATCATCACCAATTCGGTTTTGAATATGACATATTTCCTTTGAAACCTAAGACACGACACCACACATTTCCTTAGTGAAAGAAGTCTGATTCTGCCCCTAACACAACTATGTTTCCCTATTCTGTCAATTGGTCGAATTTGCCAGCAGAGGTGACAACTTGACCTCTCCTCAGATATTTACCTATATTTGGAGTTCTGGAGCTTCAAATTAAGCGAGGTTGAATTTGTTGGAAAGCTAACATCCCTAGCTATAACTTCTATGAAGAACCCTTCCCCGAAGTTTATCATTTTTAGGCCCGAATCTTCTCTTATCAAGTTTTCATGCTTTTCCGATTAGTGAGTGACACGATCAAAGAGTTGATGTCTTATCCCAAGTGCAGGAGTGTCA
>Ga0325414_1000074_pt1 | contig 52511 bp, 28 predicted proteins | sample PopdelMetagenome_8_FD_206183 | JGI IMG/M metagenome (GOLD analysis project Ga0325414, IMG submission 206183) | Populus deltoides microbial communities from Bellville, Georgia, United States - Leaf-PdKOR-R3 | ecosystem: Host-associated > Plants > Phyllosphere > Phylloplane/Leaf | place: USA... | reverse complement strand
GTCCATGTCGTAGCTTGGGGAGAGACACTACCTTCCAAGCTGTCCATGTCGTTTTGTTAGTGAGCTTAATGATTCAATTTCAATGAAGTCTCAAAGTTCGATCAGCCATCTCTGAAATGGAAAAAAAATCAAACAAAAGCATGACCATGTTTATCATCAAGAAGTCACCATCAAGAAATCAGCACTAATATTACACCCATCAGGTGATCATTATCACAAAATAAATATTATTATTAAACTCTTGTAGATTAATCATAAAAAAATAAGTTTTATAAAAAATAAGGAATAATTGATTCAATAAAAATATAAAAATAGGTTAAAAACTCAAATTTCAATGCTTTTTTTATTAAAAAAATAAATTAACATAAGTTAACTAGGCTGACCCTGAAACTTAATAACTATTAAATTTCCAGTTAAATTTAATAACTATGGAAATAAACATGTTCGATGATCTTCTCTTGTTTTATAATGTTTTTTATTTTTCTATAATGATAATTTATAACCATTATATTAATTTCAAATTTCATCAATTCTATAAAGATCATTAATTATTCTTCAGGTTTGTCTCATATATATTAATTAGATATTGATATCAAATTTATTATTTCAAAAATATAGAAAAAACCACGATCAACAAGTCTAAGTTTCAAATTTAAACGCATGTGCTATAATGAAAAATGACATTTTCTTCCAAACCTCACTCGTGACAATGTCGATGAATATCATTTTCATCGTCCTAGTCACGATTTAGCGATAGAATATTCAAAAGAAGAAAGATATTCAAGCCACAAAAGAATTGATGAACGTAATTGCATGGTATCTTGTCTATCACACGAGACTTCTGCTGTCCTCTCATCCTCGTGAAATCAGTGGAAGAGTTAAAGAACGATTGCCTCGCAACAGGAAGATATTGATTGTATTTTGTGTGAAGAAAGAAGCAGAACCGTTGATCAGCCATCGTCCCGATCGATTGTTCTTTCTGAGAAGAGACAACGGAAAGATCAAAGGGTGAACCATCAATCAATATCCCCGCGAATATCAATTTTTGGGATCGATACAGACACCTGCCAGAACCAGTCATTTCCTGGAAGTAACTCCTATCGTTGCCCACTACAAACCAGGAATTGTCCCATGCAGGACAGTATTTTTTTACGGTGGTGCACGGTGGGATCATGACCAGCTGCATGTCATGTCATTAAATCATGCACAGCAAAAATGGACAGAAACACGCACACTCACTCACACATTTTCTATCGCTTTCTGATTGGCCATGGAAATTTCGAATTGAGACGCAAGCTTTATCTTCCTGTCAATGGAGAAGATAGATTTTGGGAATTCTTGGCTGATGATGTGCAGATTTGCAGCTAGCTTTGTTGGCTTTCTCTCTTTCACCTTTCCATGACAAGTCGGTTTAACATTAAGGTAAGATGATATTTCATGATTTAAACATTTTGTTGTATTGCAACTCGATCGATAGACTGAACGGGTGATCAATATCCATTTGTTGATTTCTTATATTTGTTTGCTATCTCTTTTGAAAAAGACATGCCAAAGTTATTTATATTTGTCTCTTTAGAATGAGTTTTGATTTTTCTAATGTAGAAAACCACATCGGATGCTATATTGTGTTATAATAACTTGCATATTAGATAAATAAATAAATAAAAATTATCTTATAATGAAAAGGTAAGAAGTTTTATTGTACATGAGAGACATTAAATCAATTAATTTAGATGTTGGAGGGAAAACTAATTTTTATATATATAGCTTTATGTAAAATAAATATTTTTTTATTTTTGGAATTAATTAATTATACATGATATATTCTGCCAAGTTACTCAGTTAATTTGTCCGAAGAGTTCCACAAATATTGTCTTTAAATAATGTTATTTTTCTTATAAATATAAGTTTGATACCAGCATAACTCAATTAGAAAACAATCTTCTTCTCTCTCTACTTCTCCTTTTTAAATTCTCTATTTATGTTTAATAGAAACAAAATTGAAATTAAATAAAAAACTTATAAAAGTTGTTGTCTATAAGTTTCAAGGTTTCATTATATCCTGACAAAATATTGCTTTAACTCTGAAGCAAACATAGTGAGGGCAATTAAATATTTTTTGTCGTGGCGTACACGATGTCGGATGACAGGTGTGGCTCCTAGATCAAGACGATTTTTGGATGTGTTGGGATTAATCACCCAGTGTTATGGTCACTAAAAAACTTAATGGTCTTCGAGAGTCTGGGTAAAGGGATTAATTATGCATGGAGAAAACATATCACCCTCAGTACACCCTACCTATGGTAAGCAACATTGTTGATTGATTGTTCTATATCATGTTTTTATTCACTAGTCTGTCTAATATTTAAAAAAAGTCATTCTCGACATTGAGATCCTTCTCTCATTAGGTTCAAACCTAACCATTCTAATTCAAAAAAATAAACAAAAGGTCTTGTTTTGAATTTTTTTTTTCCAAATCTTAATGAATAATTGCAAACTTGTTATGATACTCATTAATTGAATTTATTTTTATTTTTATGAGTATGATAAAATACAATTTTTATTTCTATTTTTAAAATAAGCATGAAAATTTTAGAATTTGGTTGTATGCACACAAATAAAAATATATTTTTTTGAATTTTTTTCAATTAAGGAATTTTTTATTTTTTTCTTGAAATTTTGAAAAAAAAACAAGTATATTTAATATTGGGTTAGTATCTTACAATATAAGTTTACAACCTAAATATTAAATGACAAGGGTGGAGAGGGACCCACAAATAAATTTAAAATGGTTCTTGAATTTTTTTTTAGAATGTTTGGAAATTATTTGATGGTTTGTTTGGCAAAAGCACAACAAACGAGAAAATAAACATTGCTGGAAAAACAATAAGGCATGTTTTCCAAACACACCCTTAACTAAAGATCAAAGGCTTAAAAATGTCTTAAGATCAATAAAATTTAATTGAGTTCATAAACATCTGATTTTGAACTTTTCTTCCTCAAATTGAATTTTCTTTATCAATAGAGCTCTTATCAGTCAACGATATACTGTCAAATTTTAATATGTGCATTTTTGAACCTCCTCAACCAATTTTTGGTAGTTTCTAGGCGCTCCAAAATCCTCTTCTCACTACTATTATTTTTTGGATTTCTTTCAAATATATATATTTTTTGTATTTTGTCTTTTTTGTGTGAGGGCCTAAAAATGGGTGACAATAGATGCCTCCTCTTTATAATACTTATAAAGCAAAGACTAAATAGTAAGTGTTGAAAAGATAAACAAAACTAAACTTCCAAAACTAATCTTCTCAAAGCTTGGTTGATTTGAAACTTTGTCTTTACAACAATCCTCTTCAACTAGAAACTAATGATCACAACTTGCCTATTCTGATATCCCGCTTAGGCAATCCTCTAAATTCTATCTTTGGTTGGGTTAACCTGAAATCCCATATGATGATTTCATTTAACTAGAACCTAAAAAAATGTCTTTTTTTTTTTTTTCTGACAACAGGGTTTGAGCTTCTTCGTTTTCTTCATAATTTCCTAATGGTAGATTTCTTCTCACTTTTCTTCCAATGTTAAGATAATATTGGTGGCTCGGTCATCTTGAGATCTCACCTGGCGATCTCCAGAATCTAAAAAATATATATGTGTAGCTTAGTCAACTTGGAATCCTATTTGGCGACTCCCTTTAACCAAAGCTAAGTTCCATATATGGTTGAGTTAACCTGAGATCATATTTGACAATCTTCTTTAACCAAAACAAAATTATGTGTTTAGATTGGCCAACCTGAAATCTCATCTAGTGACTCTCTTTAACCAAAGCTAAATTTCATGTATGGTTGAGTTAACTTGAGATCCTATCTGGCGATCTCCTTTAACAAGAACCAAAGTCGGTGCGTAGCTTGGTCAACCTAAAATCTCATCTAGGATTCCTTTTAACCAAAGCTTAATTATGTGTGTTGGTTGGGATAAGCTGAAATCCCTTCTAGAGATCTCATTTAATCAGAACCAAAATCAATGTGTAGTTCGATCAACTTGAAATCTCATCTGGCAACTCCCTTTAATTAAAGCTAAATTTCATGTATGGTTGAGTTAACTTAAGATCCCATCTGACGATCTCCTTTAACCAGAATCATAATTCCATGTGCAGCTCAGTCAACCTGAAATCCCATCTGACGACTCCCTTTAACCAAAGCTAAACTCCATGTGGTGTGGTTAGGTTAACCTGAGATCCTATCAGGAGATTACCTTTAACCAAAGCTCACTTTTGTGTTGCAGTTGGATTAACCTAAGATCCCATCTAGCGACCAAAGTCTTGTACGTGGTTTGGCTAACCTGAGATCCCTTATGGCGATCCCCTTTAACTAGAACCAAATTCTATCTATATGTAGCTTGGCCAACATGAAATCCTATCCGGTGATTCCTTTTAACCAAAGCTAAAATTAGTGTTGTGGTTGGGTTAACCTGAAATTCCATTCGATGATTTCCTTTAATCAAGACCAAAAAGGTGTGTGTGGTCTCACTGTAATGGGTGACCTACTTAAAAGATATAAAAGAGTTTTGAAAGTGATCTTATTGTAATGGGTGACCTACCAGGTGAAAATAATATGAAGGGTGGTTTCATTGTTATGGGTGACCTACCCAAATGAAAGATCTCATTGTAATGAGTGATCTACCTAGATGGAAAAGGAGAAGTTCTTAAAGTTGTCTCATTGTAATAGGTGACCTGCTCAGGTGAAAAATATGAAATGATCTCATTGTAATGGGTGACCTCCCCAAATAGAAGAAATATGAAAAAATGATCTTATTGTAATGGGTGACCTATTAAGGTGGAAAAAATAAAAAAAATGAAAATTGGTCTCATTGTTATGGGTGATCTACCCAGGTGAGATGTGTGAATAAAGAAAACCAGTCTCATTGTTATGGGTGACCTATCTAAATGAAAGATGGTCTTATTGTAATGGTAACCTGCCAAGATAAAAAATAATGAAAAGTGTGCTCACTTTAACCAAAGTTTGTCTGTTTGTTGCTCGGTCAACTTGGAATCCTATTTGGCGAATCCCTTTGAGTAAAACTAAATTTTGTGTGCGGTTGGGTTACCTTGAGATCTCATCTAGTGATCCCCTTTAACCAAAACCAAAGTCTGTTTTCAGTGTAGCTCGGACAACCTAAAATCCCATCTAGCAACTCCTTTTAACCAAAACTAAATTTAGTATGTGATTGGGTTAACCTGAGATCCTTTTTGGTGATCTTTTTTAACCATAACCAAAATTATGTGTGTTCCTCCTGATGGCAGGTTTGGAAAACTTGGTGCTTCCCGTTTGTAGGGTTAACCTGATAATTCTCGATCAGAGGTTTTTGAGAATTCAATGCTTCCTGATTACAGGGTTGACCTGGAGACTCTTCTTGATGAGGAGGTTGATCTTTGAGATTTTTCAAATGATAGGGTTATCTCATCTTGTTCTCGTTCCAGGGTCAAAATCATGATTCTTTGTTTATTATCAACTCAATGATTCTTTCTTCGTCCACAATCTTGTTGGACTTCATTGAGGATTTTTCCTGTAACAAATTAAAAATATGCGTGCAATACTTTGAGGTTAGATGACATGCATGCATCCTTACCTGGTTTGAAATATAGACCCCCCCTCTTTAATGTTCCATCATCACAGGCTATCTTTGTTTGCTATCCAAAGCTTTCTTTGTTTTTCTAATTGATCGGCTCATTTGTGTGCTAGCCTTTCACTCAGATGTGAGTGCAGTGCCCATCCTGGGCTGTTCGTGAAGATTACTTCTCTCGTTGTTTATAAAGCTTGACCTTGCCCCCCAAGTGTAGTGTGACTTCATTCTTCATGAAGAAGCTAAACCAATCATTCATCTCTTGTATTCTCTTAATAACTATTCTTTGATTGGTTGTGTGTGTCCAAGTCGTCTAGACATGTGTCTCATAGCTTGCGGTAAAAGGCTCTTTGTTGTATGCTCGATGTTGTTCTCAATGGATTCCTCTCAACTCATGTAATCAAATTGTGAAATGAAATGCATAGGCATCCTCAGTAATGTTTATCACCCATATTCATGCGGTGAGGTGCATTTTGGGCTTCGAAGTAGAGGGTCCCATAGTCACTCTCAGTGGTGTGCATCTTTTCAATATTCATTCAAGTGCCACTATGTGATCATATATACCAGGAGTCATAACCATGTTTAGAGGGTAACCTAAGATGATGATATGAGAACATCTTTTAAACACAACAATGTCCCATAGTCAGTCTTGGTGGTGTGTATCATTTGACATTCATTCAAAAGCAACTGCACGATAACGTTTATCATGAGTCATAGAAATGTTTGAAAGGATAATCTCAGGATGACAATATGAAGATGTCCTTCAAGTGAAACATTGTTCCTCAATTGCTATTGAAGTTAACTTAGATCATGGATTGTTTTTGGACAACATCATCGTCAATTGATCTAAATATGCTCGTTCTTTTGTCTATCATCAAAAGACACTTGTTATTGCCATATACTAAACATAACTTTGATTGATTTCATTGATTCATCATTCGAGTCTTTCTTTGCCTCCCAGTTGATCTGAATGTTGTTTGTCTTCCTTCTTAGGGTCCATTGTATTGCCCCTAGCTAGTCAACTTTTCAAGGGTGATCAAGAAGTGTTGATGTCATTTTTATCGAGGATTTTGCAAACTTGATTGATATTATTCTTGTTTGATAATCTTTCTTGTTCTGAAATCAACTCTCACCTTTCAAAGATCATGTCTATTCAAAGTCTAGTTTGTTAAAATGAAATCAAAGATGTCATTTTTTTGAAAAGATCTTTTGAAAATCAAGCTTTTTGGTCAAAGACCTAACACATGCCATACATGTAAGCCTTTGATTGTCTTGTATTTTGAATGCAGAAATTGACCCGTTATAAGATTAAAAATGCTTTTTCCATGGTTCGTTATGTCAATTTTAATCTTTAATCTTGAGTACATCATTTAATTTTAATCTGTAATGAGGTGACCTTCTATGAGTTTTTTTTTTTTAAAAAGGATGCTCAAGTCAAAACTCGAAGCTTTATCAAGAAAGGTTGTTTCTTCTGAGCACTTATTTTATCAGCATGCATAATAATCAGTAGTTTAATTCATGAAGCCTTGACCTTATGGAAAAGCTATTCGAGTTTTGAGAGCGCCATTTATCGGTTCAGATTGCTTACTTGATAAAAAAAGGGCTTTTAAAATCATGTAATGCAGGCTATGGTTCATAGCTATGAAATAAAGGAAAATCCACAGGCTTAAAAGGTATTTGAAGGTTTCAAAGACCTAGGATCAACATCAACTATCTATCAATTCTCTTTCTCTTGTTGTCTCTATAAAGGATCATGTTAAAGATAAAATCAAAATTCTCTTAACATGGGTCATAATCCAACTTTTCTTTGATGAATAACCAATCTCGATCATTTGATGACGTAGGAGGCTTTATCATGGATACTAAAAGCCATTGTTGTAACTCAATATTTTTTTGGTGTTGACTTTTGGCATTTGTTATGTCTTCTAACTGTGACATAATCAATTCAAGCATCCATCTTTACTGCTTTGTCTGGATGATAATGAGAGACCAATATTAGTATTTTCTACCCTCTAATATATGTCTCCACTTTTCTTTTAGTCATTTCTCAATCGTTGGACTTTTGTTCTTAGCCTTTCTTTTCCATTGATTCTATCGGCGTCTTCAAAATATGTCTCCTTTGCTCCAATGTGGGGTGTGATCCTAGTCAGTGTTTTTTTTAAAGAAATATTCTATCAGGCTCAAAATGGGATTGTAAGAGATATATTCTTTTAGAAAGTGAAGGGATAACAAAGATGATCTTTTTCTTATTTCAAGCAATGTCGGTTAGAACTGATAAATTTTGACCTCTTCCAGTGTAATGATTTGGACTTATAAGGGATCATGATTCGCGAGTCCATAATTACTGAATCCACTACGTGTCATTATGCATACTGTTAAAACTTAACTATGTGGTATGTGGTTCAATACGCATGGGTTCAAAATTTTTTTGGTCACCTCATGTTGTTTATCATGCCAACATGTCCTTTATATAGTCAAAATACTCTTAGCCTTAATTTTGTATGTTGGAGTTTGAACAAAATATTTTTTTCAAAATAAAATACTAAACATCTCTTGATTTTAGAACAATAAAGAGACAACGAATAGATATATTTCATTGAATGATGAGATGTGATCCAAATCAAAATGGTGGACAACAAAATTGACAATATGACATTTATAATTAGCTTCTCCAACAATCATCTATGTCTTGTTATCCCTCATTGATGATAGCCTAGTGATAATATGATCGTTGGCATCATCCTTCACAAAATCCACCTACCTCTTTGTCACTAACGTTCGGACCTGATTCTTGAAGTTCTTGCAATTCTTCACATCTTATCAGGATTACTCCACCTAAAGAATGGTGCCTTGGGGCAATGACAATTCCAATGTTGTGTCCAATTGTGCTTCTTCCTTGGTGGTGAAAGTGAATTGAAATTGAAAACATCCATGGAGCAAACTCTTTCCTAATTGTAGCACATCAATGTCTCCAGTTTTAAAGTTGAGAACTTCACGTCAGGAAAATATTCTCCTATCATTACGACATAAATATTGCAAAAGGTCAAAAGACTTACATAAGGTTCTTTTCCTGTTAAAACCCCTATGTTGATTGAATGCCTCTTGCTTATTTGTTTTCTGTTATGATCCTTCATGATCCATACTTCCATGAAATTTCTCTCCCTATCAATGCAGGTTATAGCAAGCTTTCTTTTATATTCAACAAGTTTGATATCTTTGTTATCATTGCTCTTAGAGGCTGGTAGGGGAAGTGGGAACAAACAATGACTCTTTCTTTTCATGTTAAATGCAAAGACACTTCTCTTCCAAGTGAGCTAATGAAGTGATCCATTCACAGATATGTTTGTCATGTGACGAGAGGATTCATCTTGCGGTAACTTCGCTTCATCCAATAGCTTCCATTTTCAAGTAGCTGAATCAAACAAATGTACTCTGATGCAGTGATACATATAGAATTCTTTCTGTGAGCGAAACTTGGGCTTCGAGAATCTCACAATCTTGTAGTGTAAAGGCTTTGATCTTTCAATCATTAGGCCAGATTCTATAATATCATATTGTATCTTTGGATTATGTATCCTTTACCATTGTTTGATAGAAGGGTTGCACACATACTGACATGGTCCATTATGTGCATGGCAAAGCAAAACTCCTTGATTCGTTGATGACACAATCTCTATATGACCAGGAAGAAAACTAAATGATATTTAAGGGTGGGGCTTCAAAGCATCAATTGAAACAAAGGAAACTTGATATTCTTTCCTGATCATGCTTTGAATAAGGAAATAAGAGACAATGTTAGTTCTTTGGATGTGCAGTTTTGTAAAAAGGGACGTATAGGTTAATTTGTTGTACTTCTTAGAAAGAAGCCTACATTTCGTTATAGTCTCCATTAATGAGCGCGTCAAAACTTCATAGATGGCGTCTCAGCATATGTCACCAGCTAAATCCATGGTAGAGTAGAGAGTCCTATTACCGCAAGCTATGTTTATGGATTGGTGGCTTGAGTGAATCCTTCTTGACACTATAGAGGAAAATAGAATTGGGGGACCTTTATTCCAAACTGCGAGCATGCATCCTTCAATGTATGAGTATGTTTTATATGATAAACTCGTCCTTCCGGAGTTGACATATAGTTGTAAGTCTTGTATAATGAGATAAGAATTTTAATTCTTGTTCAATACTTTGCAATGAAAATTTCCTAAGTAGTGGCCATTGTGTCAACCACAAGTCTTGAATTCAAGATGCTTCAAGAATGGCTTACTTTGATTCAAAATGAAGGTAAACATATAACCTAAGGGCAGGTTCTATTCATTATATGAGATAAATGGTAGGTTGATTATCTAGTTTCAAAAGGATCTCATATTTGCCTAGTGCCGATCTTCGTAAAGACAATATAGGGACGTTGCGAGTAATAGGTAAAACACGTATGCCCACCATTTCCAAGCAGACGCTTAGATATGAATTGGGTGTTTCACGCATCTGAACCCTAACAAATATCGATAATCTCCCAACTAATTTAGAAGTGTGTGTGTGCTTTAAAAATTTAAGACATGTGATGCATGAGGCAATTCTATATAATGTATGAACAAATATGTACAAAAATTAAAGCGCGTAAGTAAATAAATAAAGAAAATGCATATTAATTGTAAACAAGCAAACTAAACAATAAAATATAATGATCAGATACAAACAAAGCTTAGTACGCAATGTCCTAGTAGAGTCGCCATTCTGTCGCACGTGTGCGGTGTCGCGACGAATAACATCCACTCTCGAAATATATTTGGAAAAATGTGAAGACAAGGAATTCTTGTCTTCTATTAATGAAAGTCGTTACCTAGTATTTTGATCACTAGGAACCTTAACTAGTCTTAAAGATTAGGTACTAGTTACGTAAAGGGAAGGTATTAGCACCCCAAATATGCCATACCTAAGATAAGCTGCAATGTTTGATTGTCTGATATATATTAAGGTGTTATTGTAATTCTAATTGTTGGTCCATCTATGGTTTAAGAAAAGTCCTCTTCGGTAAGGAGATCTTTATATTATCTGGTAAAAACCTAACCGTTCTATACCAACAAAAGAAATACTTTTTTAATATTGAGAATACATTTTACTTGTAAATTTGTAATCCTAGATACTAAAAGAAAACAAAATATTTTTTTGGATATTTTTGAAATATTTGCCTAGTTCTTATGGCTGCAAAGTTTGATTATCTGATATATACTAAGAAAGTTGGTCCAGATCGGCCCCTAAACAAATTTTGGGCCGAGACACGGCCCAAGGCAGACACTAGGTCGAGACTTGACCCAAAGACACTGAGCCGAGACTCGACCCAAAATAGGAGCTAGGCCGGCACTTGACCCAACTAAACTGGGCCGAGAATCGGCCTGAAACAAAGGCTTGGTAGAGACTCAACCCAAACAAAATTAGGTCGAGACTAGCCCAGCTATTTGTGCTATATGTAGAGCGAATTATCATTTTACATGCAGCAACCTCATTGCACGCTAGGAAGAAAAGGAGTGGCTATGAGAGAAGGTTACCTGGCACAGGCGGCGGTGCAGCTGGCAGTGACGATGGCTAAAGGCAGTGCTGCTATGGCGACGATTGGGAGCAGGTGGAAACTGTTGTGATTCTTCTTCTTTTCTGTGTTGAGACAGACTTTTTGTTCTTTAATTTTGTTCTCCTCTTCGTTCTCTCTCTCTTTATGGTTTCTCTATTTTTCCTCCTCTCTATTTCTATTTCTCCCTTTTTAAAAACATATTTTCCTCTTTTTTGAACTCTCAGGCTAGCAGTAGCTACGACATAACACATATGAGAAATGGGAGGGTATGGCTCTCCGAACTCTCTTTCTTTCAGAGCCTTTTTCTTTTCTTTTTTTCTATCCTCACTTTTTTCTTTGTCTCTCCATCTAAAAATTCTCCTCCTTTTTATGTTTTTTAGTTCTCTCGTTCCCTTTCTCATAACAATTTTCCTATGTTTCCTTCTACACTCTTTTTTTCCTATGTTTCCTTCTACACTCTTTTTTTATTTTGTTTCTCTCTCTCTGGTTTTCTTTGTTCTCCTCTTTATAATCTCACCCGTCTTGTTTTATTCTTCTCCCTTTGCACTACTATTGAGCGGGGTATTTATAGGATAGTGGAAGCGAGAGCTACCCTACCTCTATCCAATCATAGAGACAAGGGAAGGTGGCTAGGGCGACCTCTATGCAGCCGCCCCTAGGGCATGCCTCCCCTGTCTAATCTTCATCATGGTGGCAGGTGAGGGGCATGAGTTGTGTCAGGGTTTGGGCAAGTGGGGATAAAGAGAGAGATAATGGTGTTTTGAAAAATTACAGTGTTATTCAAAACGACATTGTTTCTTGCTTTTTTTTAATAGTGCATGAAACGACGTTATTTTACCCAAAACACGGCGTTTCATTTAAAAGGAAAAGGCATCAAAATGTGTCAATTTTCAAATCAGTCCTCAACTTTAGATTTGTTCAATCAAGTCCTCAATTGCAATTTTAATTGTAAGAATCAATTCAATTGCGTCCCTGCAAAATTCAATTGTCGGCCTTGAAGTTGGCTGCCTTTTTCATTTCAGTTCTTAGTCTTGAAATTATGCAATTTGACCCTCAATTGATCAATAAAGTTCCAATTATTTTAAGTTGGCCCCTGATTTAATCAATTTCAGCCCCTTTATTTACGTGCTTTTTCCAGTTTGGTCTCTAGTTTCAATTTTTTTCAATCAAGCCCCTAATTGGCCATCAAACTTCACTATTTATGCAATTAAGCCCTTGATTTGACCAAATCAACTCTGAAAAAATGTAATTTGACCCCCGAACTTTAATTTCTTTCAATTAAAGCCCAAATTGACTTAAAAAATCAATTTTTCTTGCAATGAAACCCTTCATAAATTCAATTAAACCTTCAATAAAATTTAATTGCGTCCATAAACATCTGATTTTGGACTTTTCTTCCTCAAATTGAATTTTCTTTGTCAATAAGGTTCTTATCAGTTAACGATATACTGTCAAATTTCAATCTTTGTATTTTTGAATTTCCTTAACCAATTTTTGACCATTTTCTAGGCGGTCCGGAATCTTCTTCTCACTACTATTATTTTTTTATTTCTTTCAAAAAAAATTTCTCTTTTTTTATGGGGACCTAAAAATAGGTGACAACATTGACCATTTATTCTTATGAATTAAAATTTTAGTGATTATTGGAATATTGGTAAAATTCTCATTGATTCAATAAACTGATTATTAAATCCAAAACACATGCTAAAATAAAACATACTATATATTTTATTTTATTATTTTTTTTGTAAACAAGATATGATTTTTGTATTTTCAAAAGACGCAAAAGGACACACACACACACACACACACTACATTGGGCAAAAAAAAACATTTTTCATGAAAAGAAAAGTACCCAAAATAAGCCTAAATGGTGTTTGCCAAACACATCATTAAACGAAATAAACCTTAACAAAAAAAAAATAACAGCAAACCAAACATGACCTAAGGACTGACCTAATTTTGACCCGACTAGATTGACTCGACCGGGTTGACCTAACTAAGGTTAACCCTGACCGCGTAGACTTGAAAATAAACCAAAACAATATCTAGGACTGAAACAAATCCAACATAAGAAAAACATAAAAACTCAAAAAATTCTTAAGAAAAATGGATCAAAAACAGAAAGAAGGAAGAACACCAAGAATATTTAAACATAAACCCAATAAGATGCATCCTAAAATAGACCAGATTTCAAACAAACAAAGGCATGGTTTTATTCCCAAGCATGCATAGATAAAAAAAATCTAGCATAAAAAAACAATCGATTATCACTCAAATGCTGCGATTTGATCAAAATATATTTTGAGCAGTAAAAAAAAAACTTAGAATCTAAATGCATTAATTTGTGTTATTAATGCTTTTTAAACTTAGATTATTTTCTGATCAAGTTGTTTGAAAGGTTCTATGAAAAAAATTGGAGCAAAATTGGTCCAAATCATAGAGTTAAGACAATGTTCTTTTTAAGAACACTATCTAAAACCTAGAAAATGAACCCAGAAAAACCCAGCCAACTATTCAACCCTAGAATGGTCATTTTAGGCCTTTAAAACATACTTTTTTCATCCCAACAAATCATATTATTAATGACAAACATAATTGAAACAAAAGAAACTAACAATAATGAAAAAAAAACATCAAAAACAATCATTAATCTTCATTTCCAAAACTTCCAACTTAAAACAAAAGGCATGCTTAACTAACATGGGCTTTGAAAATGACATTTTGACATTCTAAAATACTAAACCATGACTCAAAAACCTAAAACCAATGCATCAACTCCTTACTACCATATTTGGCAGTCATTGACACATTTAAAACATTGCATTAAACAATAGAAATCAATTCAGCAAGTCTCATTGACTCCACTTTCAAGGTTTGTAGGTATATATCTCCCAAGCTTGAAATCTTCAAATAAGAATGGATTTCTAATGTTTCCTTCCCTTTCTTCTTATCTCCAAACCCGGTAAAAACAAATTGAACCCCTGGAATCCTAAATTGGATTGGATTTCTTAAACCTTATTCAAAGTTTCTCATCTTCTCTCTTTTTCTCCTTCTCTTTTCCCTATTTTTCTCCTCTCATTACCTCTTACTTTATAGGCTAATTGAAAGCTTCTGGATGAGTTTGTTAGGGTTATAACAAACCAAAACAAGGCTGGTTTCACCCCTGGATCAATGATTTTGGCTTTGGAAGGTTTTGTAACAAACTTGGAGGCCAAGGTGAAATGTTTCTCACTTTTTAATCTTGAGAGAATGATTTTAAACATCTGATAAAAACCCTCTTGGAGTTTTCAAGTGTGAACACACGAAAGAGTTGGGTGGTTTTGTGTAGATGAATGTCTCAATTAAAGCTGACTGGGTTGGCCTCTTTCATGACTTTGCCGAACCAATATCGATGTCAACATCGCTAAAGATCACCTGATCATGGTAGAGAGGGTGCATACCTTTTAATTGGATCCATTCTTGCTTAATTTTAAGGTTTGTAGCTCCATATTCATTCATTTGAAAGTGTCAACTCAATCAGTATGGAATCTGAAAATGTAGTGATGGCTGACCGGGAACAAGATGTTATTGAGATCATTGGAGAAAATGGGATGGAAACATTTGATTTCATGATAATGGGGTTATAGAGGGGGTGCATACCTTTCAATTAGATCAATTCTTGCTTAATTTGGAGGTCTATAGCTACATATTCATTTGTTTGAAAGTGTCGACTCATTCAAAATGGAATCTGAAAGTGTAGTGATGGTTGACTAAGGACAAGATGTTGTTGAGATCATTAGATAAAATGGGATGTAAACCTTTGATTTCATGGTAATGGGGTTGTAGAGGGGGTGTTTATCGGTTAAATGGTGGTGGTTATAACCTTAGAGGTAGTTGGAAATGCTATATTCACTCACTTGAAAATGCTTACTCAATCAGCCATAATTGTCGAAAAAGAAAGTGCATAGTAGATGACGACGTCGTTTTGGCTAAACCTAACAAATTAGGGTTTTTTAATTTATGTTCTAGCAAACTTTAATTGAATCCTTATTCTTTCCATTTATTTTAATTTTATCCATAATTTCCTCTTAAACTCTTAATTTCATGCAATTTCACCCCTGTCAAATTCAATTGATAGCCCTAGATTTGAGCGTCTTTACAGTTTAGTCCTTGATTTTTGATTTGTTTAATTGGACCCTCAATTAATCAATAAAGTTTTAATTTTCTTCGATTTGACTAATGATTTCACTGATTTCAGTCCCTGACGTCACGCACTTATTGCAAATTGGTCCTTGGTTTACAAATTGTTCAATTAAGTCCCTACTTGCCCATCATACTTTGAATTTTATGCAATTAAGCCCCTGATTTGACCAATTAAACTTTCTATAGTCCAATTTAAGTCCCTAAACTTTAATTTGTTTCAATTAACATCCAAATTGACTCTGAAAGTTGATTTTCCTTGCAATTAAGTCCTCAATAAAATTAATTAAACCTTCCAAAATTTTAATTGATTCCTTAAACACTTAAATAAAAATATTTCACCAATAGGGCCTTTTATCAATCAAAATTAGATTGTTAATTTTATTGATCTTATACATTTTGGTCTCCTAACTTTTTACTTGTCGTTTTGGTCCTTCACCACCAACCTAGCAACCAAAGCTTAAGTATGTTTAACAGAACTTGTTAAAATCATCAAAACAATAAGAAACAAAAAAAAATCAAAAGTAAAAACAAGCAAAGTCCATGATGATAGTAAGCAAAAATAACATCTCTTTAAGCGTAAACATTATTCCTTTTATTAAACTTATTGTCCTTTAGTTCAAATATCATGCTTACAATTTCAATAAACCTTGCAAGCTACCCTAAAACAATCTAAAACACATCAACTTCAATACTTAACACATCTTACAATGACTTTAAAAATTAATTAACCAAATATTAAAGCATGCAAAATAGCATTCTATACTAACATTTCCCATTCCATTATCATATTCTAACATATTGAAACAAGACAATTAAACAAATTAAGCACATATAAGCTATATTCAAGGCATGCTTAAACATCTCAAAACAAGAACCATTTCAAACTAAAAACGGCTTCAAATGATGCTGAAAAAAAAATATTACGAGTAATAATTTAAAAGACAAAACAAAAGGGAGAGGGTGTGCTCGTTGAGCTCCACCCTCTCATCAAAGTTTGAAAGTTTACCTTGTAAAGAGAATTTTGATCCATTCTTTGGATTCTTTACTTCTTTCCTCTTGATTTTCAACTTCTTTTTTTTTTTAATCTTAAATTGATTTAGATCCACCGTATTTGCTTATTAAAACATAATCTTTATCACTTATGCTTCAATTCTATTCTAAGTATTTTATTGGTTTCTATGTAATTCCTTTCTTCTCTCTGTTATTTTTCAGGATTTGCCTGTTAATTTAATATGCCCTGTAGTTAATCGATTGGTTACACATGGCATTATTATATTTATATAAATACATATTTATTATCAATAAAGGCTTAATTTATCTTTAATATTCATATAATTTTAGATTAATGAATCTAGAGTAAAGATAAAGTTCATGGGAAAAAATACTTTGCAAAGGAAATTATAAAGTTGTTATAATTATGAGATTTCTAAAAAATTTCGTGTTGATGCTCTCTTAAATATTAGACATTTATTAGAGTCGTAGAGACTGATACATATTATGTTATTTTCTTTATGTAAGGAAGCGGTTATTCTCATAAGCTAAGGTATAAGGGATACTTAGAACTAATATGTAGGTGCTTGTTATAAAACATGTAAATTGAACTGATCCATATAAGAATTTTATATGGAGAAACCCCCATGTCTATGAAAATGTTCACGTGATGGTTATGTAAATGATTCTTAGACTTGAGATCAATAAGCCATTTTATGTAGAGAATATTATGCTTTGATCCTATTACAGGTTATCTTAATTGAGATAATGAAAGGAAAGACATTGGGTGTAACATATACTATATGAAGGTATTTGAGTGATCAAAAGATGATTTATCATCCTAGGTGAATTAGGAAAAATGTTTCATCTGTTCTCAAATAGTATTGATTGGAAAATCCTTAGCCAAGGTGAAATGAGATTTGAAAAGAGTTTCAAATTGAACAAGCATGATGTTAATAATTCAAATGATCAATGACTATTATGTAAAGAACAAGCATGATTTAACATGGCAGATATACTCCATGCTTTAATGTTAAATTGAAAGGATATTAATTACAGTGAGAAACTGGTCACTGAAAGGTTAAGCCAAAACACTAATGACTTTTTTAATATTTAAGAGATTATGATACGTTGCTAGATATTGTACCTGATCTTCAAATATAAATTAATTAATTGTTGAACTGATAATAAATTAAATTATTTAATTTATTTAATTATAATTATAATTTATATTTGGGGATAATATATTAGGAACCTAATAGGTCACTCACATGAAGAACCATTAGTCAGAAATTAAACTAAGATGATTTAATTAAGTATGCAACTTGATTAAAATATATTTTAGGAATTAAGGACTAGAATATAATTAATACATGGATTATATTTCTAGACCTAGAAAAATCAAGTAATGACTTAATTAATTAAATTTCTAAAATTATCCTTAAATAATATATGGATATTATTTAAGGGACAAATAGATATTTTATCATTTATAGGGTTTTTAGGATTCCTTGAAAATATAAAGCTAAGCCTATTATATTTGTAAGTGAAAAAAGAAGAAGAGTGGTTCGTGTGGATTACCTTTGGAGGCTGGATAATTAGACGACTTGTGGTTTATGACAACTCAACTTTTAAAAAATTATTCAAAGTCGAAGAAGATCAGATATTCAGATAATAAATCCCTAAACAACTCTAGATCTATATAACCAAATCCTAGGGACTCCTAAATAATTTTTTTTCATAGTTTTCATTATGTGTATGATATTTGAAAAACACAACACTGCCTTTATTTTCTTTATAATTTCCTTTCCTAATATAGCCTTAAAAAGGGAGGTGGTTATGAAACCATTTATGGGTTTGAAGATGGTTTTTCAAAACTAGATCATATGAGATTTTTTCCCATTTTTTTACTTTGATATATTAGGAGATGAGTCTTCTCTCTTCTTCTTTTGTTATCCCTCCCCCTAGACATTTAACAAACTCTTAGAAGTTGGGAACTTTATAGCTGAAACTTGGCTGAAAATAGCTGTCTGAGGGTGCACCTTCCATGAATTAATCATGGGAAATAAGAGGTCATTACGACCAACTAAGCCACAGATCTTCTAGAGGAGGTGTTATTCTTCAACTAGGATCAAACCATGCTTGATTTGGTGTCTTGTATCTTTTCCACCATCGATCCAAAGTGTGATGTGACACTGCCAAATTTTACTGAACTAGACAAGGTTGTTTTGGGAAAAGAAGTTGAGGGCTTCCACGTGGAAAGTGGGGCACAAACATCGAAAAGGGGAGGCACAACCTTGTAAAGGAGAAGTTGCTTTGTCGAATGATGGTTGTTAGAGCTCCTAAAATGGTCGGAGATGTCACATTCATTCACTTGAAGGTGGTGACTTGATCAACCTTTTTTGCTAAAAAAGAAAATAAAATAGGTACATACGACATGTCACTATTTCTTCATTAAAAACGAGTGACATGTTGTCTACTTAAACCCTAAAAATTAGGGTTTTATAATTTGGGATTTTACAAATTTCAATTTGGTCTCTATTGTTTCAATTTAAGCTTAAATATCCTTAACTGAGTCAAAACTAATAAATTTTATGAAATTAGGCATTTGTCAAAAATTAATTGACACCCCTCAAGTCTGGTTCCTTTTTTAAAGTAGCCAATGGTGTCTAACTTGTTCAATTTAGTCCCAAATAAAGCTTTAAAGTTTGGTTTTCTTTAATTTAGTCTCTAAAAAAGTTCGGTGCAACCCCTATTGTCGTGCGTCTTTTGCAAAAAAGTTCTTGGTCTTGAACCTTTTCAATTTAGTCCTTAATTAACCCTTAAACTTTGATTTTCTTTACAATTTCATCCCCGATTCCATCCAGGTAAGCTTGTAAAAATTAAATTTGGTGATCTAAAATTTCATTCTTCTCAATTAAGCCTAAATTAAGCTTTTAAACTTAATTTTTCACCAATTAAGTCCTTAATCAAATTAATTTGACCTATAAACAGTCTAATTAAGTCCTTACACCTAATTAATTATTTTAATTTTAGTCTAAATTAATTAATAAACCTAATTAAACCCTTAATTAGATCCATGATTAAATCAAACCAGCCTATTAAAAATCTAATTAAGTCCTCATACTTAATTTTTAGGCAAATTTGTCCAATATTTATTTAAGTTAACCTTAAATTTGTATAGTCCTTTACATTTGGGTCCTTCAAGGGTGCAATTAAGTTTCTAAAAACATGAAAGATCCAATTTGATCCCTCGATTTCTCATTTATGCATGAAACGCCTTTTCAACCTGTTTTTACCAACCAAGTCGCTTGTCTTCTTGTATTTGTTTTAATTTTTCAACTATTTTTTAAAAACAATTGTATAAAAGAAAAGGATAATTTTAGGGGATCCCAAAATTGGGTTACAACATTCCTTACACCAAGTATGCAAACCTAGTTATTTATGTTTTAAGTTATTGTATTATTGTATTATGGTTTTTTTGTATTTATAGTGTACTTTGCCTGTATATTTTTAGAGTTTTACAATCTTTTCATTGAGAATTAAAGTTTGATTTCTATTTTAGGGTTTGTTTGTGATTTGAGAAAATTTAAATTTTTTTGTAATTTGATGTAATTGATTTTGATTTTATAACTTAGGTGTGTTATACTGAAAGAAATTATAGGTTATTTAATTGGTAACAATCATATTTTGTTAATTTTATTGTTAAGTTGGAAATTTTAGGGAATTTATTTTTTTATGGAATGGATAACAATTAAATAGTATTAATTTAGATTGAATAAGTCTAAATTGAACAAATAATAGATAATTAGTTGGGTTATCAATTACTTGCTATTAATTAGATTTATTTAGTTGATGTTTTACACATCATTATTTGTTGTACAAAAATAATAATTGGTTATTAGATTTTTAATTTTTAGTTACCAAAGTTAAATCTTGAATTGATTGTTTTTAATAAATGTTGTCATTATTAATCTATCTAGGTTTCCCAAGTAATGGATTATCTATCATGAATGTATCTAGATTCACCTTAAGGGTTATATAGGGAAGATTATTGTAGAAGGGTTAAAGGTGTTGTGACGTGCACAGCGTCGAATGGTGAAGTTATCTCCTAGAATCAAAGGGATTTTGAGTTTAATTATAAATTTATGTTACAAGGTTCAGGAGTGGCCACCTAGTATTATGGTCACTAGAAAACCTAATGGTCTACGATAGTCTTGGTAAGGAGATTAGTTGTGCAAGAAAAAGATGCATCACTTTTAGTGCACCTTATCTATGGTAAGCTGCATCGTTGATTGATTGTTAATTTAATGCATGTTTTTATTTATTGGTCTCATCTAAGGTTCAAGGCAGATCTCTCTTCGTGAGGAAGCTTCTACCTTATTGGGTTAAATCTTAACTGTTCTAAGGTCTATATTTTAGCATCGCAATTATTTTTTATTTTGTATCTTTAGTACCTAAAGGTATACTTTACAATGTAATTTTATACCCCAAAATATTAAAGTCCACAACTAAACTTAAACACTCTTAACAATAAACTAACTAAACAAAATAATTATTGCGGAATTTTTGGTATTTTAGCTAACTTCTAATGGATAATCATAAAGTGATTATGATATTCATTTTGTATTTTTCTAACATAATAAAAATATAATTTTATCTTTTAAAAGAATATACATAAGAAAAAACTGGTCGGGTGTATGAAAACAAAATATAGTTTTTTGTATTTTTGAATTGAGGAACTTTTTAAGATTTTTAATATTTTTTTTTTAATTTCAGAGAAAACCAAGTATTTTAATATTGGGTCTGTATCTTACAATGCAAATCTACAACCAATATTAAATAAAATTCTTGAAGAAAAAAACATTTTTTTGTGTTTTTTGAAACAAGGGAACTTTGATTTGAATTTTTTATTCTTTTTTGGAATTTCTAGAGAAAAATCAAGTATTTTTAATACTGTGTTTTCTTACAATTAAGTATACAACCTGATCTTAGGTAAAAGTGTTGGAAAATGCATAGGAACCCAAAAATATTTTTCAAAATAGTCCCTAATTTTTTTTAAGCTTTGTTATTAGGCTTATTTGGCTAAACATTAAAATAAAGGCAAACTAAAACTAAGAGAAAGACATTAGGGTGTGTTAGGTAAACACACCTTTAGTCTAGGGTTGGGCTAATTGGCCTCAAAGCCCAAGCCTAAACTGGTTGATTTGGGTTTGCTGAAGGCCCAATATTTTTTTCTTCTTTTCTTTTTTTAAGAGGAGCTGGACCTAGCCCATCCATGTAGGGTGGGTTGAAGGTGCACCCCATTTTACCCTTTGCCAATAGTAACAAGATGTGAATTAATTCATGGCTTGCATGAAAAACAAAAAAAGCAAGAAGGAATGAGAAGAAAGCTTACCTGGCTAGAAAATGGTGTTGTCCTTGCTAGTCCGTCATTCTAGGTGGCTCAATGTGGAGGCTAGTAGAGCTGGTGGTGCAGGTGTAGAGGTTGGTGATATTGGGCTTGCCTATGGTTGCTAATGGTTTGGATATGGCTAGCGGTGATAAATAGAAGGAAAAGAGTTGTCGATTATGTGAGACTGCTATGGTGGTAGAGGAGCTAAAGCTGAGCTATTGCTTGTTTACAGTTGTTGAAGTTGTTGTCGGTTTACAGTGGAAGAAGCTACTAGAAGGAGACCAGGAGACTGTGGACAACTCCATGGTGCACTTGAACAAAGAAGGAGCTTGTCTTTATTGGTGGCTAAAGGCATTCCTACTACTATTCACAGTTGAGGTTGATGGAGTTGCCAATCTAGAAGTGGAGAGGTTGCACTAGTGTTGTTGAGTGGTAGCTGGCGTTATCTTTGGTGGCTTACATTAGTTGTTAGAGGAAGAGAAAGATGCTTAGTTAGGCAACTAAAAAAATGGTATGTGAAGGAAAGTTTTTTTACTCAATTTTCACTTAGATTTCTCCCTCTTTTTTGCTTGAAATTCACCCATATTTATAGGGAATGAAAGAGGAACATGTGGTCATTATTAGGAATAAATCTTAGCCCTTGATTCAAACAGGAAGGATCTCAACCGTTGGCCAAAAGTCACCATGACAAACTATGAAACTGGGGTGTCAAGGCTGATCGGGTCAGCCTTTTTGGGGCGGCGTTATGGCGGCTATAGAGACAACCAACCAGCAGGAATCATGCTGGGGCATAGTACGGTGTTGAGCCATACGAGTGATGTCTTGTTTTTCTTGTATAGTGGAGAGATAAGGCATTAAATTCCTGTGAAAAGTAGCCACTCAAACAGCTTTTGAAGTACAAAAGGTTGAAGATGATGAATAGTGGCCTCTTTTTTTTATATTGGTCAATACAACATCGTTTTCTACCAAAACCAACGGTTTTTTTTTTTGACAAAATGCATTGTTTCATTTAAATAAAATAATGTCTTGTTGACACCTTTAGGGTTTTAATTTGGAATTTGACTCAAATTCTATTTAGTCATTTGACTTTTGATTTCAATTAATAGCATCTCTAATTGATTTCAAACTTTTAATTTTATGCGATTTTACCTTTTCCAAACTTAAATATCAACCCTGAACTTTAGCTCCTTTTCATTTTGATTCTTGGTTTTTTATTTATACGAATTGATCCTCAATTGACCATTTGACTTTCAAATTGCTTCAATTTCACCCCTGTTTTCAACCAAATTGTGTCATCAAAGTTTAACGCCTATTTTGAAAAGGTCATTAGTTGTGAATTTCTTCAATTTGACCATTAATTGACCCTAACCAATTCACTTTGTAAAAATTAAATTTGGTCCTTTAAAATTTCAACTCAATTAAGCACAAATTGGGCTTCCAAACTTAATTTTCACCAATTAAGTCCCTAATAAAGTTAATCTTGTACATTTTGGTCTCCCAACTTCTTACTTGTCATTTCAATCATTCACCACCAACATGGGCAGTCTTTTAGGCTTTTTTTATGTTTATTCTCTTGTATTTTTTTAGATTTTCTTTTTTCTATTTTTTAAATTTTTTTATAGGGTAAAAAAAGGGTAACAACAATGTTCATAGACAACATCTTGGTCTATTCAAGCTCGTACTTAGAGCATGACCAATATTTAAGGTAAGTACTATTGACCTTGAGAGAACATTGATTATATGCCAAACTTAGCAAGTGCGAGTTATGTATGAAAGAAGTGATTTTCCTATGACATGTTATATCGGCCGAAGGAATATCAATGAATCCTAGAAAAGTTGAGGCAATATTGAAATGGAAAAGACCTACGAATATGACTAAGATTCATAGTTTTATTGGATTAGCAGGGTACTATTAAAGATTTTTAGAGGGGTTTTCCACCATAGCTATTCCCATGACCCAATTGACTTAGAAATAGATAAAATAAGGATGGATAAAAGAATATAAAGAAAGCTTTCAAGACCAAGAATTTTCGATAGTACCCTACTAATCTAAGAAAATCTAAGTCACATTTATAGGTCTTCCATTTCAATATTGCACTGGCGTGCCCGTGTCGATAGTTTCAGACCGAGACCCCAGGTTAACCTCCTAGTTGTGGTGTGAATTAATTTCCTATCCCCACCTCTTCCCAGCATACTAGCGTTCGACACTTTCTATCATATAAAGCTTTGTAAGGAGCCATTCCTGTTGTAGCTTGGTAGATATTGTTATAGGTAAACTCTACTAACAACACATGATCTTCCTAACTCCCTATAAACTCCAATATACAGGCCCTTAACAAGTCTTTTAATATTTGAATGGTTCTCTTAGATTGACCATCATTCTGGGTATGAAAAGTTATGCTTAGATTCAACTTTATTTCCAAAGCCTGCTATACACTCGGCCACAACCGGGAGGTAAACCTGGGGTCTTGGTCTGAAACTATCGACATGGGCACTCTAGTGTTCGCACGTCTTTTAGAAACAGAGGGACTAGTGGTCTATAGTGATGCATCAAAAAAAGTTCTAGGCTGTGTATTGATGCAACACGGTAAAGTGATTGCTTACGCCTCAAGATAGTTAAAAAGCCATGAGGTCAATTACTAGGTGCATAACTTAGAATTAGTCATTGTAGTATTTGCTCTGAGGGTTTGAAGGCATTATTTATATGGGTCCCAGGTCAAGATATTTATGAATCATAAAAGTTTAAGATATCTAATAACATAGAAGGAATTGAATATGCAACAAAGACGTTGGGTGGAATTAATCAAGGATTATGATTATGTAATTGAATACCATCCAGGGAAAGCAAATGTTATTGCAGATGCTTTTAGTCGCAAGATTAGGTCAATGGTGGCTTAGTGGGACAATTCAAATGGAAGGGAATTGTTAGAGCTAAGAAAGATTGGTGCTTAAGTAGAGGCAAGACCATAAGAGTCTTTGATAACTCAATTAAAAATAAGATCAACACTCCAGGACAGGGTGCCTAAGGCTCAATGAAAAGATGTCAAAGTTGGTAAGATAAGAGACAAAGTAAAGTCAAGAGTTGAGACATCATACCAGATTTTAGACGATGACATGATAGTCATAGAAAGGTGAATGTACTTGTTAAATGATGAAACACTAAAAAAAGGAAATTTTACGAGAAGCTCATAAGTTGAGGCTTGCAACACACTGTGGGAGTACAAAGATATATCAAGATTTAAAAGAATTATATTGGTGGATGAATATGAAAAATGAGTTGGCTGAATACATGGCAAGGTGTGGGATCTATCAACAGGTAAATATGGAACACTAGAAACTAATTGGGTTGTTACAACCACTACTAATACCTGAGTGGAAGTGGAAAAACATCACAATGGACTTTGTATTGGGGTTACCTAGGGAAAAGAGGGCATCAATGCGGTTTGGTCATAATCGACCGACTAACCAAATCTGCACTTTTTTACCTGTGAAAATGGTGGACTTAGTGGAAAAATTAGCAAAATTGTATGTGAATGAAGTTGTGAGATTACATGAAGTGCCCATGTTGATAGTTTTAGATGGACACCCCAGGCTTACCTCTTGGTTGTGGCCAAGTGTATAGCAGGCTTTGAGAACAAGGTTGAATTTAAGCACAACTTTTCATAACCAGACTGATGGTCAATTTGAGAGAACCATTCAAATATTAGAACACTTGTTAGGGACCTGTATATTAGAGTTTAGAAGGAGTTAGCAAGATCATATGTCGTTAGTAGAGTCTACCTATAACAATAGCTACCAAGCTACAATAGGAATGGCTCCTTACGAAGCTTTATATGGTAGAAAATGTCGAACGCTAGTATGCTGAGAAGAGGTGGGGGATAGGCAGTTAATGGGCTAGAATTGGTACAGGTTACCTTAGAAAAGATAAAGATCATAAAAGATAGGATGAAAGCAGTCCAAAATAAGTAGAAGAGTTGTGCGGATGACAAGAGGAGACCTTTAGAATTTGGAATTGTCGATAAAGTATTTTTTAAGGTTGCACTGTGGAAACAAATGTTAAGACTTGGTATGAAAGGAAAATTATTGTCAAGGTTTATTGGGCCCTTTGAAGTCAATAAAAGGGTTGGACTTGTAGCCTATAAATTGGTGTTGCCTCCACATATGGCTAAGATCCACGATGTGTTTCATAATTCCCTGTTAAGAAGAGATGAAGTGGATCCATCCTCAAACCTACCTCAGATTCCTCTAAAAATTGATATAGATTTGACACTAGAAATGAAACTAGTGAAAGTGTTAGATTATAGTGAAAAGGAACTGAGGAGTATGAAAATTCTGATGATCAAAGTATCACAGAGGAACTCTTAAATTGAATAGGTGACCTAGGAAAGAAAATCTGAAAAGAGAAAGAAATACACTGAATTGTTTCTAGATTCAGGTATGAGGTTTAAATTTCAAAGATGAAATTTTCTTTTTGGATGGGAGACTATAAAAACTCGATTATAAACTAACTCAGCCGGAAATAAAAAGAAGATATTTTATTTTTAATATGAAAATAAAAAAGGGTTGGAACAAAAAATAATAATAAAATAAATAGATAAGTATATGAGAGGGATGAAATTAAACAAAGAAAAGTGATAAGACATTAATTAATTGAGAAGGAAATGATGGCGGTAAATTGGGAAAAAGCTAAACTAAAAGGGGTCAATGTGCAAAATTAAAAGTTTAGGCTATATAAATACCTAAATTTCTTCTCTTCACTGACAATTTTGAATGCTAAAAGAGGGGGCAGAATTCTTGAATATTTTTATTCAAATTCTTGCCTAATTCACTCAAATAGGGGAGAAATTAAGTGTAATTAGAGAAGTTGAGTTATGTTTAGGGATCAAAATAGTTGATTAAGAGATTATAGAATTATTTTGAAGAGATAAAAAAATATCAACAGTGGTTTAGGGAGGAGGAGAAGGGAACTTGGGGTTTTCTTGCTTTCCTTCCTTGAAAAATTCTTCCATTTAGGTAATGGATCTATTCTATGTAATTAATTATTTTAATTTCATGCCTGGATGAAGAAATGAAATTGTTTATATTATGTGAAATTAGGGAATTGTATTATGAATTGTGTAATGATGCAATTTATGACTTGTTGATGATTATAAGAATGTGTCAAGATTGGGTAATTGGTTAATTTAAAAAAACAATAGAAGAAACAAACCATTTCTCTTTAGTAATGACTCTCGGCCAAGAGGAATAAATGAAAAAGAAATTGAAGAATTAATACAATTAGTTAAAATTATGATGAATAGCATGTTAATAAATATAAATGGAGTGAAAGAATAAGAATTTTTTTTTAAAAAAAAAGGCGATCCTCTTTATTGGTTTCGGCCAAGACTACAAAAAATGAGAGGGTTTAATTGTGGCCTTGATAGTAAAGGAAACATGTTTAATTAGGATTGATTTATGTGTTCAATATATATATATATATATATATATATACATGAATCGTATTGAGTTGTGTTAATTTTAAATTTGAAAATTTTCTATGAAAAAAAAAATTAATTCTTATAGTAAACGAATGGTTAGTGATTCTTAAATTTTTGGCAATACAGGTGAGGCTATGGAGTTAGGCCAACAGTAGGGGACCACATCACACGTAGAAGCATCAAGTAAGTGTTAAACACCTTGAAATAAATTATTTGTTTATTTCTATAATTTTACAAGGAATTTCTTTTAATTGTAATTTAGTGTATAATTGTGAAAAAAATGGAAATAACACTTTGTTGAATGGACGTGTTGAAAGATTATTTACTGATTATTTGAAATAATATCATGTTGAATGGATATATCAAAAGATTATTTTCTAGTTAATATAAATAATATCATGTTAAATGGAGTGTTCAAAAATATTATTTCCTAAACAACCATGTATTATTGAGTATAAATATTAAATGGTCCTTATTTTATTTGTTTATTGTAAAGTGTAAAATTTAATTTTTACCTAATATATATTTGTCATATAAATATGTTGTTAGGTACCTTGCACCTTTGAGCTGGAAAGTAGATGCATAAATAAAAGCCTTTTGTTTAAATTAATTATGTATTTGGAGGCATTAATATTTTGTTGCTTTGTAATCTTTGTGTTTAAGAATTTAAATGTTTAAATTATCTTTGACTTACGATATAATTAAAGATATTGTCCATATCAAGCTAGTATATGGTTTTGTTGTATGCCAAACTAAACATATCTATTTTCTTAAGAAATTAATGCTTGCTATGAACAAATTAGTTTTAGAATTTTGTTCCATGAAATATTATAATGCTAACTCTACAAAAAAAAAAAAAACAAAGAAGAGGAAAGTTGATGTCTTGGTTGAGTTGTGAAGTTCAATATAAAAGGATGAACACTCATAGTTGTAAGTTGCAGGTTGAGAAATGCTTTAACTTGATAATTTGGTATTAAAGATATAAAGAAGACTCTGTTGATTTTTAAAACCCATGTTACAAAATTAATCAAAGTTAAATTGAATCCATGTAATAAGAAAAGGTAGATAAATAAATATTCATGCATAAAAGGAAAGAAACAATTATTGTTATTATTTTATTTTTATCATGTGCACAAGTATATACCTATCCTAAAAACGAATCTTTTCACATATATGCTTATATCAATTATATTTACAAGTCATCAAGTTGATCAATCTATAAATTAAGTAGGAGTATTAATTAATTCTATACTAACCAAATTAACTAACTATATGAGAGTCCTTCAAACAAAATATGATTAAAAATAAAATCCATGTTACAAAATGAATCAAAGTTAAATATTATGTCATATTAATTATTTAAATTCCAGATCTACTCTTACAAAAAATAGAAAGCCTAAATCTAAAGTATATTAACAAGAAAACAACTTTTAATATTAAAGTTCATGCTTTTTTAATTTAATCCATATCTAAATAAAATTTTATCCATGTCGTTTTTTGATCTCATAATTAAATATCATACAAACTCGAAATTAAAAAGAATTGGAATAAAACTTTCTATTTTTTTACCAATTAATCTCATATCATATTATAAGAGGGGTTTCATTGCAACAATTAGAAGTTGGGTATAAATCTATAAGAGGGGTTTCATTGCAACAATTAGAAGTTGCAACAATTAGAAGTTGATGGTCAAATGCGTGTGTATAGAAAGAGTTTTTTGGTAGGGTTTTTTGGCTGGAACCCATTTTTATAATTTATATTTTTCTCCTTCTATGTTTTTTCCTCTCAAAACCTTTGAAATAAATTAATGAGCTTTTATTTTTTGTATTGCCTAAAATTGAACTTTGGCTACTACACAAACTTTATATTTTTCTACTCTATTTTATTTTCAAGCCCTATTTTAATTTTAACTTGGTTGATGACATATATTATTTTTTAAAATAAGGTTCTCATCCTTTAAAAAAAAAAAACAATGTAATTAAAATTTTAGTTACAATTATATGTTCTCTTTTTCTATTGATTTTTTTTTTTTATCAATGCACAACGAGTGAATATTATGGAATGAAATGCAATTGTCCTATATTACTATATCTTCAAAGAATGTAAACCCACTAATTGGTAGATCTTCAAAGAATTTTACTATATTTTCCGATTATTTTACTATATTGATTAAAATAATATCAATAATCTAAATTCAAACATTATTACACACCCTATTTTAGAAATAACATTATCACATGAAACTTAATTGTATCTTAAATTTGTAAAAAGAAAAGTGTGCCTCCAATTTGAAAATGAGACCACCATATAATATTTTTTTGAATAATATTGGGTTAAATTGGAAAAAATTTATGAATTGTGTATAATATATTTAATTTTTTGAGCATGCAACATGTTCATAATTAATTGATTGGTTATGAGATAAAATTATAATAAAATAAAACTATTTTTAAAATCCCGTTAACAACTTAATTTATATGATATTAGAATTTTAATGTTGAAGTAATACTTTAAATCTAACTATATTTATTCTTTAGTTAATTAAAAATAAATAAATATAATAAATCTATATAAGTTTCAAACTAAAAAAAAAATTATGAGTTACGTAGGCGAGGTACATACCTTCTCCTTTTATGCTACAACCTGGATTAAATTTGACCAAACCCAGTCAAATTGGAACTTTTCCACTAGGTGAGTCTTTAGGAGAGAGCAAAAATACCAGAAATCTTATGTACTTTTCTGAATTATTTCCACTACATAGGCCATACTAAACTTTATTACGGAATTGGGAGATGACATCAAGATATATACATGTACTTCTCTTAAATCCTTGCTCCCAGAATCCCATTTGACAATCTACACTAGACTTGATTTACTGAAACAAATAATGTATAATGTAATTAAACACAACACTAGGAATAGCAATTTCATCCTAATCCAATGATACCGACCTAAATAGATAGGAAATATTTTGATCGGATCAAGTGTCTGAGTAAAACCTGATGGTAAAAAATTAGGTATCGGGTTGGGTATATATACTAAAAAAATAAACAACCTTAAAATTTGAAAACATTACATGTATATCAGGCTTATTATATATTAAATATTTAAATTATAGCATTTAAATTCGAGTTGGGTTATGGATACTGATGGGTACCTCTAAATCAGATCATGTCGAGTTTGAGCATCAAAAATACATACTCTAATTAGGTTTTGATGGGATTTAAATAGTTATTTTGAATTCAAATTGGGATATAAATAGTAATTCCCTGTCACATGAATATCCATAATCATATCCTTACATGGCACCCTAATTCTTGATCACACAAGATGATGAAGTGGAGATAAATATCAAGTATGAGATGGGTTATAGGTGTTTGTGCATATAAACAAAGGGTGTTTAGAACTCTTGAAATTAAATTTAATTTTAATTTTTAAATTAATTTTTGTGTTTGGAATCCGGTGTTGATTTGACTTCCAAATAGAACTAAAATCATAAAAAATAGGTCTCAAATGATAGATTACAGTTGTCATAACCTGATTTCTATCCTTATTTTATTAACAGTTTTTAAAAATATTCAAAAATAGCAAGAAAAGCTAAAAATATATATATTTTTGATGTATTTGTGTTATTTTGATATTTTCAACGTCTTTTAAAAAAGAATTTAAAAACTTGTTTTCAATTCGTTCAACTTTTAAGCGCCTATTTCAAAAGCATTGTTTATTTTTCTCGTCAAGTTGATATTGATGTTACCTTTTTAAAAATATCAAAATACAAAAATAAATAAAAAAATAATAGAAAATATTTGGACAAGAGGATCAAAAATTCAGTTCTTTCGATGAAAAGAGAAATCAACATCTTGCTTCATCCAAAGGGAAAAAATGAGGAATCAAATTGTTTTTTCAATTGCTTGAGACCAAGTAATTGAAAGAAAGAAAAAAAAACAAATTTATTTTTCCTATAAATAAGTATACTAAGGGTTGATTTTGGGGCCTTAACCAAATAAGAAAGGAATTAGTTATAGGGAACTTATACAAAAATGACTCCTTCTCTTCGAAAGAAAGAAAAACATCATAAATTAAGAAATGAAAGAGAAGGAATAAAAAATAATTAACTCTCACAGCCTCCTTTGAAGCAATTACAACAACTCTTCTGCGCACAACACCGTGACATTCCCTTCTTAGCATAGTCACAAGTTGCAGCAACATCTCCTTCTTCGAACCGTGATCACCATCATTTGGGTTTTTATATGGAAAATATAACAAAAAAAATATTATTCAACAACAATAACAACAATAATAATACAAGTAAACAAATTATTACATCGAACTCGTTAGCTCATAGAGGAAGAATAAAGAGGGTGTAGAAATTACTTTTAATTAGGATATAGTTAGAGCCTTCTCTGTATAAGATAAAACCTTCTATGTCGATTCGGCTATAACCATCCAATTTGTCATTACTTGGATTTGGTATATATAGCTTTGGTTTTGGGAGGTTTGATTTTTAGGTATACCCATCATGTGGCTTGACAATCTCTGGCTTTGGTATAGTTGATTTTGGTTGATCACAAACCTTTTTTTTGTCATAACAATGATCGGGTTTCAGTATAGTTATCTTTGGTTTGGAAAGGTTTGGTTTTGGAACATATTCATAATTTAGCTTGCCATTGTCTTGCTTAGGTATGACCAACTTTTTTTTTGGGTCATTATTATTGGTGATGTCTCAAAAAATCCAAGTTGATGATAAAGCTTATGTCTTGGATAATTAGTTAATCTTTTAGTTCTAGTAATTTGATCAATTCTCTATAGTCAAGATGGTTAAAGGCAAGTGTCTGATACCTGTAAAAGGTTCTTTTTTGTGAATTTAAGGATACTATAATGATCAAGTCAATGATTTTTTTGAGAGAAAATGCAATAGTATTACAGAGAGATGCTTAGGAAATAAATATGCAGTAGAGAATGAAGATTATAAACCCTTTGTTTAAAGGATTCATTATTTATTTATAGCCCATAAGTCTTTTTACCGAGAGGAGGGGCTAAAATGTAATATTGCCCTGATAGTATTAAATGGGGAAAATATCTCTAACATATGTATTAATGTTCATGAGAAATATCTTTGATATATGTATTAATATGGATGAAAATATGGTGGGCACTTAAAAGACTTTTACATACCATCTCTTACACAACATTAATATTGATGAGAATATAGCGGGTCTTTGGAGAACTTTTATATACTTAATAGGTATAAAGAGAGTAAAATTCAAAATATAGCTGTCCTAAAGGTAGGTGGGTCCCTCCTTTTATTGAGCTCAATGGAGCTGAGTCTTTCTCTTAGCTGAGCCAAAAGGAGGTTGGGTTTTATAAGGGGTTTTTGAGCCCTTAAATCTGGGTTTATCATAAGCCCAAAGTCTTTGTGATATTTATACACAAAGACTTGTAAACGTACTCGGTATAACAAGTTTGTTGATTTTTTTTTTTTTTTGCATGAGAAGCAGGGTGAAAACCTTGGTTAATGTACTAAAGAGCCTATGTGTAGGGTATGCCCTATGTTTGAAAAAAGTATGTAGAGGTAAACCATGGAGGAACTCATACTTAGAAAATTTTTCAGGAGGGTGAGGTGAAACCATACAGGAATTTATACTTAGAAAACTTTTTTAATAAGTGGAGAAACCCAAGAATGATGAGTCTATATTTAAAAAATATTCTAAAAGGCCGAGGGGAGTAAGTCCTTATCGATGCCTATATTTAGAAAGTTTCCAAAGGGCGAAAAGGATATACCCATATCAACTCTTATACTTAGAAAATTTTCTAAGGGGCAAAAGGGAACCCAATGTGGGTGGTGTTATTGCACTAAGGATACCAAGTTAATCTTTTTTTCTTTGAGAGCTATTGCATTTTTTAAGAGTTGAAGGTCTATAACCTTCCTAGTGATGACATGGGGTGTGAAAGCCCCTCACTGGAGTGAAGACCAAACCTGAGAGAGTGATTCAAGATCATCCCTAGAGATAATATAAAGTTTGAGAGCCTATTTGGAGAGTTGTGTTAGTTCTCTAGGTTCCAGTTAGTCTTGGTGGTATATATTGGTCGTAGGACGGGGGTGTAAACCCCGAGAAATAAATTTTTGCATAAATTGCAAACTAAATAAATGGAAAATAAAAGTAAAGAAATTCATGTTCAAATTTAAATAAAACAAGAATTTAGAAACTTTTGGATATAAATTTTCAGACAAAATAATTTGAGATATTATAAATTTAACCCGAAAATATTAAGCATTAGATTAAATTAAAGAAAATGAACTAAACTAAAAAGTTAAGGGGTGAAATTATAAGAAATGAAAAGAGGTATAGCTGAATTATAAGAAGAAAAGTTATGGGGGCAAAAACAATACTCTTAAAAAAAATTAGGTCTAAGTGCAAAAAAGAGAAATTATAGGGTATAAATACCCCTCTCCCTTGCTTATCAAAAATCTACAATAACTATTAAGAGGGAAGGAGGAAGTTTTTGAATTGTTCTTGCCAAAGCAAGAGAGAAACACCAAAAATTCCAAGAACTCATCCAAGATTAAGGGTTTATAAGTAGAATAAACACTTGTGGGCAAGGGATTAATAAGAAATTTTAAAGGTAGAGAGGGAGGGGAGGGTCGGCTGTCATTAAAAAAAAAGGAGTAAAAAATTTTGGCTGGTTAAAGATTGAAACCTTAATTCTTACCAGGTAAGGAGTTCTAAACATGGTTCTATGAGTCGTTTCGAATCAATTACGAATCGATGTCTTAGTGTTGAATTTGAATTAAGGTTCTTAGATTTGAATTAGGAGAAATGTATTAATTATTAGAATTAAGTTAATTCATGTGTTGTATGTGATTGGAGGCATGAGATCATGATAATTCATCAAAGAAAATGTATGGGTAATTGAGTTAGGGGTGGTCGGCCATATGAAGAGCAAAAAGGGAAATAGGGAAATTGTGGTTTTCCTTATTGAATTTATTATAATAGGTTGTTTTTTTATGTGAATATGTGTGTGAATTGAATGAAATTAGCATGAAAGGAATGAAGAAACTCTTGGTTCCTTAAGGTTAAGGCCATGCTTTCAGTCAATTATGCATTAAAGGGGGAGGATGTTTAATTTGACATATTTAGCTTGATGACGTGTGTTTAATTGTATTGAAATGAGAAAAAAAAATACATGTTGAAGTGGCAAAGATTGTGTTTAGAAGAATATTATTTGGAAAGTTTGTAGAATCGATAAAAAAATGTTTTATTTTAACATTAAGAGGGGAGATTGACATAATTAGAGTAAATTAGATCTTAAAAGGTACTTTTGACACTCTTATATGGTATGTGATATAGCTAGGAGTTAAGATAAAAGAGGGAAGTTAAATTGTGAATGTTATGTGTAAATGGAAAGGTTGACGAATCTAGATAGATTGCCTCCTAACTTTCGAAGAGAATTCAGGTAGGAGGATGAGAGCATTTGGATCAGGTTCCTTCATAAGAATTGTAGTTTTGGATGTTGACTAAGTAAGGAAATTGATCTTACTCAATTCATAACTATAGAACTCTAGTTATGAGTCACCAACCGAGACTGAGTCATGGAAGGCCCTATAGAATAATAGGTATGATTTGTTGAGGAGTAATTTTGAGTGTCTTGGGGGGCAAAACTAGGTTCTCCTCCCTTCATGACTTGTATACCCGTGTCTCAGCTTTCCAACGAGACCAATCTTGCTTGAAACAGAGTCCTGGAACTTAGGATATAGTCAAAAATCTAAGAAGAGGTTGGAATGTCCATCTCAAATCTGATTATGTCTGGATACATTGGGTGCACCATTTCTACCTGCGTAATGGAACTATTTGGACTACTTCTACCTACCATTCTTCCTCTCCCATGTGGAAGTCTATTATCTTCCTTAAGAGACTACACCATCTGGCACAATGGAAGTCAATCCCGGAGTATTGCTTTGACGAGTGGCTGGAATTCTGGAATGGATAAATTTATGTCTCATGCTTATAACTTCTTTCGACCATCTGGCTTTCTAGTCTTATAGGAAAGAGTTGTTTGGGAAAAATGATCTCTACCAAAGCACTGCATCATTTTGTTGCTGGCAGTTCAGAGGAAGCTTCGAACTCGAAATAGGTTGTCTTTTCTTCTTAGTGATCCCCTTTGTGTGTTCTGCCAGCATGAGGAGGAGTCACATGAACATTTTTTTTTGCATGTGAATGGACATGTTGCTTGTGGGGAAAGATTAAGTCCTGGTTGCGGATTGGCAGGAGCATGACGACTTTGTATAGTGCTCTGCGTGGTCTAAGGTTTAGGAAAAGTAGTCTTAAAGCTCGAATGCGAAGAGTTTCCTTGTGCATCGGTGTCTACCTTATATGGGAAGAAAGGAACAAGCAGATATTTGAAGGAAAGTACTTGGAGGTTGATAGAGTCTTCAGGAGATTTCAAGTCTTATTCTACACAATATTCCACTTCCATGCTGCGGGCCACTCCCGACTGAATATTGGCTGAGTTTATTTTACTTTTGTTGTTGGGATTACATGCCTCCTATTAATGGCCCTTGTGTGTTTCAGTAGCCGTTGGTGGTTTCTTAACTGCAAATTGCGTCACCTGTTGGATTTTCTTTTGGGTGGTATTCTTTTTGGTTGGTTATCTTTGGCACCTGGTAGATCCTGGGTTCCTTAGCTAATCAATGTGATACTTTTGGTTTTCTCTCTAGGTAATTGTCTTCCTGTATTTTTTATGAATGGGAGCATGTTTCCTTTTGCTTCTGATTTATACATGTGTATATATGACTTGCCAGCTTCATGGTTTGTTTCATTTTGATTTATTATATTCTTACATTTGATATAAAAAAAAATTGTAGGGCAGAGCTGGTGACCTTGAGACAAAAGCTTGTTGATATTATGTCCTTCCTAGAGGTCAAAATCATAAGATGTGACTCGAGTAAGTAAGAGCTAAAAAGCTATTAAAGCTTACTACAAAGACTCAAACTTTTGAGAAAAACAAAACACCATGAAGAAAAGGGGACCTATATTTCTCATGTAAGTATACATGCATATTGATCATAATGCATTACTTTTATCCTTGATAGATTAGCGTATCACCATCATTTTCTTTTGAGCGTGCCTTTGAGCCCTTGTCGCTTGGGTAATGTATTTTCTAACCCTACCTCCTTTAGAGTGCGCCTTTGAGCCCTCGTCTCTCGGGTAGCGCATTTTCTAACTCTACCTCCTTTTGAGTACGCTTTTAAGCCCCCATCTTTCAGATAATACGTCCTCAGGCACTATCCTTTTCTTTTGAGCCCTCACATATTGAGTAGCGCATTTTCTAACCCTATCTCTTCTTGACTGCGTCTTTGAGCCCTCATCTTTGAGATAGTACGCCTTCAGACCCTATCTTTTTTTTAGCGCGCCTTTGAGCTCTCACCTCTTGGGTAGTGTATTTTCTAACCCTACCTCTTCTTAAGTGTGCCTTTAAGCCCTCATCTCTCATATAGTGTGCCTTCATGCCTTATATTTTCCCATTACAATAATATCACTTTTCACCACTTTGAAAACTCTTTTCATTTTTCACCTAGGTAGGTCACCCATTATAATATGACCACTTTGAAAATCTTTTCATTTTCCACCTAGACAAGTCGCCCATTACAATGAGACCACTTGAAAACTCTTTTTCATTTTTCATGAGCAGGTCACCCACTACAAGATTTCACAGTTTTATCGATGGGCACAATCCGTCGGTATGAGATTCAGACTTCGTCAGTAAATTTTTTATCGACTATATCCCCGATGGCAAGTGTCCGTCGGCATGTCTTCGTCAGTAATACCACATTCCGTCGCTAAGTCTGTCAAGAAAAAAATATTACCAATAGTTTTACAAACGAAAAATGCACGCCAAAAAAAATTCCCACTAGAAATATACCAACAGATTTATTCCATCTGTGATTGTGGCATTTCCAGTAAATATTTTTCAACTCTCTGTAAAATACCGACAGACTATATCCGTCTGTGAAAGCGTCGATAATTGTGGCATTTCCAATAAATATTTTTCAACTTCCTGTAAAATCTGTCGGTGGGTTTTTTTAAAAAAAATAAAAAAAATATTTAGAATAAATAATATAAAATTATATAAATTAATAGTAAAAAAAACCAATTATGTAAATAAAATTTTATTATACATAAAAAAAATAAAGTTAAATAATATTTATTATAAATTGAATGTGTTTTTTTAAAAAAAATGGATAGTTTTAGCCATCATACAAGGACTTTCGAGATTTATACATGCATGCATGTGTTCGTGTGTGTGTGTGTAAATTAATAGATCATAGAATAAATATGGAGAGATAAGAATATAATTACAAAAAAGCAACGGCGCACAGGGTGGTGGTGTGAAAGAACCACACTTTGTTTTTATATGGGGGGATAAGATTTTACTTTGTCATGAAGATGACTTCTGAGATGATTGAACTTGCTAGCTGATCAACTGTGCTTTCATATATTTTAAGACAGCTTCTTGACAACTGTCTATCGAGTTAGAGTCTGATCAAGTATATTTTTTTGCAGTAGGCTACCGAATCTGAATCCTTCTTCTTTTCTTATATTAATGAATCTAATTTGAATCTTCATCAATTTACATCTCTTTTCATAATTCCTTCACTTTTTCTTCAGTTTCGATTTAAAATTGAAACTAAACTGTAGCGTGATGCAATCTTTTTGTTTTTATTAACATGAGTGTTCGGACCAGTTTGCGTGTATCTCGATTAATCTTGTAGGTCCTAAAAGTAACAATCATGTAAATTTTTAGTGATCCTAATATTTATAGGACTTGAACTATTGACCTTTAATAAACAAATTTAGAATCTGATTACGTAAGTTATATTTTTTAGAATTATATTATATTATATTATGTTATGTTATAAATGATGGATAAGAAAATTCTCGAGCGCTTTGAAAAAGCAACACGAATAAGAATTTCTTTTTGCAGCTTTTGACTCAAATGACTAATGCTGCTAATATTATATCATATACATGTATCGGATTCAATATTCCATGAGAAAGAAGAATGATCGATAAGTTTTTTTTTTTCCCCTGAGAAACAGTATTATTAGTGCAAGTTCGTGGTTTGAATTGACCATTATACAGATACATGTGCACATTTTCAGTTTCTTTTTTTTTTTGGTTATTTCCATAAAAATAATGATGAATATTTTTTATTAATATGAATATCCGGGCTAATTTACGTATATCTCGACTAATCTCATGGATTCTAAGGTTAATGACCATGTAAGTCTCCAGTGACCATCATATTAGCAACCACAGGGCTTGAACATGAGATCATAGGAAAAACAAACCTTTCAGTCTCAAGAAATAATCACGAATCTTAATCTTGTCTCTTGTTATCCTTGTGATATGCATGAAGTTAAAAGGCTAACAACCTTGATTCTTAATTGTTTTTTTACTTTTTTTATTTAATAACAAAAATAATGATTCTATGGTGGTGCTCAAAGAATAACGAGTAACATGCTATTAGTTATTTTTTAAACTTTATTTTTTTAAAATAAATATAAATAGGAAAGAAAAATCTTAAGTCAAGATATTATTATTACTTTTAGTGGGTTATAAGTTTTATTTTTCTTTTCTTTTCGTGTATTTTTTTTCCTTTAAGGTAGGTTCAAAAAGTAATTAATAAAATGCTACTAATTACTCATTGAGTACTATTTTTTTGGTTAGTTTTCTATTATAAAAAAAATTAGTTATAAAAATAATTAGATAGAATAGCTTCGACCTTCTCAACTTATAATAAGAAAATGAAATTCGGATAAATACCAATACTGATTATAGGCAAAAGGATAGCAGTCAAAACAAATAATTCTCGTGATCCAAAATTAAAAAATAAGAATTTGTGGCATTAAATAACTTGTATCCATAAAACATCTGGTATAACATAGATAATAAATAAATAAAAGTCATTATCATTTCAACAGCAGTTACAAAAGTAATTAATATTTTTGGTATTAAAAAATATTTTTTAGCAGTAATTATTCCAAAAAAACACTATCAATTCCGTAAAAAAAAATATATATATATTTAATTAAATAAATAAAAATAAATATAAAATAAATTTATTTTTTTAACTCTATAGTAAGTTTGTAACCTGGGCCACAAGCCCACAGGATGTCTTTTGGTTTTTGAGCCTCCAAAATCCTCTTGCTCCAAAATTCGGGAACACCTACCTTAAATCTTAAATTTTTGGTTTCAACTACATGAGTTCTAGGAATTAGGACTTGAACGGCATATCTAGAATTTTAATTTTTTATTGATCAAAATCTTTCTCGAACTAAAAATCTTTTCCCAATAATTTTCTATATTCTTACTTTCATTTTTAACACTAATGTTTTGATATATTTAAAATCAGTTTTTTTTTGTTTCCTTTTTCAACAAAAAATAATATTTAAAAGAGTCAAATGTAAGAACTAAGAAGAATAACCATGTGTTTCTTTTTATGAAGTAATATAAATTTATTTTAAAATTGTTTTGAAAATAAATTTATTTTATATTTTTATCTTTATTTTTGCAATCAAATATATTTTTGTTTTTTCTATTTTGAAATAATAACTAAACACAGCATTAAAAATCAAATAAGTATACAGAAATCAAGTGAAATCATTATGAATCATTGGTTGCTCAAGTTTTTAAAAGCTAGAGATAAATATGTGTAGTTATATTTGATGCCATCAAGATTCAAGAGAGAAAACATGATGTTTATTGAATTGAATTTTCTCATTAAAAAAAAACTATTTAAATTTTTTATTGTGGATTCTTGAATATGAATTTGCATGGTAAAATTATCATTTCACACTTTATAACACAAAATTTATAATTTGATTTAACGAGTAATTAAATTATCAATTCAAAATTACAAGTTCTAAATAAACATAAAATATAAATTTCATAACTAAAAAATATTTAATATTATAGCATGATCAATAAAGAGTATTTTTTAAGTTAATCTAATATATTTAGAAATAGGGATGATACATATATCCATCAATTGATTTTTTCTATATTTAGTTATAAGGTAAAAAAATCAAATATTTATATTTTATTTATCGAGTTTCATATAGTTATTATTTAATTATTATTTATTATTCAACATAAAAAAAATATATATTAAATAGTAAAATTATAAATATTAGTGTATTATGTTAATATTGATATATACATATATTATATTGGATTATCAAAAAAAATAAATACTTTATATATATATATAATGTTATATATGTAATATATATAATATAATTATTTATATAAAAAAAATCATTCATTTTTTAGTTGACTCGAGTCTAAATTCATCGAATTACATTGCCATAAATTAGAAGAGCAAAGAGTTTTGCGATGGTAAAAGAATTAATAACTAATTAATTAATTAATCAATTAATCTGAACCAAAGAGAGAACCCTCCAGAGCCCGCCACGTGCAACTGACATGGCTAAATACTATTTTAATCTAGTATCTGCTGAATATTGTTCTCATGTTTTTCTTTTTTCTTTTTTTCTTTTCCTGTCTCCGTCTCTCGACTCATTGGACTCGGTGTATCTATCTCACAGAGAAAAACTGGGATCCAAAATTAAATTTATAATTTAATTAGTGATTATTTATTTAAAGATGCAGCTGATAAATGCGGTGATGGCGACGAGGATGTTGACGGTGTTAGCTCAATCAAACGGAGAAGATGGAATTCCGTTTGGATCGTTCTCATGGTTTGTGTACGCAGGAATTTCTTGCTTCCTCGTTATCTTCGCGGGTATCATGTCTGGTCTTACCTTAGGCCTCATGTCTCTCGGCCTTGTAGACCTCGAGATTCTTCAACGTAGTGGCACTTCTACCGAGAAAAAACAAGCTGGTTGGTAATTTCTTTAATTTTTTTCAAACGCAATTTTCGGCATTGATTTTCTCTGATTTTTTTAATTTTAATTTTATTAGCTGCAATTCTTCCGGTTGTTCAAAAGCAGCATCAGCTTCTGGTGACTCTGCTTCTATGTAATGCTATTGCTATGGAGGTAATCTTCGTTTGAATTTATCGCTTTTCTAAGGCCCCCTTTGGTAATGCGGTTGCAAGTGCTTTTCAAAGTGAGTTTGGACAGTAAAAGCATTAAAATTGATTTTTTTTATGGTTTTAATGTGAAGAATCTGTCAAAACCATTGAAAAAAAAAGGCATCAAATTGATGTTTTTTTGAGTTGAAAAGCACTTTTGCTAAAGCACCTGAATCGCATTACGCTTATTTATGCTGAAATCAAAGAGATGTGGCATTTTAACAACAATTAGGAGATGATTGTTAATCTAGATTAATTACTAGGGAGGAATGCTATTCTGAGAATTTTTTTTTTGGTTATACATATGGTTAAAGGAAAGCATACTGCAAAAATGTGAGTACCGCTACTAGCTTTGGGTTAGAGAGAGTGAGGCTGCTTAGTGAACTTGCAGATAATTGTGCGATTCATCTCTGTTGATTATTACTATTTTGCTTGAATTTCGTCACTCTTGAATATTAGTGTGTTGCTTGAATTTTCAGTAAACAGTTGTTGATAGCAGTTAGATATGGTGATCTGCATGCAGGCTCTTCCTATATACTTGGATAAGCTTTTCAATCAGTATGTTGCTATTATACTTTCTGTGACTTTTGTGCTAGCTTTTGGGGAGGTACATTTTTTGTCTACCTACTTTCATCTTGCTCAGCTCTTCTTTAACTCGGCTTAAATAATTAAATGTGGTTGAACTTTTTAGTCTTAGCTGAGGTGGACATTCTCTATTTTCAGGTTATTCCACAAGCAATATGCACCAGATATGGACTTGCTGTAGGTGCCAACTTTGTATGGCTTGTGCGAATTTTGATGATAACTTGTTATCCAGTTGCATATCCCATTGGAAAGGTAAGTGGTACAACGGAAATTGCTACACCAGAGTTTTGTGTAAAGTGGGATCACGAGTTGTTGGATAAATTTCCAGTGTTCTTTTAAAATAAAAGGCAGTAAAACAAGCCCAAGTTTGTACCTATTATTAAACTTTTTTTTTCTTTTGATGATTAGGTTTTCTAGTTTACTTCGTATGAACTCATCTTATTACAGAAACAATTTTATGCATACAGTATAAAATCCTGCATCCACCTCAGCATATATCTTTCTTTCACTTAATGGTTCTCTGTTTACCTGTATGATCTTGGCTGTAGAAACATAGTAATTGTGGAGCTAGATTAATAAGTGATTTAGTGGTTTGCTACAGCTGTAGTAATGATTATTGCAGAAATAAGATAGAGTTATGAATAGCTGTTAGTTTCTTCCATGTTCTTGAGCTATAAGGATGTAATTGTTTTCCTCTCCCATTGAAGAAGGAAAAATATTGTACCTAGCTGATTTGAACTATGAAGCTTCTGTTATTTAGCTTTTTCTGGCTTAAAAAGAGTAATTGGAAAAAAAAAAAAAATACTGTTTTATTCTGCAACATATTCCTGCATGATAGTTCAACCTATCCTCACATTTTGAAGTCCACATAGCCTGTTTTATATACTCATGCACTCTCTAACTCCAAGAAATGTCATGATACAGGTTCTGGATTGTGTGTTAGGACATAATGAAGCATTATTTAGGCGGGCTCAATTAAAAGCTCTCGTTTCCATCCACAGCCAGGAGGTAAAGTAAATTGTCGAAAACATATAGATTACAAGTTAATTGACCACAGAAATGCGTCAAGATTTCAAAAACTTTGGAAGTATTAATACATCCCCATTTCCTTTCCTTTTTTTCATTTACAATGTAACATCTTTTTCTTGAAACATCTAGGCTGGCAAGGGTGGTGAACTCACACACGATGAGACAACAATTATTAGTGGGGCACTAGATTTGACTGAAAAGGTATGCACCATATGAAATTAGCATCTATTTTTTGGTTTGTGTGCCATTCTTCACTGTAAAATGTTGATATTGGCCATGAATGGTACAAAATTTCTTTCCTTTCTATTGTATTCTCACAATTCAGATGCGTGAATATGTATTAGTTAGGGAAATGTGATCATTTCATCTTAAATATTTTGATTGGATTAGGGACAGGGAGGAGTGGAGTGGGTGGGGGTCTTCTTTAGTCAATTGTATTTTGCTTGTTGCCTAACTTATTGAGAAGCATTGATTTTAATTTGATTTGAACTTCATATCTAAGCTGGAATTGCAATCCTAAGTTTCTCAAGGGGTTCCAGAAGACAAATAAATTTTGCAAATCCATACAAAACCCTCTGCTACTGCCTGTTTCGATTGACACCCCCTTCACTTTTTTTTTTAATTCAAATCCTTGAATTATGGGTCATTTGGATGGAGACTCGTCCGTCAAATTCCTTTCATTTTATTTATCTGTCAAATGACATGAAAATCACATGTTCCACCCCAGTTAGCTGAATTATTGTTCCATCAAGTGAAAAATAACACTCTTTTCATTGCCATATCTATGTTTCTTCTTCCCTTGCATTTTTGTAGACACCAAAGAGAATATAATTACACTCAAGACCCATTTCTCTCAATTGTCATGCTTTAAAAAAACCTAACTCAGATTTGAAACAAACCAAAATACCCATATTTACATATACACACAATTGGATAGGTAAATATAAATCTTTTGCAAAAAGAAGTTACACCAACCACCAAGTTCACCTACTCAAACAAAGCTCATGAAAGAAACAAAGAGAGGTTGCCTATAAAGAGGTTTTGTTTCAATTGGGGTTTTCATTACAAAAAATGGGATTTTCAAATTTATTTCATTTTAAGCTTAAGAAATTTTTGAGTTTGAAGGAATCTGGAGATGTAAAATCAGTGAGGTTTGCTTGTTTTTTTAATTCCTTGTGTCCCTTTTCGTGCAATTTTAATTTTTTTTTAATGGATATAATCCTATAGTTGTGAGAAAATTTAATGCCAGGTGGTCTCAATTATTTCATGGTTATGATAATTTTAAGCAAATTTACTTATTAACCTGGATGGTCACTGCTTCTTCTTCTTTTTTTGTTCCTTTTTTGAAAGTCAATTAACATAACTATTTTAAAGTTGATGATAATGATGATGGGGGTTGGGGTGCTGGGTGTATAGATTAGCCAATAAATTCACAAAGTGACTTATTTGTATATAATTCCACTCCTAGATTAAATATTTTGAGATTATATTTCAACCTGCATCTAAAGTAAAGTTTTATGTATAAACTTGACCAGACTGCTGAAGAGGCTATGACACCTATTGAATCAACTTTCTCCCTAGATGTCAACTCGAAGTTGGACTGGTAAGTTTTGCTCAGCTGCTCCTATTGCCATGGCGTTTTCACTTTCTTGTGCTTCATTTAAATATTTGCATATAGTTGTGTTTATATATTTATTTAATAATACTTGTAACTCAGGGAGGCAATGGGAAAAATTCTTGCCCGGGGTCATAGCCGAGTTCCAGTGTATTCCGGGAATCCAAAAAATATCATTGGACTTCTTCTGGTGGGTTTTGTATTTTATAGATTCTTGCAGAATTAAGAGTTATTTTATATAGGTGAAACCTATCAATATATCCATCTAACGCCATTTATCAATTGTATCCTTTTAATAAAATCAATCACTTGTAACCTTTGGTTTGTTCCTGATCTTTAATATATCCCTCTCAATTATTTTTGGTAAAATTAATGGTCTCATGTGCAACAGTTGACAGTTTCAATATGAATAGACTTAAATGGGTATTTTAGTAAATGAGCAATAGAAACAAATGAAAGTTACAATTAATAGAAGGGTGTGATTGAGAGATGGTGTGAGGTTATATTGATAGGTTTCCCCTATTATATATGCTACTCTGGTTTTATAATTACCTGATTTGCATGTGGCTGTTTTTATTCTTATTGGAATTAGGTGAAAAGCCTTCTCACTGTTCGACCTGAAACAGAGACCCCAGTTAGTGCAGTTTCTATCCGAAGAATTCCACGGTGTTTAATGCCCCTCCCCCCTCTATATTTTTCTGGTTTCCTCCTTGAACAAAGTACAGAATATATGCTAAGTGTATGTACGTTGATATTTCTCCAGGGTTCCATCTGATATGCCTCTGTATGATATACTGAATGAGTTTCAAAAGGGTAGCAGCCATATGGCAGCTGTTGTCAAGGCTAAGGTGAAAAGCAAGGATCTTCCACCAACAATTGACGGAGAAGAACAGGAAGGAAGCAAAGTAACTGGCAGGGATTCCCAATTGACTACTCCATTACTGTCCAAGCAAGATGAGAAGTCAGATAGCGTTGTTGTGGATATTGACAGGATTTCAAGGTCAAGTAGGCATCCTTCTTCACAGCGCAATGATGCTTCAACAAATGGATTGCCCCAGCTATCAGAGGATATTGAAGATGGTGAAGTAATTGGTATCATCACCCTAGAAGATGTATTTGAAGAACTTCTGCAGGTAAATTAGAGGCCTCTGTTAACTTTCTTCCTTTCAGTTCTAGGATCTAAGCAGCCATTTCCATGTATGCTAATAGTAGTATTGACAATGCAGGAGGAGATTGTGGATGAAACAGATGAATATGTAGATGTACATAAAAGGTATTTTGGAGTTGATCCAGCTATAAGTTAAGTTTGGTGCCCAAAAATTGCCAAAACAATTGACAATTTCTTTTTTAAATACTGTGCAGAATCCGTGTGGCTGCAGCTGCAGCTGCTTCATCTGTGGCACGGGCTCCGTCAAGTCGAAGGTTAACAGCCAATAAGGGAGCTGTAAGTGAAAATCATGTCTTGGGCAATTTCTTTTTTCTCTGAATTCAATCGTTTGCTTCATCTATAATGCCAAACAGCCATATCCATATCTCCTCTCCCTGGATAAAAAAGCCCCTGGTCCACGTGTTCAGAGATTGTAGTGCAACATTTTGAAAATTGCTTCACATTTTCATGTGCAAAATCAATAGCAGTCCATCATTCTGAAATTCAAATCCTACATATGTACCCAATTATGCGGATCAAAGTATCCTGCTGGTTTTACTCTTGCTGCTTAGCCTTGAGATGTTGTCATTTCTTTCAATACACCAGATGAATTATTCAATTGATCGAAGACTGATTTGTCTCTTTCTATATTTCCCAGGGAGGGCAAATTAAGTCAGGGCAAACACTGAAGAAATCTGAGAATGATTCAAGTGCCACAAGGTTACAAGGAACAGCTGGTGAGCCTTTTTCTTGGAAACAATAAGTAAATAGTTTAGAAGTATGTACTTCTGGCAATAATCCTGAAAAGAGTTAGTTTTATGGTCTGCCCCGTAACACTAGAACTAAATGCCTGTAATATAGCAACACAAGTTTTGTTTATATTTGATAACATTTTCTTTGAACTATTTTCTTTTCATTATACTTGATCTGGAATTGTGCTTAGAAACATAAATGTGTGAGGACTTAGAACCTCTTGGTAGGCCCCTATTAGTTTTTGGAATGTATTTACATTACATGATGCGGAACAATAAATAATAAAATTAAAGCACAAACAGAAATAAGTTTTAGAAAAGAAAGAAGCTGAAAAAGAGAAGAAAGCGGATTGGAGATAAGCAAAGTCTGCAATATTTTCATTAATCATCAAAACTGTTTTTCAAAATGATAGAAGAACATATAAATAGTAAACCCTAAAACATCTCGCTATTGGGCTCGGCCCATCAAATCAAACTGTTTAACATAAATAATAAAATAACGAGTAGGCCCAAATGGGCTAAATAAATAAAATAACAATGAAATAGGTCCAAATGGGCTTAGTCTCCCAATCAGAGCGTGGCAGACTATGTCATCCTACGTCGTCTCCGTCTATATACTCGTGTAGTTTGTGGTATGGGTCTGGTGTCCCCACCAACTCTCCTAGGGTTAGAAAAACTCGACCCCGTCGAGTGTAGTACTGGCCGACTTTGATAGCACTCCCAAAGATCTAGGTCAAGCTACTGCAAAGTATCTCGAGTAATCCAAGCGCAATCTAAGTCAGGGCGACCCACCCAGCGAACTAGAAACCGTTGAACCTCACCGTTCTTGTTAAAAACAACTTGTTCATCCAGAATAGCATCAATATTATTCTTTTGTGATGATGTCAAGGTGAAAGGGATAAATATTTCAATAGGATCATCAGAAGGGGAGTTAAGTGGTATCTCAAATGGATCATCTGGAATAAGAAGTGGTTTGTGGTATGCAATTAGATCCTCAATATTAAATGTAGAGCTAATGCCAAAATCATATGGTAAATCAAGAACATAAGCATTTGGACCAACCCGTTGTAGCACTTTGAAAGGTCCGGCACTATGTGCATGTAATTTTCGATTAGCTCCCGAAGGAAACCGCTCGGGTCTAATCCGTATCAAAATATAGTCTCCCACATTAAACTCATTATGTCGTCTCCGTAAATCAGCTTGAAGTTTATATTGCGCATTACTTGTTTCAATCTGTTTAGTGATCTCAATATGCAAATCCTGAATTCTACGTGCAAAAGACTCGGCTGACTCAGACACTCTAGCATGAAAGGACATGGGAAGAAGGTCTAAAGGTTTCCTAGGCTTGTAACCATGTACAACTTCAAAGGGACTCATGTCTATTGACTTATTGATAGAGCTATTATAAGCAAACTGGGCCGTAAGAAGAATCAGATCCCAATTCCGATTATGATCACTCACTAAACACCTTAAAAGGTTGCCCAAACTCATGTTAACCACCTCAGTTTGACCATCAGTTTGGGGGTGGTAAGCAGTAGAAAACTTCAATTTGGTTCTCACTATATGCCAAAGGGTTTCCAGAAATAACTTGTGAATCTAACATCCCTATCCGAAACTATGGTTTGGGGAAGACCATACAACTTGACAATCTCATCAAAATAGAGTTTTGCAACTTTGGAAGCATCTGTGGTCTTAGTACAAGGAATAAAATGGGTCATCTTAGAGAAGCAGTCGACAACCACAAAAATAGAATCATGTTTTTTCGCAGTACGTGGAAGCCCAAGCACAAAATCCATGCTCACATCTTGCCAAGGGCAAGTAGGAACGGACAATGGGGTGTAAAGACTAGTATTTTGTTTTCTCTGCTTAGCTAGTTGGCAAGTTCGACATTGACCTACCAATTTAGCGACATCTCTTTTCAAATTAGACCAAAAAAACTGGCGTTCCACTTCTTCGATGGTTTTATTCCTTCCAAAATGTCCTGAGAGACCTCCAACATGAATCTCCCATATCAAAAAATCACGCACGGATGTTTTCGGTATACAAAGCTTATTATCCCGAAATAAGTACCCATCTTGGAGGTGATAACCATTTATAACACGGTGATTCTCATCCTTCAATGTCAAGTATATTTCTTCAAATTCTGAGCAAGATTCATACTCCTCTTTAAGTCTCTCAAATCCTGTGATTTCAACACTCATTACAAATAACAGCGTTACTCGACGACTCAAAGCATCCGCAACCTTATTTTCTATTCCAAATTTATGTTTCAAAACAAATGAGTATGCTTGCAAATATTCAACCCAATGAACATGACTATGATTAAGCTTCTTTTGGGAGTTAAGATAGCGGAGGGCTTTATGGTCGGAGTAAAGAACAAACTTTTGTGGTAACAAGTAATGGCGCCAATAACGCAAGGCCTGAACCACCGCATAAAACTCCTTATCATAGGTTGAGTACTTTTGTTTTGCCTCATTAAGTTTCTCACTAAAGTAGGTTACAGGGTGACGTTCCTGACTAAGTACTCCACCTATACCGACTCCTGAAGCATCACATTCTACTTCAAACACTTTAGTAAAATCAGGTAGCCACATTACTAGGACCTCCGTCATTTTCTTCTTAACCTCCTCAAATGCCCTATTAGCTCCTTTACTCCACTTAAACTCACCTTGTTTCAAACAATCTGTAATAAGCAACATGATGATGCTAAATCCCTTAATAAAACGACGATAGAAAGTCGCAAGCCCATGAAAACTACGAACCTCATGAATAGTCTTAGGTTCAGGCCAATCTACTATCACTTGGACTTTCTGGGGGTCAACAGAGACTCCTTTCCATGACACTATAAACCTTAAAAAGACCACTTGATCTGTAAAGAATGAACACTTTATGACATTTGCAAACAAACTTGCCTTTCTTAGGGTGGTACAAATTTGAATAAGATGATCGAAATGCTCTTCCTTGGTTTTGCTATAAATAAGAATATCATCAAAGTATACCACCAAGAACTTTCCCATAAAAGGCCGAAGCACTTGTGTCATTACTCTCATAAAAGTGCTTGGTGCATTGGAAAGGCCAAAAGGCATGACTAGCTATTTATATAAACCATCCTTAGTCTTAAATGTTGTTTTCCACTTATCTCCCGAACGGATCCTAATCTAATGATACCCACTCTTCAAGTCAATCTTAGAGAAGATCTGGGCTCCTGCCATCATATCTAGCATGTCATCCAATCGAGGAATTGGAAAACGATACTTGATTGTAATTCTATTAATGGCTCGACTGTCGACACACATTCTCCATGATCCATCTTTCTTGGGTGTTAATAGTGCAGGTACTGCACAAGGGCTCAAACTCTCTCGTATAAATCCCTTTTGTAACAACTCACATACTTGCCTTTGCAATTCAGCATGTTCACTCGGGTTCATCCTATAGTGAGGCAAGTTTGGTAATGTGGCCCTAGGAACAAAATCAATGGCGTGTTGAACATCACGCATAGGGGGTAAAGCATCAGGTTGTTCAGAAGGGAAATCATCTAGAAATTCTCTCAACACTTCTTTTACCTCTTCAGGTGGCTCCTCTAAAAAGTCTTCTACAATCTCCTTAACCACTACAGCAAACACAACAGACTCCTCACAAATCTCCTTATCAAACTTCCTAGGACTTATTATGTTAAACCCTCCATCTTTCACTTTATTCTTCTTCTGACTATTATCATTAAACCTTGGGGGTAATCCAATAAGTTGGATTTTTTTTACCTTGAAAAGTGAATGAACAAGAATTTGATCGCCCAAAGATTGTAACGTCCAAATCATATAACCAAGGCCTACCTAAAATGACGTGCCCTACATCCATGGGAATGACATCACACCAAATTTCATCATAATAGTCAAAAATCTTAATGGGAAAAAGACATCTCTCTTTGACCGTTATAGATGTATCATTAATCCAAGACACATTATAGGGTTTAGGGTGTGGAACAGACTTTAAGCCTAAGCGGGATACACTACCCGAGGAAATTGCATTGATACAACTACCACTGTCTATGATGATCTTACACCCTTTATCTCCACATTTAATGTAAGTGTAAAAAATAGCAGTCCTTCTCCAATACTCAGTTCCTTTAGGTTGTGTTAAAGCACAGCTAACCACACCTAACCTGATTGTTTTGATTTGAGTGGATATAGATCTAACACATCCTAGCAAGTTAGACTCATCATCCTCATCATTTACATCTTGAAAATCATCGGGATTGGGTTCATATACCTTATCATCACAATTAGCTTCTTCATCCATATCCTTTTGCCCATTGATGAACAAAGCCTTATTAGGGCAGCTAGAGGAAATATGACCAAAACCCTGACACTTAAAACACTGAATTTTTGGAGTTTTAGGTGCTTCATGAAAAATACACTTACCCTTGTCTTCTCTAGGCATCTGGGAAATCAAAGGATTGGGTTTACGAGGTGGGGCACCTAATATGGAGTTATTACTACCAGGTTGAGATCTAGAAGGGGTATTACGAGTGTCCTAGCGTCTTGTCCACTAGCTTTTTGTGACCAAGTCATAATTTTGTACTAGGGTATAAGCTTCATCAAGGGTGGAAACACCCCTAAGCACAACCTCTCTTCTAGGGTCATCGTTTAAGCCTTTTTGAAATCTACTTAGGGTCATCACTTCATCCTCCCTAACTGCACATCTCATCCTATACTCATCAAATTGTGCCACATATTCATTGGCAGACTTGCCTCCTTGCCTCAAGTTATTCCACTGGTCCAAAAGATTTCCTCTATAAGAACGAGGCAAGTACTTTTCTTCTAACTTAGTCTTCATTTCAACCCAGTCGGTAATAGGGGGTTGACCTCTCCTAATCAAAGACTCTTCTACACTTTCCCAATAGAGCTGAGCAGTTCCACTAAGTTTCATCTTTGTAAATCTTACCCTTCTATTCTCAGATAGATTATACCAGCCAAAGAATTGATCCATGTCACGAATCCATCTATCAAAAATCCACGGGTCAAGTTGACCCTCAAAAGTTGGGGCTTCTACCTTGATATGCCTCATGACTCGCTCGTCAGGATCATCATAATTGTGATGGCCCTAATTGCGGTTGTATTGACGGTTCCTAGGATGAATTGGTCTTTGACGGTAATCATTGGAATGCTCACTATCATGAGGGTCATCAAAGTCATTGTGACCCTGGTGTTGGTTATGGTGGCGGTTTCTACGAGGAACTGGTTTTTGAGGATTCCTGTGGTTGTCACTAGAATGCTCACTCTTACTAGACTATCTTATTTGCAGAGTTTCTAAGGACTCCATCCTTCCAGAAAGGTTGTTCATTTGATTGGACATGTTGCTCATTTCCATTCGCATAAGTTGTAATTGTTCTTGAATATCTCTAAGAACATTACTAGAGTTCGGGTCCATAGTAGCTATGATTTCTAGATTGTGTACTAGACGACCACTATATAAATGCATGCAAAAACTAATCCTGAGACTGAGATCACAAAATAATACTTGCAAGTAAAACGCAAAATAAAATTATAGCTAATAAATAAAAAAATAAAATAAAGAAAATAATTTTTTTTTAATTTTTTTTATTATCTTGGAGACTAAGTAATGACAGATTAAACCAGGAAAATGTGCATACAAGCAATGTAAGTCCGCTAAATGCACACAAGTAATCCAAACACAATGTTTCAGTTTTCCCACTAATTTAACCAAGCTCCACAATTAATTAAGAGGATCAGATCTTCAATGCTAAACAAGCTCAAAATTAAGGTAATTCAATGTAAAGGTGGGCTATGTAATTTAGTTATGGGCAAGCACAAAAAAATAATATTAATGCTAAATCTTGGTTAACAAGTGTAAAAGCATACCAGGAACGATGATATTCAATGGGTAAAAGAATTTCTGACCAGGTGATGTGGCAATGAAGGATGACATGGCAGAATCTGCTGACGTGGCTGCTGACACAGATGCTATCTCGTGTGGTGACGTGTCGATGACGTGGCTGATGATGCAGATACTTATGATGACATGGCAGGTTATGTGGCGCTG
>Ga0325414_1000072_pt1 | contig 53340 bp, 41 predicted proteins | sample PopdelMetagenome_8_FD_206183 | JGI IMG/M metagenome (GOLD analysis project Ga0325414, IMG submission 206183) | Populus deltoides microbial communities from Bellville, Georgia, United States - Leaf-PdKOR-R3 | ecosystem: Host-associated > Plants > Phyllosphere > Phylloplane/Leaf | place: USA... | reverse complement strand
CATGGACTCTAAAGTTAACGACCAGGTAAATTTCTAGTGGCCATCAATATTAGTAACTTTAGAGCTCGAATCTGAAATCACATAGAAAGCAAACCTTGATCCGAAGCTCTTATCTTTGACCACCTCCTATAGGTTACATGTGCTTTTTTGATGTATCTCACTCTTGCACTTGATTTTGTTCCTTTCACTGTGCAGATTGCCTTTTAAATGTTGCTGTCTGCGTTTTGCTGTGCCTGGGAGGGGATCCTCGAACCGCTGGGTCACTAATTGAGCTTTATTGGCTTTCTTTGTGCTGTTATTGGCTATTTTCTCAACATTTTCTAATCTCCGTTTTGCTCAGGTGGTTTTTGATTGATGTTTTTTTCTAGCCTTTGATGTTGGGCTGTCACTAATTTGATGCTTTTTTCTTCTTTTTTTACCTGCTCATGTTTGAGAGGATGATTCACGATGTCTTTTGGTCCTGCTCTGAAGATCAATTTCATTCCTGCATGCATCTCTGGTTAGCTCCTTTGCAGCTCTTGGGGCGTAGGCAATGGCTACTGAACCGCCTCATGATGGACGGAGGAAAAGACCTCCGGTTAGCAGGACTTTAAACAGAATCACCAGGACCACGTGGAGGAATGTCATTGGACATAACATCTATCAAATAATTTTCCTTGCCATCCTTCAATTTGATGGGAAAAATCTCCCAAATAGTTTCATACTCAATACCTCCTAAAAATCTGCTGGATTTTATCATGTTCTCCACAGCGGTTTTCCAGATTGTGATCGTTGTATTCGTGGGCTCAGGTGTTACGTGAGCCTTTTGTTGGTTCTGCCATTTCTTTCAACACTAGTCTCTCTGGGAATCATGGTGGTGAGATGGTGACAATAAACAATGAAAGGGAGAAAGTTGTAAACCGTTAAATAAATGTAAGGAGGAATGAGAATTACCCTATTAAATAAAGTATTTTATTTGATATAAATTAAATTTGATTTCATAATCAAAATTTTAAATTTTAAATTGCAAATAATAAAGATATTAGTATAATTTTTAAACCCGACCTGGTCCAAGGCTCGAGTTTCTGGTTTTGATCAGGTCACTAGGTTGTCCGGGTCAATTATTTTTTTAAAAAATCAAAACGATATTATTTTAATAAAAAAAATCAACGAATTGCAACTAAGTTTTTGACGGAGTTTGGATGAGTCAACTAAATCGCCGGATCAGCCAGATCACCCTAAATTTTATTTATTTATTTTTTAAACTCGGTTGATTCAGTCTCAAATTAACTCGTCGAATTAAGTCGGATTCAATACTATGGATATTAGGAATACCCTATTCTTTTATCTTAACATTCAATTTTTCTTTTTAAATTTAATTCATGCTAAGCTTATTCTAATTTATAATATATTAATTTAAAATAATATTATAAACACCTATTTATTTTTGCTCTGTAAAAATATTTTTGAAAAATTTTAAATTTGTTTTAATTTTATTTAAAATTAATTTTTTTTGTTTTTTCAAATATAACAAATAAATTTAAAAAATATATTATTTTAATATATTTTCTTTTTAAAAAATATTTCTTTTAAAAATCTATATTCAAATCATCCATAAAAGTGAAACACAAGCAAAGCACCGCAATTGCAGACGTAACTTGACAGCCAATTAAATTGGTACAAATGTACGATACACATGCACTTGCGTAGCCACTTGCCAGTAACTTACAATACCTCCATTTCCTTGTCGTTTTACCCATATAAAAAAGAAAATTCCCCTTCCCCCACGACCAATCTATAATAATAAAAAATGGCTGCAACTCAACATTAGCACCCAATTCAACTCAGCCACGTTAGGTAAATAAAACTAACAAAATCCCACCTGGCAGTCTTAGAAATTCAAACACAAAATAGACCGTAGAGGATCGAATTCGAAGAAGTAAGCGAGCACTCAGGGGAAGAGAGACGGACGGCCCTCGTGAATCGATCCCTTTTTTTTTCTTAATTAATTTATTAGAACATTGATGATTTAACCAAAAACTCCGTGAAGAGATAAGATAAGTTCCTTTTTATTCTATATTATTATTAGTACTATTGTCATAAATAAATCATCTGAGATTCAGTCTCTCTTGTGATCACAGAGAGAGAGAGAGAGAGAGAGCAATGGCTACTACTAGTTCACATTTCTCACCGACGTCGCATTGGTGCAGCAATGGCAGTTCAATATCAAGATTGGTCGATTTTGGATCAAAATGGAGGAGGAAGCAGCAGCTCTTCTCCATGAATTCGCGTCGTGTGGTAAAAAGGAGGTCGGTCTCGGTCAGTATTAAGAATGTGTCAAGTAGCGAACCTAAGCAGAAACTCAAAGATGATGCTCTCATCGAAGAAGAAGAAGGTGCGCGAGTGCTTCTTTTACATTTTACTCTTTCCTCAACTTCTGTGTTTGGTGCGATATGGTATGATTTATTATTGTTGTTGTTGTTATAGTTATAGTGATGAATTCTAGTTTTATTTTTTATTATTTACTATCTATTAGATTGTATTGGAACCCGTCGTCTCGTCTGTTCGGATTAAGATCTTATTATTATTATTATTATTTATCATCATCATCATCATCATCATCATCATCAGAAGCTGTCACGATATTTATTTGGTGATCTTGCTTGCTGTTTAATTAATCCAGGAACAGGTCGTTTGAGATAAGCAGCAAAAAGCTGAAAATCATCTCTCATTATGATATCTTTTTATTTTTTATGAGTTGATGTTGGGTTCGGATCTTTTTTGATGCTGAAATGCCAAATTTTGAACAAAATCAAGTGTTTTTTTTTTTTTTTTATAAAAAAAAGTAACATGGATGTTTGTTTTCCTAGCTCCTTAGTTGCAACAGAATAGGGAATTTCAAAATAAGTTTTTCTTTTTAAATATATATTTTTTTCTTTTTCTTTTTTTATTGCAGAAGTCCCAAGAATTTTGAATCCTTCCACACCAAATGCTTCATCTATTGCCTCGAGTATCAAATACCATGCAGAATTCACACCGTTGTTTTCTCCGGAGCGATTTGAGCTTCCCAAGGCTTACTATGCTACTGCACAAAGTGTCCGTGATGCTCTCATTATAAATTGGAATTCAACATACGAGTCTTATGAGAGGTTGAATGCAAAACAGGCATATTATCTATCAATGGAATTTCTACAGGTTTGTTGTGTTCCCTTGCGTCGTTTCCAACATTCCATAGTGTTTTTTTTTTTTATTATTAGCTAGCAAACAGACTTCAATAATGCCTGCCTGGCATTATTGTTTAATCATTCTCTCTTTTTGTAGGGTAGAGCACTGTTGAATGCCATTGGTAATTTAGAGCTGACTGGTGCTTATGCAGAGGCTTTGAGCAAGCTTGGGCACAGCCTAGAAAATGTGGCTTGCCAGGTGATTTTCTTTTAGTAACGTCTTTAGGCACAAATTAGTAGTGTCGCTGATCATTAATGGTATATTTTGCATAACCTGGTGTTACTTGAAGCCCTTTTCTTTTAAGCAAAACTTACTTGAAATCAAAGGCCAGTTAGATGAAGCTGAATGGTATGTGTCACAATCTTTGGGGAAAGGCAAAATGGAGAGGATACAAAGAAACAAGCTAGCTGCTGAAACTTAAGACTCAGATCTCATTGAGTTGATTAAATAACAGTTAACTAATATTTGGAAAATTAATTGAAAACTGAATTGGAACGTTTCTTTAAATTATTGACTATTTCTCTTTGATATTTTGAAACCTCTGGCTTGACGCCTCTGCTGCTTACTGCAATGACTTTGATATTTATTTAATAGAGCTTTTCAATAAAAATAAATCTACATGCGTACATGTTTTTCTCTCTGTCTGTGTGCAACCTAAAAATAAATCCATCGAGTGCGTGTTAATAGGAGCCTGATGCTGCACTTGGAAATGGGGGTCTTGGGCGACTTGCCTCCTGCTTTTTGGACTCGTTGGCAACGTTAAATTACCCAGCATGGGGCTATGGATTAAGATACAAGTATGGCTTATTTAAACAGCAGATTACAAAAGATGGTCAGGAGGAAGTTGCTGAAGATTGGCTTGAGGTATGGTTTCTTTGATGCTTTCTGCTCATTATCTTTCATTTCAGGCAATTCCACTGGTATGTGAAGTTTTTAAAACTTTGATTAGGTTTTGGTGACACTTTATTTATCCATTATGATAACCTCTTACATTTCATTTAACTTTATTTTATCCTTGTAGATGGGCAATCCCTGGGAAATTCTTAGAAATGATATCTCATATCCTGTAAAATTTTACGGCAAGGTTGTCTCTGGATCAGATGGGAAAAAACACTGGATTGGTGGAGAAGATATTAAGGCTGTGGCATATGATGTCCCAATACCGGGATATAAAACTAAAACCACTATTAACCTTAGACTTTGGTCAACAAAAGCTCCATCAGAAGATTTGGACTTATATGCTTTTAATGCAGGAGACCACACCAAAGCATATGAGGCCCTCTCAAATGCTGAAAAGGTGTGTGTGTGTGTTTCCTTCTTCTTAATACTTACGTTCTCACAAAAAAGTTTGCTTTACATGTTGCATGTTAATTTAGACAGTATAAGCTATTGTCCCGGGCTCAAAATTCATTAATCAAACCTATTGATTCAGGGTTTTGCATACTGCCATGTTTTCTTCTCCAAGTTTATGATGTCTTTGTCCGTTGCTGCACTCTCTTTTTTAGCTTCCATATCTAATGCCATTGCTTTGTTTTTTAGCACAACATGAACTGTAAATGGTAAGGTTTGGTTATGAAAGTGATTTCATGTAATATCAGATTTGCTACGTTCTTTACCCTGGGGATGACTCACTGGAGGGCAAGATTCTTCGGTTGAAGCAACAATATACCTTGTGTTCAGCTTCTCTCCAAGATATCATATCATGTTTTGAGAGAAGATCAGGATCGAACATAGATTGGGAAAAATTTCCAGAGAAAGTTGCAGTGCAGATGAATGACACTCATCCCACACTATGCATCCCTGAGTTGATGAGAATTTTGATAGATTTGAAAGGTTTAAGCTGGAAGGAGGCCTGGAATATCACTCAAAGGTACTCCCAATCACAGCTGTTTAATGTAGAGGGATTTTACCAAATTCATTTGTTTCGGAAGATATCCTCCTAAACAGTCATGATCTGAGGAATTCAAAATATACCAAGCAAATAGCTGAATGGTTCTAATGTAATGGACATATTAGCTATTACTTGATGAGTTTCTTGTTTACCCCTCATTCTGGTTGATTGGTACCAGTTAGCGGATTTCATTAGAGAGCCTCTTCTTTAGGTTTCTGTCTTTCATTCTAAGACAATTTGCCAAGTGATCTGCAGAGAATAAAATGGAGAAACGAAATTCTCCATTTAATTCTCTAATGTTTGCTCCTCTATTATCTGTTTGCAGTTGACAAATCATATGTTTATTTTTTCATTTTTTATTTCCTGTTCTCTCTTTAACTTCAGTTCTTTCCAACTTGTTTCATGCATTAGATTGGTCTATCTCATTTTCCTACTTGAAATAGCTGAGAAAATCAGATATAACATAGATATGTTTGAAGGTTTTTTTAAGCATTTCTTTTCCTTCTTGTTTTTATTATTTATTTAGTCCATAAAGTTATCTCAGTTTTGTTATTCTCTAGTTTGATAACTTGTATCCTTTCAATCTTCCTTTTATTTAATAGAACTGTGGCATACACAAACCATACTGTTCTACCAGAGGCTTCGGAGAAATGGAGTTTAGAACTTATGCAGAAACTACTACCACGACTTGTTGAGATCATTGAATTGATAGATGAAGAGGTAAAATTGAAGATGTTCATGAAGCAAAACCCAGTTTCTCTGTTGTTTTCACCTTAAATCCAATTGTTCTCATTTCATATTTGACAGCTAATTTGCACCATAGTATCAGAGTATGGTACCGAAGATTCTGATTTGTTGGAGAAGAAACTGAAGGAGATGAGAATATTAGAAAATGTTGATCTCCCTTCAGCTTTTGCAGAGTTGATTGTTAAGCCTAAGCAAAGCTCTGTGGGTGTTACCAGTGAGGAATTAGAAAATTCTGATGAAGAAACCAAGCTAGTTTATAATTCTGAAGAAGAAACTAAGAGAGCTAATGATTTTGAAGAAGAAACTAATTTGGAAGAAGAAACTAAGAGAGCTAATGATTTGGAAGAAGAAACTAAGAGAGCTAATGATTTTGAAGAAGAAATGGAGCTGGTTGATGAAAAAGATGAATCCAAAAGCAAAGTAACTCAGAAGAAGGAGAAGATAATGGCAGAACCACCCCCTAAACCACCAAAGATGGTCCGTATGGCTAATCTTGCTGTTGTGGGTGGTCATGCAGTAAATGGAGTTGCTGAGATACATAGTGAAATAGTCAAGGATGAAGTGTTTAATGCATTTTATAAGGTATTCTTGCCTTCTTTAATGGCAATATAATTCAGCTAAATGATTCTATTGATTCTGAGGATTTTCAGTCCATTTAATAATTAAAAAATCCCCATCTCGTTAACCATTGTTCTGAAATTTGACAGTTGTGGCCAGATAAGTTTCAAAATAAGACAAATGGGGTTACACCAAGAAGATGGATTCATTTCTGCAATCCAGGTTTGAGTAAAATTATTACTGACTGGATTGGCATGGATGATTGGGTTTTAAATACTGAAAAACTGGCAGAACTAAGAAAGGTAATCCACTGCATCTGGATTTCACATCTCCGAAATTATCTTAATTGGTAGATCACACTTGTCCATTGCTGAAATCAAATTATACAGTCTTTCCATTTTTCTGTATGAGCATTTCTTTTGCTTTCCATTGTTGCGATATTTGATATGTTAATATTATTGGGAACTTCAAAATCTTGGGAGTACCATGTTGTACATGTCTTAATATCCACTCTGGTCCAGAATTGTCTCTGACTTCCTTATTGCTACAGAGACTATGATCATATCCCTTTTTTTGTGCTGTAACATTTTGACCTCTGGGAAGAGAGCTCATGTTCAAAGTTCATTAATAGTTCTTAGGATTTCTTGATCAAAATTTGTGGTTAGCATTTACAATGACTTTAGCATCCATGCACAACCTTTAGACAACGCTACCAAGATAATTCATGTTAACTAAGGGCACTGAAGAATAAAAATTGTCATGTTTTAACTAATTCATCCTCTTAATGCTCTACAGTTTCAGTTTATACAGATTGGCTGGTAACCCATAGATTTGTGCCATATTGGTTAGTAGTTCCTAAGATTTCTTGATCACAACTTCTTGAAATTTCTTTGCTTCGAAATGAGTTGAGTATCCGTCATGCTCTCGTTTCAAACTGTGTTTCAGAAGCACTTCCGTTTAATAGAAGGCTTTGAAGAAGAAAGTTGTCACTTTGAAATTTTCATCGCCTCCATGTCCTTTTAAAGCTCCAACATCCCTCAGATTGCAACTATGCCTTGGCCAACATATTTCTGCTGACCAACCAGTTTGCAGAAATTTTGGATTCTTTGAAGACAAAAAATTACTGCCTTCATAATAATGTTGAAAAGTTGTATACCATCTGAAGTCTGGGACCTGTAATGATTTTTTACACCTGGAACTTGAGTTTCTAACATCCGTCTACTTGTTTGTTCATTAGTCATGTCTGTACATTTAATTGTCTTTTTTGACTTTGTTGCTTCTGTACTTCCTGACCAGAATGTGTGATTTGCATGTAGTTTTCCGATAATGAGGACCTCCAAGTGCAGTGGAAGGCAGCCAAAAGGAGCAACAAGATGAAGGTCATATCATTCCTCAAAGAAAAGACAGGATATTCTGTTAGCCCTGATGCAATGTTTGATATCCAGGTAACTTCATTGATGTTGAACTTTTCACATTCTCATTCATGTGATGTAGTGGAGAGCTCTCATCTTTTAACAAACAGATCAAAAATGAAATTTCAGATAAATATAGAAGGTTATTTTTATTTTTGTAATGAATTTATTTATTTTTATTATGTTGAACTCACATCCTGACAATGGAAGGAGTAAAACTAACACGTGCACACGAAGCCTTTTGTCCACTCAAATTTGCTTTGTCTATAAAGTTGATTAAAACCATCATGTTCAGGTGAAACGTATTCACGAGTACAAGCGACAATTACTGAATGTTTTGGGAATTGTTTACCGCTACAAGAAGATGAAAGAAATGACTGCTGCAGAAAGGAAAGCTAAGTATGTTCCACGAGTTTGTATATTTGGGGGGAAAGCATTTTCTACATATGTGCAAGCCAAGAGAATAGTGAAATTTATCACAGATGTTGGGGCTACAGTTAATCATGATCCAGAAATAGGTGATTTACTGAAGGTATGACTTCATCACTAAATAGTGATTTACTGGAGGTGAGATTACAGTCTCTCCAGTGCCATTTTTTTTTAAGTCATTAACTTAAACCACAAATATCTTCTCCAATCCTATTGGTAGGAAGTTCTTACATGTTGGCTATTTCATCTCCATATTCATAGACCATATGGAACCTTGGGATCATTTCAATTTGATTTAACACTGATCTGAGAAACAATGAAATTCAAGCGCTATTTCTTCTTTTCTCTGCAATTACAAACCACCTAACTTGCCAGAATATCCTTTCTATCCACCAATCTCAAGTGTTATGCTATTTTCTTTGTTTTTTCATTTCTTACTCCTTTTCTTTTAAATGTAGGTTGTTTTTGTCCCTGATTACAATGTCAGTGTTGCTGAATTGCTTATTCCTGCAAGTGAGCTCTCACAGCATATCAGGTAATTAAACTTTATTCATACATTACAGAGAAAAGATATATATAATCATATTATCTGAATTAATCGAGATTATTAAATACAATTGAGTCAATGATCCATTTTTTTTTTATGAGTACTTACATCATCTCAGCAGTGGCGGAGCCACAATGGGGATTAAGGGGGCAATTGCCCTCTTAATCCTTTTATTTCAAAATATTTTTTATATTAGAATTTTAATATAATAACTTAACAAGTTCAATTTTTTTTATTAACTACTAATTGATCCAAGCTTTTCTTTTTTTTTTTTTTGAATTATTGTTCCTGCCTCTCTTCCTTCTACAAAATTTTTCTTCAAGTCCTAAACTATTAATTAGTTAAGTAAGTAACTTTTTATGCTTTATGCTTTATGCCTTATGTTTTAGGTGAGTTTCCTTCGTTTTTTCTATCTATTCCATTGTTTAATTTTAGTTTTATTTCTTAATAATTAGTTATTAAAAATGTTAGAGTTTATGATAATTTATGGATTTGTTAAATTAATGTGTATGGATACTATTATATGCATATGAATATGAATTGAAATGAGTTTTGATGAATTAATATGTATTTTGTTATGAATTTCATATGAAAAATGATGGTGATCAACTTATTATTAAAAATGAAGTACTGAACAACTCAAAAAATTAGGGACGCAATAAAAAAAATTTAAAAAATATATTAATATTTATATTTAACCCACTTGTATAAAACAAGTCAACAAAGAATTGTTGTCAATAATTTCACTAGTCCCTAGAAGATTTAGAAATAGATGAATGAAAGTTTAATTGTATATATTGAGAAAGAATATCTTTAATGAAATTAAGAATGAAGTCATTATGAAGCAGTTTCAAAATATAAAAACTCGAAAAGAATAATTATAATGTAAGTTTTTTCATTTTAAAAATATTCTTAAATTAATTTTGCTTGACATGAGTTAGAACATGCATTTCAAATTGATTTCTCTATATATAACACATGTCTATATAGTATATAATATCAAGTATTTGTTAGTAATGTGCTCCCTCATTTCAAATTTTTTGGCTCTGCCACTGCATCTCAGCATATTTTGTTGAAAAAAAATTAGGTTAGCCTGCTGTGTAACGCGGGACTGCTATCTAGTAACCATCTAATAACCAAAAGCTTGATGATACAAAATGAAGTCTTTAGTACTTTTAAATTTAATTAAATATAAAAGTATTTTTTAAGCATATATCTTTAAATATCTTATAATTACAACCACAACAAATAATTCAAAAACCACTACTGTACTCAAAATTGCTACACCTCGATGGCTTGTTTTGCTTATAAATAGAGTATCACAGTTTTTCTGCATCTATTTCTCTGTAACGTAGTTTTTTTATGGGATATGATATGTTGAGATAAAAAGTCTGGAAATGGCATATATTCTAATATTCTCGACCATATTATTATGCCTTGCAATTTGGACTTGCTCAAGCTCAGCTTGTTTTACCTGAAAGTGGAGCAGCCTTTCCTTATTCAGGCTGTATGGACCTTTGTTTAAGCATGAGGCCTAAATTTGATCAGAGTCGATAGATAATCGACATAACTGTCACATCAATTAGCTTTTTGAACATTTTCATGTGTTGTTCTGGTATGACCAATTACCTTTATATGAAGAGAGTTTTCAGATTGCATATTCAGTCAGGAGGTCTAGTAATAGGATTCCAACCATAAACCAGGTCAGCTTTTACTCTGATCCAAGCCTGGAAACAAGGTTTTGTAACAAGCCTCATAATTCAAGTTGATAACAATAGAAATTTTATTGAATAAAAAGAAATTGACTCACAAAGACCTAATTGAAAAAAGATAAAAGATAATTTATAGGCTTATATGAGGTTTGCCTAATCCTCTCATGACTTTTTCCATAACTAGAATTCTACTTAAATATAAGAGAGAAACAAATTCAAATTATTCAAATTGAAATTCAAAAGATCCTAATCTAATCTGAAAACTATAAATTTAAATAGGAGTAAATCAAGGCTAAGACTGTTACAATTCTACCCCCATTAAAAACCTTGCCCTCAAGGTTAGGGTAGGTTCCTTTAGCTGACATGTTTTGAAGTTGTTACACCAGTTATTTCATAATTTTTTGATGAGTTTGTTGGTGTAGTTGATGCTTCTCCTGTTGATGTTCATGCCTGTAATTGCTTTATTAAATTGTGATATCCTTGTTACTTCTACCATGGATCTACCATTGATACTAATTATAACAAATCTGATAATTCAGGTTGATAACAATAACAATTTTATTGAATAAAAAGAAATTAACTCATATAGACCTACTTGAAAAAAGATAAAAGAATTTCTAGGCATATTCGAGGTTGCCCCAGCCTCCATAATATTCAAGGTTGCCCAATCCTCCCATCAATTAATAAAAAGTTCCTGTAAGTTTTTCCATGATTTTTTCCATAGCCTAGAATTCTACTTTACTAGAGAAAAACATATTCAAATTCAAATTTAAAAGATTCTAATTTGATAACTATAAATTTAAATAGAAGTAAATCAAGACTAGTACTATTATAGATTTCAATAGAAAATCTCTCTGTTTTCATATTATTTTGCTAAAACCAAATCTAATCATACTGCAAAATCAAGATATCCCCACTGAAGTAATAAATGAAGACACCGATACCTGTGCATTTTTTGCAATCAGTTTTCTCTATATTAAGAGACGTATGTTTCTCTTAGTCTTGTAACAAAGAATACATGATTCTAATTATTGGAGGAAACTTTTGGTTACGAGACTTTTGACCGGAAAACCCTAATTGCTAAGAGAACATGCAATTCATTTTATTTCATTACACTTAAATTTGTTTTTCACAAGATACTCTGATGCTGAGTTTGTGAGAATGAGAGGGTCAAACATTTTAGATACAGGTTTACTGTCTTTGATTTTGTGAATAGCTTTTGTGCTGTGAATTGACCACATCCCTCTATGCAGTACTGCTGGGATGGAAGCCAGTGGAACAAGCAATATGAAGTTTGCAATGAATGGTTGTGTCCTTATTGGGACCTTAGATGGCGCCAATGTTGAAATCCGAGAAGAAGTAGGAGAAGACAACTTTTTTCTCTTTGGTGCTAGAGCTCATGAAATTGCAGGGCTAAGGAAAGAGCGAGCTGATGGGGAGGTACATCCAATAACCAAATATCCTTTTACAGTGATTAGAAACTATTACTGACAACTATTTATCAAGCAATGCTTACTGACAAGGATCACCATGGAAGGATGCTATGATAATAAGCTTTTGGTTCAATTTCAGTGAATATCAACCATAAAAATAGTACCCTTCCATTTGTTTAAAAAAAAAAGAGAAGAAAAAAGAAAAACTGAAAAAGCAAATCGCCACTTTCTTTATCAAATTCTATTTTCATCATTTTGCTCACTGACCTCTCAACAGTTTGTCCCAGACCCAAGTTTTGAAGAAGTGAAAGATTTTGTCAAAAGTGGAGTTTTTGGGCCTTGCAACTATGATGAACTTATAGGATCATTAGAAGGAAATGAAGGTTTTGGCCGTGCAGATTATTTCCTAGTGGGCAAGGACTTCCCCAGTTACATAGAATGCCAAGAGGAGGTCGATAAAGCATACCATGACCAAAAGGTAAGTTTTACACGCATATGCTCAATCTCGCATCTACTCAAAATACAAGTCAGAACACGCTTTATTGCTATATCTGTATGCATTGCTCAGTTTCTGGATTATGAATTTCCTTTTATCCTTTTTGCCTTGTGAATCATCAGACCAGTTTAGCACAGGTCCTTAATTCTATTATTGATATTTGCATTTCTTGGTAGTCTATACAAGGGGGGAGTGAACATGTTATATGCTCCATGGCATTTATTATTCTTTGCATATTAAGTCATATACTTCTTCAGTTGTTTATTCCTAGCATTTGCAACTGTTGGCAGACATGGACGAAGATGTCAATCATGAATACAGCAGGCTCGTACAAGTTCAGCAGCGACAGGACCATTCATGAATATGCCCGAGAGATTTGGAATATCGAACCTGTCGAATTGCCATAAACGTGTTGCTAGCTGAAGCGGTGGTGGTAACCCACCCTTGGGATGGTTTTTATCTTTTGGTATTACTAGATAATGTAAAGGAAATTGCATCAGCTGTAGTTTCTAGTTATCATCACAAAATAAAAAAGAATAATGGTGTATTGTACTTGGAGTTCACCTTCATAGTACTAAAGAAATAAAGACTCTCTTTCTCATTCTGCCTTGTCCCACATACCATATCATGAAGGGGTTTTGACTGCCGATCCAATTTTTTTTTTCTTTGGTTTTTATTTTATATTTTTATATTTTTTTAAAATTTTAATTATATCTTTCAATATTAGATTTATTAGGAATTATCCTTCATATTATTTTTTAATTTATTTTTTATAAGGTTATTCTAGTCTCGACTTGGATTGCAAGGTTATTTCTTTTTCTTTTTGAATTGATATTTTTTTTTTCAATTTCATCATAAAAACATTGAGTTGATTGGAAATTAGGTTTCGTGATTTATTTTGGTTTGTTTTTTATGATGTTATTCTCTTCTCATAACTCGAGAATTTGGTGGATTAACTCAGGTTGATTTAAGTCGGTTTTTTTAATTTATTTTAATTAATTTCATCTTTCAATATTGAATTGACTGAGAATTGAACTTCTTAATTTATTTTAATTTGCTTTATATTAGGTTATCCTGATCTCATGATCCGGGATGCAAGTTTGATAGATTACCTCGAGTGATTTTTTCTGGTCATTTTTTTTTTAATTTTATTTTTCAACATTGAGTTTATTAAAAATTAGGCTTCATAATTTGTTTTGATTTACTTTCCACCAGGTTATCATAGTCTCATGACCTGGCATGCAGATTGACAAGTTAACCTAAATCGATCAAATATGTTTCCACCTAAATATTTATAAAAAAAATATCATAATGTATTTATTTTGGATCAAACTATGCTTTAACCAATTGTTCGAGTTGTCTTAAGACCTGCCAAGTCGATAGGGTCATATCAGGTCAATACACAAAAAAAAAAAATCTACTAGAAGAAACATTAGCAAAGCCTAGATATTTTTTTATGTTAATTTTTTTTTATCTGACCCGCATTGTAATACAGAATAATGAACACCATTCAATAGAATAATGTTTTGACTAACTTGCCCTTGGCTCAAAAAATCATTAAGCTAGGATATAGGGGCATGATAGTCTTTTTACCATGATTCAATGGCATTTTCAAATTGTTTGGGGGTAGATTAGTCTTTTCAACTTTTTAGAAAAATTAAATTACTTAAATACTCAGGGAACAAAAAAATGATGGTTTAAGCTCAAGAGCTTTTGTTTGTTTTATTTATTTATTAAAGTTAAATTACTTAATTATCCTTGGTTTCAAAATTAACAAAACTATCCTTCAGGGGTTTTTGGGTCTTTTCATGATGTTTATTTTTTATTGTTAAATTAACTTAGTGGAATTTTTGTATTTTAATAAATATTTAATATTTTTTAAAAAAGAAAACTTCGCTGGTGCTTGCCACGCACACGCCAATAGATGGGTGGCCCATGCGTCCTTCAGGTAGTGTTTGTGGGACGATCCGGTCACCAAACTCTGCTTTTCCAGGTGGAATTTAAAAGGTCATGGTTCCCCCTCTATGATGGGGTGGGGTATGCGCCAAACACACCTCTAGTTTGATGTCGATGACCATTTCTCTTTCATCTTCTTCTCTTTATCCATCTCAAACTCCACGTCAACCCCTTCAAAATCTCATATCAGCCCCTTTAAATTTTTTTCCTTAATATTTGGTCTCTATTTTTTTTAATTATTATTTCTTTTATTTTGAATAATCTATAAAAATAGAATTCTTTCTATTCTTTTATCCACTTCAAGCTCCACGTCCACTTAGGTCCATGCGCCTAACATGGCTTTTCTTATTTTCTTCTTCTTTTTCTTTTCAATTTCATAATTCAAATTGGGTTTTTGTTGGATTTTTTATTGCTTTTTGTTTTTCAATTTTATCACTCAGTGTTTGGTTAATTTTGATTTGGTCTTCATATTTTGTTATTATATAGTTAAATAAAAAAATATTATTGAACCTAGTAAAGTTCATGACTCAAGTCACGAGTGTGGAGGGTTAATCCTAGTCAATCTAATATGTTCTCATCTCAATATTTTTTAAAAAATATCTTCTTGAGCTATTTTTAAAAAACCTAACCATGATTTTATCGACTGTCTATGTTGCCTTTGAACCCAGGCACCTGGATTTGTTTTTCTTTTTTGGTAATTTTTTTTTGCCTTTGGACTCGTGAAGCTAGCTAGTCATGTTGAGGATACTCCCACACAACTTAATGTGAAACCCGTTGTAACATCCTGCACTTTCTCATATGTTTTTATTTAATTTCAATGACAGAGTATATAAGAATTTGGGATATATATATATATATATATATATATCAGGAAATCCTCGACAACCTTTCAACACTTTTATAAATGTACAAGATTTACAACTCTTGTTAAAATTACATCCATATTAACTATTTATAAGTTTTTTTTATTCCCCGATAAATTCTCTTCCCGTCATTTTATTCATCATATTATCATCCTTGCATCATGATTTTCATTCATAATCTAATTTAATTCATCACTATACGATTTATTATTTACAACTTTAAAATTGATTGATCTCATTCAAACACTTTCATACAGTATTTCATTTTCACATCAAGATTACTTCATAACTCTTTTCACTTCATGAATATATTCGATTTATATTAGTATTATTATTTGAAAACTCATGAAATTTTCCTCACAATTTATTTCCTTAACACTTATAAATCATTCGATCATTTCCTCTCCCATCCACCTTTAATACATATTGTAATTCATTACATAATGTCTAATTCACAACATTTTATTCATGTCATTTTTTTACTTCCCTGACATTTATTACATCTATGTTATATCTTACTTCAGTCCATATAACACCCTTGTTGAGAGATTTCCACAATTCATTATTCATTCTACTTATTTTATATTCATTTCTATTATTTATAATTTATCATATAACCTTTCATTACTTTTATACTTGCAATAAGTGCTCAAATCATTTTTCTTTTCCATTAAACTTTGTTTGTATGGCTAATTTAATACCCAAACATTAACTTGTCAACACAGTCAAACTCATATACACCTTGTTCCATTACATGTTATTATTGTCAATTAGTTAGCCAAATAACTTATTAATCACTTTATATGACAACCCCAACCATTTGGATACAATTCGTATGTATCTCTAAGCACCCAAACATTACATCATTTAAAAATACAATACATGATCTACTACTAGGCAAGATGTTGCGAGGTACCTACAAATCTATTTAATACTAAATACAATAAGTTTTATATACAATGATCATTTACTATAATCTCTTCTATATATTTACCACATCAATTACTAAACAATTAATTTTTTATTTTACCCTTAACCTTACAAATCAATACAATTAGCACAATTTGGGAACATACCAATGTCCTCTCTAGCCCAAACCAGACATTTGTTCCATTACCAAATTAATTAGTTTCTTCAATTGCTCATTAATCAAGGCGTTAGTCCCATTAACTAAGGTAACTAGTACTACCGTCCATTACCGGGTAATTAGTTTCACACATATTAATATGAAAATAAGAACATATCATATTTAAAGTATTTTCCATTACTTGACATAATGAATTTGTTGAATAAGGTATCAAGGTGTCAAACACCTTTTCCATAACAATATCCATTCATCTGTCGGCTATCTCACACGTAAGTTATTTTAGAGTTCTCATCACATATATTCTTTTTTTCTTCGACATTAATTTCTGTTGTGGTGGTCTAACACGAATTACATGTGATTTTCACCATTTCAATAGGTAATAGATCATTTATCGAATCCCGCCAATGCGGTCGATAATAATTTTTGCATAGAAATTCCACTGTCGCGGTCAAATGTAATTAATATAAGGTTTTTTTTGTTGTTGCAGTACATCACATCTTATAATGTATTACACATTATCACCTATACAATTAGTTACAAATTACATATCAATTTTTACCTTGAAAGCATACACCTTCCATTAGCAATAACAATAACAATACGCTATACAATTTAATTTCCATTGTAATTCTAACAATGATAAAAGCATGTATAAATAATGGAAATGGCAAGGGAGGGTCAATCCTGTACCTTAACTCTTGTTATCCAAACTCTTGAAAAGTCAGGTTTCTTTCTAAATGTTTCTCCTAAAACTCTCAACCAAACAACTATTATTACTCACACCATAAATTAAATTGAATCACTAGCATATTCATTCTATGTATATCATAATCATTCAAATTAGTCTCCTTACATGTCTTCCAACACAATCCAAGTATTATTATTAATGTAACATAACAACACTTTTTAAAATAACACAAACACCACATCAATCTAAAGTAACCATTTTATTCTTAACTGAACATGTTTTCAACCAACACTCCATTATACCATTTGTTCCTCACAAATTCATAACAATGCATTCAAACATATTTCAATCAAATCAATTTCATAATAACTTTTAATTGTCTATTTTATTCAAATCATTGTAACCATGTTGAGAAACATCAATCCTTAATTTGCATACACTTATTTATTCTTGGAGAGCCCTCCCTTAAATTGTTTTCTTTAGTTAAATATAACATACCCCATCCTATAGGTTCTCCTTTTAAATTTCTTCACACTTACATAATATCACCTTTTTTCCCACCTATTTATGTTATAATTTTCATCACTTTCTATACGAATGATTTATATCAACATATTTACTACAATTCATATTTTCAAGAATAAAGTTCTAACTTCCACTAATTTCTGCAAATCATTTCATTTTACTTTTTTTCTTTAAAACCTCAATTCCATTCCCAATCTACCATCTATTATCCATATATTCATCACAACTTTCACTTATACTTCCAATTCCAAAACGTGATAATCCACTTTTCAATATACGTATAATTCAGTTTATTCTTTTTAACTCATAATAACTCTCTTAACATTTAAATTAATCATAATTCATTTCACTTCATCTTTACTTATTAAATTTCTTTAACTCAACCTATGGCCAACCCCAAAACTTCCATTTTCTCTTGAAATATTTTCGTAAATCTTCATGGTTTAAACTAGATTCTTCATCATTTATACCATGTAATCACAACTAAAATTAACTATGTATTTAATTTAATTATTTATTAACAAATCTGTATTCTAACTAACCTAAAAATTCCATTATCATTTTGATAAAATAACTGGCACAAACTAGCCCGCTAACTCAAAGGATTGTGAGAATCAACAAACATTACCATATGATCCTCGAGAGTAACCAATTGGGCTAATTACAAGGTCAAGGGCTAAAAATATTAAAGAGATATTGATTGGGTTTATTCAAGATATTTGGGCTAAAACAAGTGTTCAGATTTCAATAAAGGATGAGCATACTTTAATTAATGTAATCAAGCAAGGAGATGGTAATGGGACTTAAATAAAATTTGGAATAATAAAAGGGGAGGCAACAAACACTAGATTTTCTTGAGTTGTAGAGTCTTTATAGAGCCAAACATAAGGTTGACAATCTCTTTTTTCAACATTATTGCCTACATGCTTGCATTAAGTTTTGTGCTTTCATATTTTAATTATTATAAAACTTAATTTATTGTATTTGTGGTCTTATGTTCAGATAATTAAGTTTTTGGTTTTTGGTACTGTAAATACCCTTTTTGAAAGGGAGTGTAAGGGTTACAAACCTTGTTATATAAATTATATATGTGTTTGAGAGGATTCTCACACTTTGGTTCTTGAATGAACTGAAAATTGACTTATCGAAGAATAATTTTCTTTGTGGCGTCACTCCTTATACTTCTCATTCTCGATTCATTATAATCATTAGACGGGGGGTTTAATTCCAATAGTTTTGGTGCCTTGATTTAGGTAATCGTGGTGTCGAGCTTCTATCTCAAATATGATTTTTAGCTTTCCTGGGTCTATATCAATCTTTGTTATGGGTTATGTGACCACATGATCATGAGGTATGCATTATTTGGTATCAAAGCTTAGGTCTAGAAATCAGGTTTATATCCTTTCAATTTATCATTATTTTAGTTTCCACGTCAAATGTCATTATTTTCATCAAAATTGATTGTTTGCGGCAACTAGCATAAAAAAAATTTTCTATCAAAGTTTAGCTGCTGTCAAGTCAATTAAAATAAAAAAAATAAAAGAATAAAGATGTTGAAAAGTGCAAGTTTCAATTCTGCTCGTCTATAACCATTACAAAAGGAACTGAGCCAAAACTCGTTGAAAACACATGATAACTAATATACCTAGGTTTTTAGGTACTGTAATGTTATATATTAAGCTTGAGTTCATTTGGATATCTTTTTGTTTTGGTTTCAATTCTGATTGCGAAATCGTTAACTTTTGTGTCAGTTTGTGTTAACAACATTATTCTTAGTTTACCATTGTCAGTTTAAGTTGAAATTAGTTTTCTATCATATTCTTGGGTTTATTAAGCCATATTACATTAGTTTTCTTTCTTACATATTTTGTTTTGTGTCTTCGTATTCTGATTGCGTAAATTGCGTATTAGGTCAATTTTGCATCAACATATAAGTTCATGCTTGCTACTGTTGAAATTGACCTAATCAATGTACTAATATTATATTTGGGGTGTTTAGGTCATGAAAATTCATTTTCATTGAATTCGTAACTATTTTAATTCGTGTCTTTAGAATCATTCATATTCCGTACAAATTTATTTGTTACTCATGAAACTGTAATAGTAGTTTTTTATTTGCTTGTTTCTGTATATTTATTTCTTCTTGAGTCAGTACATATATTTGGATTGTGCTACTAAGATGTTCTTTTAGTTTTGTTGAATTCTTTTAATTCTAAAAGAACTGAAAGGGTGAGATGAATGAAAAAAGACGAAGCGAGCATATTATAGTGAAAAACCTTATTACTATGAAACATGAGAGGCATGAGGGTATATTTTTACTTGTCGCTAACCAAATTTTACAGATTCAAAGATGTCTAATAGGAGCAATACAACATAACGAATGTAAGGTAACAATCAGGCTTCGAATCAACAACTAGAGAGGCTGGCTTTTATGTTGAGAGATGTACAAGATAGGCTAGAGAGATTGGAGAGATGTGATAATGAAAATGATGGACTATGAAATACGGCTGGCATGAAGGGTAGCAATGTTAGGATGTCTGAAAGATATATTAATGCTAATTTTAATGATTTTGATGATAATGCAAATGTAGGAGATGATGAATTTAACAATATATCTATGGGACATGGAGATAGATTTTGGCAGCCTAGAAACAGATAGGGTGATTGATTTTGGTAGAGTGGTCAATTCAGACAAAGGGGTAATTTTTGTGACTATGAAAACCATGACGATGTGGATGGTAACTTGGACTCTATTAAACTTAAAATTCATAGTTTTTAAGGTAAAAGACCCAGAGGCATATTTGGAGTGGGAAAAGAAGGTGAATTGAATTTTTATTGCCATAGTTATTCTGAACAGATAAAGGTGAAACTTGTGCTAATTGAATTTGTTGATTAGATGATTATTTAGTGGGATCAAGTTATGACTTTTAGGATGAGGAATAGAGAGAGATCTATTGGTACATGGGATGATATGAAGGCTTTGATGAGAAAGTGATTTGTTCCTAATCATTATTATAGGAGCTTTATCAGAAACTACAAGGTTTGAGTCAAGGTTCTAAGTCTATGAAGGATTACTACAAAGAGATGGAGATAATAATGATTCAAGATATTGCTTATATAGTAGAGTTACAATATTATATGGAGTTAGAGGATATGGTACATATGGCTATAAAGATGGAGATACAACTTAAAAGGAAGGGAAGCAAACGTCAGGTGTTTAATTTGGGTTTTTCATCATCATGAAGGTCAAATTTAAGGAGAGATGTGCCAGCCTAAGCCAAACCTTTTTTGAGTACTCATGTCAAACTACTTAAAGCCAAGAAAAAGATCACTACAGGTTCCAAAGGTAAATCTAAAATTCAACCTACTTGTAACCGTAATATTAAGTGTTTTAGATGTTTGAAGGTTAAATACATTGCTTTTGAATGTCCAAACAAAAAATGATGATTTTAAGAGATCATGATGAGATTGAATTCGAAAGTGACAAATATAAAGATGATGAGATGCCACCACTTAAGGATTATAGTGAATAGGAGGTAGCATACCTGGTTAAGGGTGAAGCTTTGGTTATTAGACATGTGTTTAACATTTAGATTAAGAAAGATGATATAGAGTAATGAAAGGAGAACATCTTTCATACACGATGTCATATAACAATATATATAGTATGATCATTGATGGTGGTAATTGTGCTAATATTTCGAGTATTACTCTTGTTAGGAAGTTGAACTTGAAAATTATTAAAAATCATAAGCCATATAAATTGCAATGGTTGAATGATTATAGTGAAGTCAAGTGACTATTACTGAAAAGTGCATTGTTTTTAAGGCTTTATATCATTATATTGTATTTTTAATATCATTAAATTCCCTAACTTAAACATGTTTTTATAATAACAAGTTTGATAATATAGATAGCTTTAATTTATGATAAATGCTCATTTTAAATGCAGGCATATTTCACAATTCAAAAGATTGATTAATGTGATTAACTATTGAAAGTGAAAAGACAAAGAAAGGGCTAAGGTTAGAGAAGAGATGCTGGATCAAACTAGAACATTATTCAGTTATTGGATCATATCTGGAGTTGTGGACATTGAATTGATGTTTGGTTTATTGTTCTGGAAAGTTAAGATATAGGCCTGAAACTTTCATGAAGAGTGGAAGACCCAAATCTGCCGTTTGCAAATTCAAAGCTTGGCCACAAAAAAGAAGTCAAAATTTGTCCTGCAATCCAGCCCAAACACTACTTAGAAGTTTACCTATAGCTGGAGTTATAAAAGGCCAAATGATATAAAATTTGGTGGGTAGAAAGATAAGATAATTTCCAACAACTTTTATGAAAACCACCTTCTCCAATTCGGATGTTAGAAATGACATTTCATCCATACAAGAGCTCGAGGGCTATCCACAACGTCCACCAGAAGCATTACTCAGTATTGTAGCCATATCTCGAGCTGTAGTGATCCAAATGCTCTGAAATGTTGTGGGTGGAAAGATAAGTTCCAACAATGTTCATCAAGAACACTTTGTTAAATTCTGATTGCATCAATGTCATTTCATCCAGCCAAAATGCTTAAGTGTTGTTGTCCACCAAGTCCACTAAATCAATAGTTGGCCACTACATCAATAATCAATTACCAAATGAATAGTTCTGAATTTTAGCCTATAAGAGGAGGCATTTTCCATTCATTTAGGCATCTTGGTTTTCAGATCAAGATTATTTTCTTGCTTTCTCTCTTTGTAATGTTCAAGTTTTCTTTCATGTTTTATTTTCATTAATCTCTTGTTCATGCTTTTCATTTCCTTTACTACTCTTAGTTAACTTATATCATAATTATGTTCTTATCTTGTTTATTTAGCGCAGTTTCGCACCATAGTGCGTCGGGCTGATTTGCCACCGCAGGAGCCCCATATCACAATGGAGTTTCAACTGTCTTGAAATCAGGGAATGAAGTTCCTTGAGCATAGCTCCGCCCCTCTTGTTCGAGTAAGGGTTTCTATGCCTAAACACAAGGCTAGATCTGGGTGAAAAAGAAGAAGCTCAATATCACGTCTTGACAAGGAAAGCAAATGCTTAACGCGAGCAATTCCAAGATCGGGTTCTGCCACCAACTCGACTAAACCCACTCGTTATTCACCTGGATTGAAATTTCTGCGGCGATTCCGGACTGGGAGACGCCACGCAAGGTGTAGGAACTACGATTCTTCGTCAGAAGACTTTGGTTGGCTAAGGAGAAAGGTGTTGGCATACCATTTCTGTTGTTTTTTTTCTTCATAATATTAAGCTAAGTTAATTATGTCAAGGTGAAAAGGTTTCACTAATGGTGTTAGAATAGGTATAATATAAACTCAACATGAACTTTAATGTTTATACCCAAGAAAGTTTGTTATTAATATGTCTTATCTTTTTACCTTACTAATTCTTAATACTTTGCTTGTTAAATGATTAATCTCGATTTGTGTTGTATAACACTTGGTACAATAAATGCTTGATCCTTCATAGTCTTCGACCGACATTATTGTTATGAGAGGAACTTGATTTGTTGTTAATATAAGTTAGCATCATGAATTCCTGATAATATTTAACAGTATGGTGTTACTAAAATAAGATAATTAATATGATCATGTTAAAAATTTATAATGAACTATTAAGGATAAATCATCCGATTAGAACCTCCTTTGTGTGTGGTTTCCAGTTGAGTGATAAAAAAAAGTTTATACTATACTTATTTCTAATACCGTTAGTGAATCCTCTAACCTTGACATCTGTTTTTATTATTGTTTAATCCTCATATTAATCTCACATCTTAAAGATCTCTTTAACTCTTTGTTAAAATATATATATTATTTATAATTTATATAGTTGACCTCCCTGTGGTTCGACCCTGGTCTTTGCCAGGTTATTTATTACTTTGACACTCCTACACTTGGAATAAGACATCAACTATTTGATTGTGTCATCAAGGTGACAAGGCAAGTCTTGGTTCCATTTTTTATAGAAAGATATTCTGATGAGGTGTTGTATGCATGTAAGTCACTTATTATTGGGTCGTTTATGGAAATTCGATAAAAAGACAATGCATGATGGGTTTAAAAATAAGTATTATTTTGTAAAAGATAGAAAATCTATGACTTTTATACCATTATCACTAAAACATGTCTACAAAGACCAATTGAAATTGAAAAGCGACAATGAGGGCAATGGGAGTGAAAAATCATATCACGTCGTAAATTGTGAGAAGGGAGAAAATTCTATGAGGCATAAGAGGAGAGAAAAGTCAAATTCATATAAGAGAAAACAAGAGAGATTTGACTAAAAATATAGAGAACAATAGAGGAAAGAATAAAAAAAAACAGAGAGAAAAGAAAATATTAAGGGAAAAACATAAAAACAAATGAGCTTTTATTCGAAAAAGAGTGAGATTAAGAGTTTTTTTTTTATTCTAACCAGCTTATGTTTGTACTTTTGTACAAAAGGCTGATTTTAATACTAACAAACTTGATCCTTCAACTCTTAATGTTGTTCTTCCTTTGTTACATGAATTTAAATATGTGTTTCCAAAAGATGTACTTAGTGGTGTGCTGCCGATAAATGGTATCGAACATCAAATTGATCTCATATCAGAAGTTGCAATTCCTAACAGACTAGCCTACCGAAGTAATCTTGAGAAAACAAAAGAACTCTAAAGGCAAGTTGAGTAATTGACATCTAAAGCATACATAAGAGAAAACATGAGTCTATGTGTTGTTTCGGTGTTATTAGTACAAAAAAAGAATGGGTCTTGGAGGATGTGTGTTGATTGTCAAGCTATGAACAATATTATAGTGAAGAATCAACATCTCATTCCTAGGCTATATGATATGTTAGACAAATTACATGGCTCCCATGTGTTTACAAAAATTGGTTTGAAAAATAGATATCATCATATTATGATGAAATAAGGTAACGAATAAAAAACTATTTTTAAGACTAAATATAATTTGTATGAATGGTTAGTCATGCCATTTGGTTTTATTAGTACATTAAGTACCTTTATGAGATTAATGAATCATGTCACACCCGGACATCGCGGCGCCCGATTAAAAATTCATCTTGATATGGAAAAAGAACAGATATCTAGCATCCTGTTCTTTTTTGTGGAAAAGGTATTGTTCAGGGAGTCACCACCTAATATTATGATCACTATGAACCCTAACTGGTCAACAGAGATTATATGGTACGGGACTGGTTACACAAAAGGAAAGATGTTATCACCCCTTAAGCGTCCTGTCTAAGGCAAGCTACATTGCTAGTTTTATCTAAAATTGCTAAGAAAATTGTTCTCTTTTTCCTTTTTTTATTCTTCATTTTATGTTCCTGACTCTAGCGTCAGTGAACAATTCCTATGAATATTTCTAACTTTGGCGTTAGTAAATATCGCCCAAATCCAAAAAATACGATACTCTTGACTCTGGCGTCAGTGAACAATTCTTATGAATATTTCCAACTTTGACGTTGGTAAATATCGCACAAATCCAAAAAATACGATACTCTTGACTCTGGCGTCAATGAATATTTTTGAAAAAAAAATGAATTTGATGAAGAAATTTTCTATGCCATTTTTTCTTTTTTATCCTTTATTATTATTTTCCCTTTTTAGATGGAAATAAATAAATAAATAAAAACAATGCACAACAAATTTGCATTTAATAATAATAGGCCATAGATTGAGCACATAGCTAAAAACAATACAAAACGCGAAGAAAAAAATTAAATTAAAATGTGTGGGGCCACAAATAAATCAACAAAGATCTCCAAATATTTTTGAAATTTTTTGATATCAAAAAGGGGCTTGTTTGGCCAAATATCAAACTAAAATGGGTATAAAAATTATGGTCAAGGTATAAGGGTGTGTTTTGCCAAACACACCTTTAATAAACATAATTTGGGCCGGCTGGGCCTAAAGCCCAGATCCAGCCCACTCTTTTCTTTTCTTTTTTTTTGGGCTGGGTCTAGCCCACCAACATGGGTTGGGCTAGACCCAGCTGGCTCGGTCCGATTACTGGTTCAAACCAGTAACTGGCTCAGGAAGTAGGCACGCGTGAATCAACTCACGCGTGCACTGCACAATGCGAAGGTAATTAATACCTTCACCCTGTTCTGAAGAGCTCAAATTTAAAACAGAGTAAGGCCCCGTTTGTTTGCTGGAAAGTAGTTTCCTTTTGGAAAGTGAATTCCGGGGAAAGCGAATTCCAGGAAAGTGAATTCCGGAAAAGTATTTTCCGATGTTCGGTAGTGTAATAGAAAATAAGTTGGAAAACACTTTCCAGTGTTTGGTTATGTCATGGAAAATGACCTGGAAAATGACCTGAAAAATAACTTATTAATGTTTTATTTTTCTCAATTTTATTAAAATAATGAAGAACAAATCTTAAAAATTAAAAAGTTGAATGAGAATGAAATTGAAAAAAAAATATAATTTCATAAATTATCTCAAATAAAATAAATAATAATCAAAATAATAGAGATCAAATCTAAAAAATTAAAAAAAAAATAAAAGGTGAAGAAATTAAAATAATAATAATTAACATTTCATAAATTATTTCAAATAAAATAAGTAACAATCAAAAGAATGAGGACCAAATTTGATAGATAAAAAGTTTTAATAAAAAAATGATAAGGAAAAAGCAAATAACAATTATAAAAATAAGGACCAAAATTAATATAAAAATTAAATTTTAAGAGATGGAATTGAAAAATAAATATTCAAAACAAATTATATATATTAATCAAAATTTTGATGATCAAATTTAATATAATCAGCAAATAATGACATTTCTAAATTTTTCATAACTTCCGGAAAGTGTTTTCCGCCCAAATTTTCCAGGAAAACACTTTCCTGAAAACCAAGCCAAATTTTCCTTTGACTGGAAAGTGTTTTCCATTGACCAACTTTTCTAATGGCAAACAAACACAGGAAAGTTTGGAAAGTGGAAAGTGGTTTCCCGGAAACCACTTTACGGAAAACAAACACAGCCAAAACGGAAAACACTTTCCTGGAAACTAAACTAAATTTTTCTTTGACTGTGTTTCCGTTGACTGGAAAGTGTTTTTCGTTGACCGGAAAGTGTTTCTGTTGACTGGAAAGTGTTTTCCGTTGACCGGAAAGTGTTTTTCGTTGACCAACTTTCCTAATGGCAAACAAACATAGGAAAGTTTGGAAAGTGGTTCCCCGAAAAGTGAATTCCGGGAAACAAACATGGCCTAAGAGAAGAAAGCCTTACCTGGCAAAGATGAAGACGAAGATGAAGATAATGGTCCTAGCACCAGCCAAAGAATGTTCTCCTCTTCCTCCTCCTTTCTGTCCCTCCTCCCTCTACTCTAGTGTGTTTCGTTTGTCTTATGGGTTCTCTACACTGTTTTTGGGTTTTTTCTTTTTCTCGATTTTTTTTCTTTGTTTTTCTCTCTTTGCTTTCTCGCCTCTGTTCGTTTTCTCTCTTCTTTTTCTATTGTTTTTCCTCCCTGCCTTGCTCTGTCTACTGCTAGGTATTTATAGGGACCAATCCTCCTCTCCCTCAGCCTAACCTCTCTCTTTATGATAAGCACGGTTGAGGGAGACGGTTCCTACTAGGACTCAAACGCGAAGCCTATTCCTTATCTCGCCGGGTTGTGATTATCATGGAGATAAAGATTGCTTTTCTGTGTTTTGATAGGACTAGGATGCTGGTGCTTCACACTTTCATTTCCTTCTTTGCAGACGGCGTTCGATGCTTTGAAGATGAAGATGACGAACAACGCCTGATTGAAACGGCGTTGTTATGGGGCTGGAAATGGTTATTTCCAATCTGGTCCTTAAAGTTTCTGAATCCTTGCATTCAAACCCCAGGTCTTTTAATTTCATATTTTAACTCCCTTTATCATTAAATTTAAAAAAAAAAAACAAAAAGGGTCCAAATTTAGGTCCCAATTTGGGTTACAACATGTGCTGCGTTTATTCATAAGTAAATTCATAGTTGTCTATTTTGATGATATTCTGATCTATAATAAGAGCTAGTTTGGATGAGCATGTTGAACATTTACAAAATGTGTGTGAGGTTTTATGTACAGAGTCATTATATGTTAATCTGATACAATGTACTTTTTGCATTAAAAAAATTATGTTTCTTGGTTATATTATTAGTGCAAGAGGTTTTAAAATGGGTGAGGGAAAGGTTAAGGTTATCCAAGAATGTCTTGCACTTAAGTCGATCATAGAGGTAAGAACTTTCCATTTTTGGCTAGTTTCTGTAGGAAGTTTGTTAAGGATTTTAGCACACTGGCTGCACCACTCACTAAGATTGTCAAAAAGTCAGTTACTTTTAAATGGAGGTATTGAACAAGATAATGTAAACGCAGTTGAAAGAAAAAATTTTCTCAACACCTTTATTAGCTTTACCTAACTTTACAAAAGCTTTTAAGATTGAATGAGATGCCTCATGAATAGGTATTGAAGGTGTTTTAATAGAGGATAAATAACTTATTACTTATTTCAGGAAAAGTTCAATGGTAAAGTGTTGAACTACCCTACTTATGATAAAAAGCTTTATGCTTTGGTGAGAGCTTTGGAGACGTGGCAGCATTACTTGTGGCTAAAAGAACCCATGATTCATTCGGATCATGAATCCTTAAAGCATTTGAAAGGACAAAAGATAAGCTAAATCGAAGGCATATAAAGTGAGTGGAATTCATTAAAATATTCCCATATATGATCAGATATAAGCAAGGTAAGGAAAATATAATTGCCAATGCACTATTACAAAGTTATGTTCTTTTATCTACTTTGAATGCTAAGTTGTTGTTAGGATTTAAGAATATGAAGGAATTGTATGTGAATGATGGTGATTTTGCTAATGTATTTCATGCATATGAAAATTAAGCTTTCGCAAAATTCTATAGGCTTGATGGATATTTGTTTAAAGAAAATAAACTTTGTGTGCCTAATATTTTTCTGCATGAATTACTTGTTCGTGAAGCTCATGAGGGTGGCTTCATGGGTTATTTTGGTGTCTCTAAGACTTTGGATGTATTGTATGAACACTTTTAGTAGCCTAAAATGAGACATGATGTGCAAAGAGTGTGTGATTAGATGCATTATATGTAGAAAAGATAAGTCTAAGGTCTTACCATATGGTTTGTATACTCCTTTACATGTACCTAAAAAACCTTGGGTATATATTTTCATGGACTTTGTTTTAGGTTTATCTAGGTTGAAAAGAGGAAGGGACTCTATCTTTTATGGTTGTTGATAAGTTTTTTAAGATGATGCATTTCATAGCATATCATAAAACTGATGATGCAACCAATATTGTTGACTTAGTCTTTAAAAAGATAGTCGACTTCATGAGGTTTTTAGGAGCATAATTTCATATCGTGATGTGAAGTTTCTTAGCTACTTTTAAAAGGTCTTGTAGGAAAAATTGGGAACTAAGTTGTTGTTTTCGATTACTTGTCATCCACAAACTGATGGTCAAATGAAAGTAGTCAATACGACTTTAACTACCCTTCCACGTACTGTCGTTCAAAAGAACCTTAAGAATTGAGAAGATTGCTGACCATTTATTGAGTTTGCTTATAATTGTAGTATGCATTATATTACTGATTTTTCACCATTAGAGGTCGTTTATGGCTTTAACCCATTAACTCTATTAGGTTTTATTCATTTACCTGTTGATGAAAGGGTTAATCTTGATGGTAATAAAAAGTCTCAAATGGTGAAGGCACTTTATGAGAGTGTAAGGCAGCATATAAAAAAAAAGAGTGACTAATATGCATCTAAGGAAAATAAGAGGCATAAATGCATTGTTTACCAACCAAGTGATTGGGTTTGGGTGCATATGCATAGGGAGAGGTTTCCGGCCTATAGAAAATCAAAATTGCAATAGCTAGAAGATGGGCCTTTCCAAATACTTGAAAAGATCAATGATAATGTCTCCAAAGTAGATCTACTAGGTGAGTATGGTGTCACCACTACTTTCAATGTTTTTGATCTCTCTTTGTTTGATGTAGGTGACAATTCAAGGTTGAATTCTTTTAAGGAGAGAGGGGATGATGCAAGCCATCCCGCTAACACAAAAGATGGTGAGAATCAACAAGCATTATCACATGGATCCTCTAAAGTTACCAATTGGGCTAATTACAAGATCAATGACTAAGAAGAGTAAAGAGACATTTATTAGGATGTGTGATTAAATTGATGATCAAAAGCGTATATAATTATGACCATTGATGTGTGATTAAATTGATGTTGACACCTGAGATGTTTAAAATATAAAGAAAACTCTGCCAAAATTTCATTAGAAATTTAATATACACTATAAGATGATAATAAAAAAAATCCCTATCTTTTATTATCCTTGAGATTGAGTTTATGTCCAAAAGGTTGGTACATTATTAGAGATATTACAATGCATATTAAGGGTAAAATAATTTTTTTTTCATATTTGATTTTATCTTATCAACATCAACCGAACATGATAAAGTGAGAGTAACTCTTTCTTGTACACCACTATCAAACTTCTTTGTCTCCTGTTCTATTTGTTTACTATATTTCCACTATCTTAATCTCTTTTATCTCAAGATAGTAACCAAACACACCTTAGTGGACTCAGTTTTCGTATCCTAAAATTAAATCAAAGACTAATATGAACGTAAACAAGGTATTTAATTTGAAATGTAATGATGTAATTTCAAGAATTATGCAATTAACTTAGTTTAATATTTTGTATGGGATGTTTTGGATGTTTATTGTATGCAATAAACTAATTAGGTCCCCAAGAGGCGTAACGTGATGGCAAAGGGTTTGAGATCTGCACAGCAGGTCTCGAGTTCGAGTCAGGGCGTGTACCTCTTGTAAGAGCCTGGGACAGCCGGGGTTTTACTCCCTCACCTGGGCCCACAAAGTGCGCTTTCCGGGGGGGTGAGGTTTCCTCGAATCCAAAAAAGAAATAAATTAATTAGGATTATGAAGTATATTGCTAAATTATTAGCTTAAATACATTTTCAAACCTTATACTAAAAAAGACTTGTCTATGAAATAATATAATTATGTAGTATTAATCTTGCATGTTATAATTGTCTAATAAAATAAATAAGATTATATTTGATTTGATCCTGGAGAGTGAAATGAATTAAAAGTATAGAAAGTTGGACTAATAAATTTCTAGATGTATGTATGGATGATGAAAAGGTCTGAAATGTTTAGACCATTGCATATACATGTATAATTGTGACCATTGATGTGTGATTAAATTGATGTCTGACACTTGGAATGTTTTAAATATAATGAAAACTCTACCGAAATTTCAATAGAAATTTAATATACATTATGAGATGATGATAATAAAAAAAAAAACAATTCTTATCTTTTATCATCCTTTAGATTGAGTTTATGTCCAAAATGTTGGCACACTATTGGGGATATTACAATGCATATGAGGGGTAGAATAATTTTTTTTCATATTTTATTCTATCTTATTCACATCAACCAAACATGATAAAGAGAGAGTAATTCTTTCTAGTATACCGCTATCGAATTTCCTTGTCTCTCTTGTTATGTTTGTCTACTCTATTTTCATTGTCTTCATGTCTTTTATCTCGAGATAGCAACCAAATTCACCTCAGTGGACTTAATTTTCATATCCTAAAATTAAATCAAAGACTAATCTGATCATAAACAAGGTATTCATCTGAAATGTAATGATGTAATTTCAAGAATTATGTAATTAACTTAGTTTAATATTTTGTATGAGATGTTTTGGATGTTTATGGTGTGCAATAAATTAATTAGGATTATGAAGTATCAATTGGTAAATTATTAGCTTAAATACATTTTGAAACCTTATGCTAAAAAAGACTTGTCTATGAAATAATATAATTATGTAATATTGATCTTGCTGTTATAATTGTCTAGTAAAATAAATAAGATTATATTTGATTTGATCCTGGAGAGTGAAATGAATTAAAAATATAGAAAGTTGGACGAATAAATTTCTAGATGTATGTATGGATGATGGAAAGGTCTGAAATGTTTAGATCATTGCATATACGTGTATAATTGTGACCATTGATGTGTGATTACATTGATGTCGACACTTGAGATGTCTACTTTATTTTCATTGTTTGTGTCTCTTTTATCTCGAGATAGTTAACAAACACACCTTAACGGACTTAGTTTTTGTATCCTAAAATTAAATTAAAGACAAATATGATCATAAACAAGGTATTCAATCTCAAATCTTATATCTAGCCTCTTTTTTATATATACTAAATATAGGTTTAGAATCTGGTTGGAACTTTGTAGTGATAAGAGCTGTTTATGTATGCATTCCAAGGAGCTCATATTTAAGTACAAAGATTTCAATGTGAAATACCAAGTGGGTTCCATATCCAAGAGCAAGATCATGCTTTCTTACATAGTGATCCCATGAAAAAGTTTGGACTCCTGCTATGGGTGAGCAAAAAAACCGATAAACCGAGAAAATTGAAAAAAAATAACTGAAAAAACCAAATCGTGAAAAAAAAACTGATTAAACCGATTAGAATATTTAGATAAAAATTCTGGTTCGGTTTGGTTCGGTTCAGTTTCGGTTTTGTAATGCAGAAACTCATTAATCCAAACCGAACCGAACTGGTTCAACCAACATTTAAACCCATTATAAAAGGAAACCCTAAAACTAAACTTCACAGTTCACAATCCTTTAGCTCTTAGCCACCCCCTCTCCCAAATGTCTTTCAATCCTTCACAGTTCACAATTATTCTCTCATTATTCTTTGATTCTCTGGTAGATGCTACACTCCTTGGCAGTCAGTCTCCACCCCTGACCCCATTCCTTCTAGCTCAGGAACTTCTATTTTGAATTTGAGTTTCTACCTTCTATGTTCCCGTGTAAGCTATTCCATGTGATGTCTTTCACAAAGATACAAGGATTTGAACTGGTGAATCTTTTCTTCCCTTGTAGGAACTTGGTCTCTCTAATACATCAATCAATATGGTAGATCAGCTGCTACTCTCGCTGTCTTCGATTGGCTTCAAAGTTTCTTCACTTTTTGCGTCTAGCACTTCCATTGGATAGTATCGGTTTTTCCAAAAAGAATTCTCAATTAACAGAACCAAACCAAAAATGATCGGTTTGAACCTGTTTCGGTTCGGTTTTGGTTCTGAATTAAAAAAAATCAATTTGGTTGGTTTTTTAAAGTAAAAATCAAACCAAACCAAAAATACTCACCTCTAATTCTTGCTCATATCCATTAACCCGAATAGTCGAGGTTTCGGAGTTCCTCCATGAGTAACTAGGATTACTGCAGGGTAGGAGTTCTTGCTAGTTGCTAGAGTCTAAGAAACAACATTGAGGCATGTTGTTGTTCCTTTCGAAAACTTTAAGGAAACCTAAATTTCAATTAAGAAATTATTCATTCTGTCTTCCAATATTCAACGACTTTCTAGTACTATTGTGTATATAGATGGGCCGGAAAATGACCTTTTTGTAAAGCCCATGTTTGTCATGCAATTCGTATCTGGTTGGTTAGAAATGTGATATAAACCATGTTTCTATGAATTTTGATTTTTGTTTATTTAAAATATTTTTTTATGTTTTCTTATCATTTTAATATATTAATATAAAAAATAATTTAAAAAAATTAGTTTTTAATTGGTTACGGCTGATGAAGCAATATAGATAGAGAATACAAATGCTTACGGCATTGAATTTGAGGAATTGCGGCATAGCATTAAAGGAACAGTTGAGGTACTTGTAATGGAAGATATTTGGATTGAAATCATGAGTTTCCGTAGATTGAAACTGATGGCAAGATATTTTAAGATATTTGTCTGAGACCACATTATCTGATAATCATCCTACTAGAGCAAACAAAAACCCTCATTATCTTATTACAGGCATAGTTCCAAACATAAAAAATCACATGTTCATCAAAGCACAGCTTTAAATCCATACATGGATCAATGAAATTTATTATTGTTCAGCAGAAATCCTTTCAAGACTCAAAACATCTCCAATTGACGACTTTACATCCTGAAAGCCCTTTGCTTTAAGTTCCCTCCAGCAAATCTGTGACGATAGGTAAAGAAAAGGGTAAGCTATCACAGCTTAGCAAGTATAAACTCACACACTCAACTGGACCACGTAGAAAATTTCATGTGTTCATGATAATTACCAATTAGCTCAATAATCGGAAAACACTTAACCAGAGAAGAGTAAGGAAACTTCCTTAAGCCATAAAGTGAAACATTGGCACTCTTACTTCTAATAACTGCTACGGGCACATCGAACCAACAGTTTGTGCCTAAGACCAACTATTATGCCCAGTGGCCCTTCTCACAAAAAGTACTTCAAGTACTTACCCAGAGGTTACTGACATCCATTCCCAGCCATCTGAGAAATTGAAAACTCATCTTTGAAACATTAGTCTTTTTCCATATAACATTGGCGACTCTTTCCCTCATAATCTCTTATTTTGAGTAGACAGCAACACATTTTCATTTCATAAAATACAATCATTTGCTTTATATTCATAAAAACATTCCATGTATTGCAAATCATGACCTTCATGAAATGTTTCATATAAGCAAAACTTTATTCAATCACCATAACATGTGCTTGACCATATTTAACAGGAAAATATTATCATGCTGTTACATCAAAGTGTCAAGTATAAAAAGGTATTTCTGAAACAACAGCATGCCACATTCAACTAACTGCCTTCCTTCTACATATCCCATGTTGTCAAATTCCAAAGCTTGGAAACTTAACCATAATCATATAGTATTCTTAGACACCTCAAATTAACTTTTTGTGCATTAGTTGATTAATGAATCATAACAATTCTTTATAATCTCAGATAGATGTAACCATCTTTCTATCCATACATGGCTCAACCTGTGTGATTAACTCCATGTAAATCATTAGAACTCCAAAACTGATCCTGTACAATGCTGCCTGGCAGCACATGCACTTTTCAGAATTTCATTTGTATCTTATTATAAAGAAATCCAATTTAGTGTATCACTTGTGGCATCAACAACTAAACTTAATAATCTTTCCAGTAGCATAAAAGTTGTACTTTTTTGGATACACAAACCAATACAGTTTTAAGTTTGAAATCAGACCAATAATCAGATCCTTAAACTCAGAAACGTTCTGGCTACTGCATATTTTGATTTTATACCCTATAGCCTCCCATCACTCACTAATCCAAAAACATACTTGATAAGAAAGACATAAAATACCTTTCCAATGCTACAAAAAATTACTCTAGAATCACTTTTGATCCAAAACAGTCCAACCTTGAATGTGATGGGATAGTGGGATTGGAAATCTTCCCAATCTACAAGATATTACAACTTAACTATCCTCTCACACAATTCTCCAAAATTACGAGTCTCGCTTCCTCTCATACAATGTCTCTACACGCATCACCTAATGAAACAAACCACCTCTTATACTACTTTGTTAGGTAGGAAAGTTGAGTGTGTAAATACCTAGTTCTTGTACAAAATTCAGCTATCATAATATAAATGCACTATCATGTAGATGTAGAAACAGATTATTCTGATACTACGAAGCAGGATGCGCTATCTGATTTAATTCCAGAATTTCCTCAACTTGTAGCTTGAAAGGAGATTGCGAATGTTAGTAAAACCCATCGTCATGTCATCAACCTCCAATATCCACATCCAACCAAAATCCACAAATCCCATCCCTGATCAAATAGAACCAAAAACACCACCATTCATTCATTGTCTAAAATCTACAATATACCCATCACTTCCAAAATCACTACCAAACAACTACAATCAGCAAAAAAACACAACTTACAAATGAACACCCTAAACCCACCATTCAAATCCTCAAAACACACAAAACCCACATCCCAATTCTTGTCAAAACTAACAAACAAACACATCCAAAAAAATGATCTAAGTTTCCTTAAAAAAAAAACTCACCAACCATATTACTTGAATCCTGTTTCATAGCCTCCACCATACGCATTATCATCCTCTTCAACTTTAGCAGTCAAGTAAGGGATAGGAAATTCAGTGACATCAAAGCTCTGTTTCTCCTTCATCAAGTTGACCACATCAGATTTCTTCAAGACGGTGCGTTGAATGGGAGGCCTGTCGCGGCGCTGATCACGGACAAAGTACTTGATGTCGTAGACAGTTTCTGGGTTTGAAGTGGGCACCACAGGCTTGAGTTTAGTGGTGGCAGGACATTCGGGACGGTACTCAGTGGCCATGGGTAAAGCGGATTTGTATTCCGGGCTGGCACATGGCCCGGTTATTTCCCATGGCTTTTTGAGGTATCGTTTCAGGGTCTGGAAGAGTGATGTGGTAGCGCTAGAGATTGGTTTCGCCATTTGAGACCAAACTATAGGAGATTGCTTGCTACTGCCTTCTTGTTGTTGGAGAAGGGAAGGAGGAGACCTGATGGAGATAGAGGAGTATGAAACGACGTATCGTCTTGAAAATGGTTGCCAGCCCGGTTATAAACCAAATATACTTCCATATTTCTTTTTATTTATTTATTTATTTCATCTTTTCATTTTAGTTACATGTTTCTTTTTCTTTTTTTTTCATTTTGTAAAAAAAATTTTAATTATATTAATTTAATTCTTTCTTCTTAATTTTCTTATGAAACTATGTTAAGATTTAGATTCATTAACCTGAAAATAAATAAATAGAAAACAAAGAATATGTTTATTCATTCAAAAATAAAAAGGATTATTTAATAAAAATAAATTTAAAACCAAATTAAAGCAATCTTTATAACTATTTAAGTTTTTTTTTTCTATTCATGATCCAAATTTAATAAGTTCAAAAAACCATCTAAATACCAGATTTAAAAACTTTCGTCAGGTAAAACAGATCCAAAATATTGTCTAAATTAATTAGGTTCATATACTATGCTCGGATCTAATTAATTAGGGGTATTGGGCGTGCCAACATTTAATTTTTTAGGGGTGTCGAGCGTAAGTCCAACACTTATTGGTACATAATTTCCATAACATGTATTTATTTTTTTTTTTTCAATTTATACATTATTGTTGGCTTAGACCTACAATAATTTATTTTATAATTTTAATTGATATTATATTTTTTTCTCCAAAAATAAATTAATCTTCAAAAATCTATATACAATCTCAAGATACCTTAAATGAATAGAAAAACACTTGTAGAACATGTAGGAATAAAAATAAGATTCTCAATGTATAAATATTCTTTTTAATTGACCATTTATCAATTCTAGAAATAATATAATAAAAATATTCTTTTATCAAATTTCATATTGATCCCATGATTTCCATTACAATCATTATTTATATTTTAGTTCGACCACTTCCATGATATTATTACCAATACTTTTAGTTCATAGTCCAAAATAATTTAGAATTTCATCTCCCGTGATCATATTTTGATTTCAACATTAACCTCACCAAACCATTATAACACCTTTAATATTTGGGGTCATAATCTCAATTCATACTTGGTTTCAATTATTTCAATGTATATAAATCATTTACATTCATTTAATTACACAGTGTTGTTTTCAACCCATTTACTTTTATTTGATTATTTTGACATCTCTTATCTTTTCAATCTCCACATATAATATCTTAACCAAACTTCACTCATATTATTCTTCATTATCCATTATTACTCATACTCATTCATAGCACATTTGTCATGCTTATTCATGGCTCATTCGTATAATTTTCATCCTCAATTACTCATTATGCCATCTTATGATTCATCTATATATTTTTATATTTAATATTTATTTTTCTCGTTTATGGCACATTTATATATTCTTTATACACCATATTCACTTGGCCTATTTGTGGTCCATTTATAGTTTATTCACAATTATTCCATTAGCCTATTTATCAAATATTCTTTTTCATTTTAGATATTTCTTCTGTCTAAGGCTATCATTGTGACCGAATGAATTTTACATACTAAACTCTATCATTATGGTCAATTTAATCAAACTCTCTTTGCTGGGCTTTATTTCTATTTCATGTATTAAATTCCACCATTGTAGTAAATTCTCCTTTTTTATATACACTATACATCATTGTTGTGGTCCATTTACTTGCATAAGATTACATTCCTCTCATGAAATAAAATTTCTGTTCAAATCATTCTTCCTTGCCCCATAGGTGTATTTCTCACTTAACATTTATTTTAACAATAGCCCTTATCCACCTAGTTGACTTATCTATGTATTTGTATCATATTCATAATCTTAGTCACCATCCACATGGTCGACTAAGTATTCAACTTCATAACCTTTGTTTCGTTACATGGCTAATTAAGTAATCAACACCATAACCTTAGTCCCGTTACATGATCGACTAAGTAATCGATACCATAATTTTATCCCTGATTGACATCCGACTAAGTATCTTCACCATAACTTTATTCCTGTTACATAGCCGACTAAGTAATCAATACTACCTTAGTCCCATTATATGGCTGACTAAGTATTTTTATCATAACCTTAGTCCCGTTACACAGCTGACTAAAGTATCTTTATCATAACCTTAGTCCCGTTACATGACCGACTATGTATCTTTACCATAATCTTAGTCCCGTTTCAAGACTGACTAAGTAACCAATACCATAACTTTAATCCTGTTACACGACCGACTAAGTATCTTTAACATTTTCACTATTTTGATCTATTTAAGATTCATACAATTCTTTATAATGTTATAATCATTTATAATTTATAGGTGAATATCCACCGTTGTGGTTGTTTGTAATTATATATAAACACCCCACTGTTGTGGATGTACATAATCAAATACTAGTTTCCACCGTTGCAGTTGATTACAATATATACATAGATTATTTTCGTTGCGGTTGTGTTCAATAAATTAATGCCCAATATTTATGTTATCAAATTAAATCCCCACTCAAGAATTCAACACCATCAAACTTTATAAATTAATGTCCAATAAATCATAAACCAATAATTAATATTTAATATACAATTTTCCACTTTTACATATCCAATTCAAATTTCAAACATGCACACTTCCTTATATTTTCCATATTCTCAATCTATCCAATTATGCTCAAACACATTAAATTTATATTTTCTTCACATTAATACATATCAATGAAATTCAATTTCCAACTTAACCTAACAAAATCAATTTAATTGAACATGTAAATTTTCAAGACTTGTATACTTAAACTTTTTCTAAGACAACCCATAAACTCTGTCAGCATACAGGTTTTGTGAAGAAATAAATTCAACTTACTTTCCAAGCATCTAAACTGACATGACAATTATTTCTTCGTATGGAAAGGGTCTTTATTTGGGCAATTTAAGTTCTCTAAGTCCAAAATCAAAGGTTAAAGATTTTATACAAGATAATTTTTTTTTAGGAAAGTACTTATTATACTACTTAAATCTAGATTGTCTACTTTAAAATGGACTATTATTATTTTAGAGGATACAAATGGATTGAAGGGGTGTAGGGATTAGGTTTTTCTATCAAATAAAAAGAAAGAAAGAAAGAAAAAGGGTACGACCAAAAAGAGAAAGAAACTCTCACCTTTTTCTCTTATACCTGAAATTATATTTTCATCTTTTCTCTTTCATTAGTTTTTTGATAGACATATAAGACTAAGTTATTTTTCTTAATTGAAAGGATACAAAAACTTTCAGATTTAAAAAACAGTGAGATCTATTCTATCTTTTCTTTTCAATTTATATGATGAGTATGAATGTTTTCCGATGCTTATTTCTTATTATTGTTTAGTTTGATTGTTAGAGCGAACTCTAAGTTATTATTTTAAACCAATCTACTGCTAAGTTTGCTATTAAAACCGGGGTTGTGATATTTAAACTTGTGAAGTGACTAAGTTTAATAATTATGGCGGATTTATGTTATTAATTTTAGGGAAAACATTCAATTAAATCAAACATAGACTGCAAATAGTTATGTTGTCTAGATTTATCAACCTATCTAGTTCTTATGGTTGCCATTAAATTAAATTACTATTGTGGACATTATGGTTGTTTAATTGTTAGGATTAGTTACACTGCAGATCGGTTAACTGACTAATATTAAAGAAAGATAAATATTGAGAATATAAATTGATGTATCATTTCAATGATCAGTTTTGATTTTCATAGGTGGATGTTTACTTGATACCAAGGTTTTTCTCTTAATAAGTTTCAGTGTATTTAATTTAGTTTGATTACTTTATTTTGTTTACCATAGTATAGCCTAGATAAACTCAAAACCCCTAATTTTGAAGCATTTAGCAAAAAGACCTGAACTAGATCTTCCTCATGGGATCGACCCTTTAATTGTTCTATACTATCTTATTTGTTTAAGCTAGGGTAATTAATTTGTGTGACTGCGACATCACAACAACAAAGAACCTCAATTTATGGTATTGTTACACCATTGCCCACTCTTTTTATTTTGATAGAGAAATAATGCTCTATTATTTTTACTTATCTAAAGAAGTTTATCAAATTATTTATTGTCGATGATTGTTGTAAATTGCCCATAACTGATGCATTCATGTGATAAAAGTTTTCATGTATCATAATCATCCTTCAAAAGGGTAAATCAGATTTTTGGCCATCAAGATGCCCCTCAAGTGTAGCGTTACTCTCAACTACTGCTGGAGTTCACCAAGTGGTCTATTGTCTTTGAGCAAAGTTTACATCATCCTGATCTAGTTGTGCTAATTCTTCCAATTATCATTAAGAAGCACTTTTTATTGTCAGATGTCATTCATAACTTTAATGGATTTTGCTGAATCATCATTTGATTATTGTTATCACAATGGCTTCTTTTCCCCTCAGTTGATTTGGATATCATCAGTTATCCCTCTTAGGATCCACTGTGTTTCCCTTCAATTGCTCAAGTTTTCAAGGACAACTCATAAGAAGTGTCAATGACTTCTTTTGTTTGAAAATTGCTTTTTTTTTTCAATCAACTTATAAATTTCAAAGATATAAATCCATTCAAGTCTAATTAGTATAAAGAAATTATGAGATGTAAATTTAAAAATTTTTCTTTGATTGTAACCCTAAAACATGTCATTCAACATTAAGGTGCATCTTTTGTGCGTTTTTTGGTTGAGAATTGTCAGGGTAAAGTTTGAGAGAAAGTGTTAGCTCAAAATTGGGTTATCCATGGCTCAAATGATTTTTTGCATTTTTGAAGATAGAAATTTATTCGATATAAGCTTAGAAAAAATGTTTTGAATTTCTTACAATTCCTAAGGGATTTAATCTTTAAGGAAAAAAAAAGAATTTGATCCTTTATTTAGGTAAGATTGAAATTGGTGAAGGTACATGATGAGGTGACCTTCTATTTTTTTAGGTTTTAAAGCAAGAGACTCGAGTAAAATCTTGAGGTTTTGTTTGAAAAAAAATATACATTTCTTTTCACTTATTTTATAAGCATAAATAATAACGAGTAACTTTGTTTGCAATGTCATGATTCTTGTGAAAAAAGTTTTTTGCATTTTGAGAACTTTTATTGGTCTAAGTTGCTTGCATGCTTGATTAGAAAGAGTTTTTAAAAGGCACATAATGCAAGTTAGAGCTTTTTGTAAAGAAAGAAAGGGATTTTTAGGCTCAAAGAGTGTTTCAAGATTATAAAGACTTAGGATCACTACCATAATGTCTTTCTTTTATTTTATCATGTTTCTTTAATTTACCTTTTTTGTTTCTTTTAGCGGGGCATCCTTATTTTGTTTTGACCTTGACTTGATCATTTTTTGTTTCTTCCATTTGGGTATGCCCCAACATTCTAATTTCTTGGGCTCTTTGGCTTTTTCACAACCTCTCTTTAGCTTTTGATCTTTAATTTTTTGATTGCCCTTTAGTATGGGGGTATAATCTTAATTAAGATCGATATTTGACTTTTGGAATTTTCATTTGTCCTTCAGTGTGGGGTGTGATCCTAGTTAGTATCAATTCTTGATCATTGAAATTTTCATTTCCCCTTAGTATTGGGTGTGATCATATTCAGGGTTTTTACAAAGAAAAACTTATTCAAGCTCAAATAAGGACCACAAGGGATATATTTTTAAAACGTAAAGTGATAACAAATATGATCTTTCATCATTTCAAGAACAAGTAATTAGAATCGATAAATTTTATCCTTGTCTGGTATAATGATTTTGGAACTTTTTCATAAAGACTTTGAGTTTTTATGACTCAATGACTAGCAAACAAATTACATGTGATTATGCATACAACTAAAAATATAGCCCAAAAGACATGGGACATGAGTTTTTCATTTTTCATGTCTTGGTTTAAAATTCTTTGTTCACCTCAAAATAGAAATTGCTTGAATAATTTGTTTGCCACTTTAAAAAAGGGTGTCTAAAAACTTTTTTAAGCAAACATCAAATTATTTTTTTAATTCAAAAGGAAAATTTATTTTTTCAGGATTATTTCGGCAAAGAGGATTTTTACAAACTAATATGGTTAAAATATTTTAAATAAAGCTATGGGATCAGTCATACAGGTCAATTTTATGAGTTTCTGTAAACTTGTTAGAAAAATTAAGTTAAATTGAGTTATAGTAGTATATATAGTTATTAAAAAAACAAAATTGACCTGATACCCACTCGGAAAAAACATGAGGAAACTGACCAATGTACAACTTAAAAAAAACACTAGGATAAAAAATACAACATCTAAAAATGGCCTATCCTCATTTAAGAGGGGTTATAAATACATTGGGAGAGAGAAAAGGTGACTTTACTTCTCTCCCATGGCTGACTGAAACAGCCATAGCAACCCCTTCTCTTACAAGTTCCACTAAAAAAATTCCTTGCATGTCACCCATACAAGATACTTAAGTGAAAGAAGAATAGAGGTGAGGTGAAACACCAAAAACATTGAAGTGGTAAGAGAGAGAAAAGGCCAGTAGGAATAGTAGTGAAGGAGGAAGGAAAAACCAAAAAGAAGAATAAGAAAATCACCAAAATACTCCCTCAAATTCTGTTTAATTTCATGTGGTAAGGATAACTTTTAATCTTGCATTTTTTTGTTTTGAATTTATTAGAATGATATTAGAGGAAAACCCCAAATGAGGTAACCTAAGGTTCTTATACCTCATGATTGTGAAAGACCAAATGAAGAGATTAGAAAATTGAGATAAGAAGAGGACATTTTTAGATTCTATAACAAAAGAAATTGAAATATGTTAAAGACAAAACCCTAACTAAGGTCGGCCTATTGAAGAAGTGAAGAGAGAATATAATTGAAGGATACAATTTATCAATTAGTGACCTTGATAAGTATTTTAAATGAAGTACCTAGGTTGAAACAAAATATTTAAAAGTGTTAATATTCTTGTTTTATATCATGAATTGTAAAACTTATTTAATTATAAGCTTATAGTATTGATATATGATTATTTCATATTAACATACACATATTTGGAATGAAAGTGATGATTTACATAAATGAAAGAATGGAGACAATATATTAAGCCAAGAGAAAAAAATGGAAGAAAACATCCTTGTATGATGAACATCTTTAGATAAACAAAAAAGATAGTGCAAATTGAGTTTATACATAATGTGAGGATAGTTATTAGTTTGTGTTTAATGATTTGAATTAGAAATGATTGTGAATGATGGAATGAACACTTGGAAATAATGGCATATGTTTCGGCCACCATGAAGATTTAGGAAAGAAAATCCTTGAAATGTAAATACTTGAATTAATTGAATACTACTTAGCAATATTGTGATAAATTAAATGAAATTATAGAATAAACATGATCCTTAAAAATGTCTAGCAAAATTACATAAATTGAAATACATAGAACACATTATGTCATGTTATAATATATGAGAATTTGATGATATTATATTGAAAAACACAAAAGTATGCTTAGTAGAGAAAGAACATAGGTTTCAGCCATCTTGGAAGAAAATAGAAAAGAAGGGTCTTCATGAATATAATGATAATTAATGGATCCTCCTTAACAATATTTGACGATTGGGTGAAATTGTAATAAATTAGAGATATTAAATGTTAATTTTACTTCATATTCACTTGAAAATGAATTGTGATGTGGTCAATGTCCATAAAATAGGTTATTGGATTTTAAGCATGAACTTGGGAAAAGAAATACCTTAATAATTTAGTTCTCATTGATGATTTTCAGTGTCGTAATGACTTAGTTTTCGTTGATGATTTTTAGTGTCATAATAACTCAATTTTCATTGATGACTTTCAATGTCATAATGACTCAATTTTTATTGATGATTTCTAATGTCATAATAACTCAGTTTTCATTAATGATTTTCAGTGTCGTAATGACTTAGTTTCTTTTGCTAATTTTCAATGTTGTAATGACTCAGTTTCCATTGAGTATTTTCAGTGTTGTAATGACTTAGTTTTGGTTGGTGATTTTCAATATAGTTGGAACGAATGTTTTATTATAACATTGTTACCATGCAAAGATATGAATAATACACACACATATAAATATATTTACAAGTGTGCGAGTGTATGCATATGTGTGTGTGTGTGTGTGTGTGAAAATAATCTTTGATGATGTTTAGAGATAATATATTAATTAATAGCCTTTTTATGGATCAAGATGTACAAAAAGAATCAGATCTTCGACCGAGCAAGGACACACTACGAGAGGAGCAGGTAGGTGATTTTCACCTTCATCTAATTTTGTTAAATTCATAAGGTGCATTTTTAATAATGTATTATTGTCTAAATTATTTTATTTGATTAACCATGAGTAATAAAGAATATAAAGATTAACTTCGTCTAAGGATATTCGTAATTGAGATATCTAGGAATAAATAATGAAATGACCTTGGTTAATGGTATTCATGTAAGGACAACCAAGAATGAATGATGAAATTAACTTTGGCTAATGGTATTCATATTGGATAGCTGAGAACAAATTATAAGATTAACTTTGGTTAATGGAATCCATATTGAATAGCCGGGAACAAATGGTAAGATTAGCTTTGGGTAATGGTACCAATGTAGGATAGCCAGGAAAAAAAATGATAAGATTAGCTTTGGCTGATGGTATCCATATTGAATAGATAGAACAAATGATGAGATTAGCTTTGGTTAATGGTGTTCATGTTATGACAACCGAAAGTAAATACTTAGAATAGCCTCAGTCGATGATATTTATCGATATAATGAAAGGACAATTATAACATATTATTATTGACTAGAAATCATGCGAAATTGTATTAATTGATTATGGTCAAAGATGAACCATCTTCATAATGAAAGATTCTCCATATGTTAATTGCTAAATCATAATATATAAAATTGGTTGATTGTTGGACAAAGACTGAAATAAAGTGACGAGAATTATTATTAAATGAAGATATGAATTAATGTATTTAAAATAGACTTGGTAGAAAATGATTAATGTGAATTTACTTTGTTAAATATTAATCTTTATCGTGACTGTATGCTTTATTACTCCTTTGTACCATAATTAATGTTTATACACTCACATCAAGTTAATTGTAACAGGACCATCTCATGACCATGGCGTCTAGCAATATAATAGTATACACCTTGTAAAAAAATCATGTAATAATCTAAGTGGTAGTAAGAATAAACAATTTATATTTTGTAAAATTTTATGATGTAGATGTCTGAATTTATGATATGTAAATTATGGTGTTTTTGTAAACTTCATATCATGAACATAATAAATATGTATCTTTTCTTTTTATGGTACTATCATATATATATATATGTGTGTGTGTGTGTGTGTGTGGGCGCGCGCGCGCGCGCTTTAAAATGTTGGGTTATTGAAATGATAGATGATATCATGCAATGCACAATTCTAAAAAGTTAAAAATAGAATTCAAGAATTGTTTATGTTAGACCTTATATAAAGGACCATAATATTTTTTTTTAAAAAAATTACCCTCATTTCTATCAATTACAAATGAATAATATGTTGAAAATATTTGTAATTTTGTAGGTTATTATAATTTCAAAGGGGTTGCCTCTTAGTGTTTTGTATAACACGTCTTGGAATTCAATTATTTCTGCCATTATATTTATTCAAAATGTCAAGTAATTACTTTCATAAAAAAAACGTCTTTTGATTTCAAAATAACAAAAAGATGGAAAAGACATATTTCACTAAAAAGATGAGAAGCAATCTAAAATAAAAATGCAGAATAACAAAGTTTCATAACAAAATAATTGACAATGCAAAACCTTTCTTAGATCAACTTCCCCGTTAATATATATGTCTCATCAATAACCAACCACTTGTTATGCTGAAGATGATTCGGTGATAATGTGATTTATGACCTTATTTTTTACAAACTTAACTTGTCCTTTTCTCATCAGCTTACCAACTTGATATTTTAAGATTATTGTGATTTTTAATTGAGTGGCTTTAGACAAAGGTGAAGATGTTTGATGTAATTGGTTTGTAGCAAATCACAGTGAATTTTAAGGTAAGACAACATAAATCTTTGAAGAACTCAAGACGTTAAAAGCAATAATTTACAAACTTTGATTAACCAAATAAATATAAGAAATAATCTTTTGATGAAGGTGTGAAAAAAGACAAAGAGACATATTTATTGTGAGCTTCTTTACATCGCTTCCATGTATGGGACTTCCTTTCAGAGTGAATAATTTGTCTTATCAGATCAATTAACTGAGCCATCTTATTTCTCAGGAAGTTATCTTATTTTTGTCCAAGTTGAACTCTCGTATTTGCTTCTTGTAGATCTTGGTAAGGGTTGATATTTAAGGGTGATGTTATATTTTTTCTGCAAATGAAAGACATATAATGTTTGCAAAGCTAATAAATAGGATATGCATGTGAGAAAAAAGTTGAATTGAATACGAGTTCGCTCTTTAAGGAGTGACAATGGTTGTTACCTGGTGTTTTATTACACTGACGAGAAAATTCATATTTGTCTTAATAAATTTGCAATAATATAAACTCTTGTAAAATCTATGTGAAAACTATTTCCTATCAAAATGATTATTCAGTTTCTTTTCTAATCATTCTCTTAATTACATTATCATTTCAATAACATCTCTTAATATTTTATATCATTTTTTTTTGTTATTATTTATTTATTTTTATTAAATTATCAAATTAATCAAGGTTTAATTCAACTTTAAAGCCTTTTTTACTTCTTTAAAAGCATTACTGTCATCTAAATATTTTTTTATAAATTAAAAAAGTTTAATTTAGCTCGCTGTATGGCGGGAACACCAATCTAGTAAAATCCTAAATTTAGTAGCAACTGTTAAGCCAAAAAAAAGAAGAAGAAGTTAATTATACTTTATTCCTCAATGATTTAGTAACCCTATAGTTTGGCAAATAATAACTCGATTCTTCAGCCTTTCAAAAACTAATAAGAAATTAATGACATTTCTTCAATCACTACCGGGTTCCTGCAATAAAATTCCTTCCTAGCCCCTCATCATTTCTCTTTCTCTTCATAAATCCACCACCCAGAAGTGGATATAAATAAATATTAATATTAATGGATTAATTTACAGTTTATTAACTATAGGGACTAAATTACTAATCTCTTTAAATAAAATAATTAATTATAACTTATCACAACCAAAATCTCACTCTATTAAAGAAAAAAAACAAGTCATTGGTGCTTCATTTATGGAGGGGTATCTTAGTATTTGTAGTTTATAGAGATTAATTAATTAGTTTCTGTAAATGATTATCACTAATGGTTATTAGAGAGAATACACAATGTTTGTTTTAGTGGTTTAATTGTGATATAAAAAAATATTTTTTAATTTTGATATATTTTAAAGTAAAAAATATTTTGAAATGTAATTGTTATTATATACTCTTAGTATTATGTAGTTTTTGCGGTTAAGATTGTTTTAAAAATAAATTTAAAGAAAACACTTTTAATTGCAGTTTTAAAAAAATAGATTTAAAAAATATATATTTAATTAAAATTAAATAAAAAATATGTGATAATAATTATTTATTTTAGCTTTTTTATGAGTTTTTGCACACAAAACTCAACCTCCACCTCTAAAAAAATGGCTCCCCATGTAAACGGATTAAAAATCTAAAAATTAAACATATAACTTCTCAAACAATGAGGATTAATTTATTAGTTATGTTAAACTAAAGGGATTGAGTTCCTATTTCCTCTATTTGTTGCCTGGAAATTGGAAAATGCCGAGGTTACTGTTATGACCACTCCTTTCCTCTCTCTTGCCCAAGCTGCCTTGCTTGCTGTTTCAAACTGCCCAAGCTGCCCTATGTTGAACACTTTCCCTCTTTCTCAAGCGCGTCTGTCTGTCTGACTCTCTCTCAAAACTCCTTTTGACTAAACTTCACAACTGGGCATCACTGATTTCCTCTCATAATCACTTATTTTTCTATTTTTGATGATTTAAAGTTTGTATCTTTGAAATGGGTTTTCTCTGTTATGATTAATTTGACAACTTTTGATTGAGTGTTTATATTTATGAAGATGAAGATGGGTTTGAGTCCAGATTCAGTAAAGGTAAAGAATTTTAAGGAGAAATCAAAGAGCAAGAAAAATAAGAAAAATCAAGGAAATGAAAAGGACGAGGAGGATATTGGATGTTGGTTTAAATTCAGGTCGATGGGAAGCTGCATGCCTTCAAGATCAAAAGTTGATAGCTCTTTAAGTGGCATCTCAACTCACTATGGTAGACATCTCTCTGTTGTTTGTTTTTTTCCTGTAATGTTTTGATCAACTGATATTTTATGCAGAACTATATGTCTATAGGCTTGTGTGGATATTGCTTTCGATAGTTTTTTTCTTAATTCTTTTAATGTTATGTTGATTTGGTTCAAGGCAAATTAAGAAAAAGCGAGTTAAAAGTGTTCCCGAATTTTTATCCTTTTAGTTGGTACCGTTAATTAAAGGGCGTGTTCAAATTGATGGACCCTTTTTGAAGATTGTCATCTCATGATGATTTTGGTGTGGCATGTTGTTCCTTGATTAACAGGTCTATCGTGATCAGTTACTATATTATCCATGCATCGAATAACATGACTGCAACTAGTTCTTCAATGAACTAGATTAAAATTCAGAAATTTGTCACCTTTCAAATTAGTTCTTTTGAGAACGTTGTTAATAAGTTGTTATGTATAAATATTAAGAGACAAATATACTTCTGGATTTGAATAATAGCAAGTAATTGCCCATTACTTTGATTTTCAGTGCCAAGTAAATCTAAAAACGAGAAGAACAAAGACCAACCTATTGTTCCAGCTATGTCTTCTACTACCACGACTAGCAATGCAGAGAGTGCATCCTCACTTCCAACATTCAGTGAGGAATTGAAGCTTGCTTCTCAGCTCCGAAAATTTACATTTAATGACCTTAAATTAGCAACTAGGAACTTTAGGCCTGAGAGTCTTCTTGGGGAGGGTGGGTTTGGGTGTGTCTTCAAAGGTTGGATTGAGGAGAATGGAACTGCTCCTGTGAAACCTGGCACTGGGCTTACCGTTGCAGTCAAAACCCTCAACCATGATGGACTTCAGGGTCATAAAGAGTGGCTTGTATGATCTCTCTCTGTTTGTCACTTCTATCTTGGTCTTTCAAATGCTAGATGATTTTTGTTCTTGGAAAAATAAAAGATGATTCTCTTACTTTATATTATTAGTCATGTTTTTTCACAATATTTCAGGCTGAAGTTAGTTTTCTTGGGAACCTTCTGCATAAAAACTTGGTGAAATTGGTTGGTTACTGCATTGAAGATGATCAAAGGTTGCTGGTGTATGAGTTCATGCCTAGAGGAAGTTTGGAGAATCACCTCTTCAGAAGTATGTAACTGCAAAGCTGTAGGCTAGAATTTTCCTAATATATCCCAGATGTAATTGCTTATCAAATTTTTTTTCTTTGTGCCAAAATTAGTGTATGTTACCATGATTTTCTATGCACATAAAACCAATACCTTTCTTATGTTGATACACCTAATGTTTCAAACATAATACATTCATGATATGCTTATTTTACCACAGAAAAGAGAAGATCTCCGATGCACATAAATTAGCTTATACAATTGAAGTCTTTTAGAAAGTGTCAAGGTTCTTGCTATGTACGTGATGTGCTTTTCCAACACTTATTCCATAAGTCTTAGAGCCTTCAAATTTTATTGACACAATGTTGTAGAACTTTGGAGATTAGCATCCTTTAGATGTGCATCAGTCCACTTGAAAGTAAATAACTATTAGGCCATCACTTGCACTGAGATTAGCATCTTTTAGATGTGCATCAGTCCCACTTGAAGGTAAATAACTATTAGGCCATCACTTGCACTGGTATCTGTATAATAATTTCCCAGTTTAGTGGTTTTTTTCTTGGCCAAATGAACAATAGGTCCAACTGTCTGAAGCAGTGTCTATGGCTCTGCCTAAGAACCAACATCACTGTAATATTGTTTATTGCATTCTAGTCAGGTAGATAGATGTTGCGTTTGGTAAAAGTTGATTTAAGTTTAGGAATTAGTATTGACTTTACGTAGTCTTGAATTGTAGGAGTCTGCCATTGGGCGTACTTCATTTCTGTGAAACTTATCAGCTAGTGGCAACATATTCCTCACAAAACCTATAAACCTCCTCTAGATGGAGCGCATCACTACCACTTTGGAAGAAGGATCTATTAATGTATCATGTAGAAATAGGTTTCAGAAGATTTTGAATGTTCAAGGGATTTATATAGTGGCTTCATTGGTTTTTTCCATTTATTAACATGGTTTGTAACCTTTTTTTTTTCAATAAGTAAAAGGTAACCAGGAATTATTGCTCATCTATGATCTAACCACTTCGAAAGTCTGCCTGTTAAAAACCTACTTCAGATGTTATCTTTCTTTCAGCAAATGATTTTAGAGCTCCCTACATCTACACATATTCTCCTTTCTCTTATGCTCTTCTTGCTTAAGATATTCATCAGCAATTGATATTTAATGTTCTCTGGTAACAACCATGTTCTGTGCAGAAGGGTCCTTGCCCCTTCCTTGGTCTATCAGGATGAAAATTGCTCTTGGTGCTGCACAAGGTCTTGCTTTCCTTCACGAGGAGGCTGACAGACCAGTAATATATCGTGATTTTAAAACATCTAATATATTATTAGATGCGGTATGTGGCTTAACATGTGCATCTATTGGAAAATTACTTCACTAATCATTTCCTCTTTCCAGTCCCTTTCTGATTCTGATACAAGACATTACTATTTTAGGACTACAACGCCAAACTTTCTGATTTTGGACTTGCAAAGGATGCTCCTGATGGAGGTAAAACTCACGTATCAACCAGAGTTATGGGAACTTATGGCTATGCTGCCCCAGAATATGTGATGACTGGTGAGTGGCTCTATTTCTTTTTCCTTGCTATGTGTTTATGGATAGATGTATCCATGCCTTTGAATGAATAATTGTAGGCTAAATAGTAAAATACCCCCTGAGCTAAAAATTCCCTGATTTTCCATACTAAACAATATGATTTTTGAATGTAGCCCTTATGTTGGGGTTTTGTTGAGACATTGACAAAAAGAAAGGAAAAAAAAAAAACCCTCCCTATTCCTCTCTTTTTATCAGCAATAATGATAATTAGGGACTTCTTTTTCAGCATCTGGCAATTGGAATCAAAGATGACCTTATATAATGGCTTCATTCTATTGCTATAATTATCACAACACCACCACACATCATAATATGAGTGAAAGGAAGAACATGTTCCAGTGTATGATGCAAGTGGGTTTGAAGAGGCCACAAATCCTATATCACTGAGAGAGGCTGGGGGGGTTGTCTTTCTGTAGAAGAGAACTCCCTCCAATGTCATTGACTCTAGAGAGTGAGTGTCGTGGTCCTCACTATGTCTGTTACCACTCAATCTTGTTAGTCTGATAATTAGGGAATTCTTTTTCAGCTTCTGGCAATTGGAATCAAAGATGACCTTATATAATGGCTTCATTCTATTGCTATAATTATCACAACACCACATTGTAATATATGAGTGAAAGGAAGAACATGTTCCAATGTATGATTTAAACAGCCATCTTCTGGCCTTTAGTCATATGGACTCAAGCTTGTCGAGAAAGGTAGAATGTGAGATGGAATTTGGATTAAGTTTCCAATTGAGTTCGAACTCCTGTGTTTCTGTATCTCTTGAAATTATAAGATTAGAGAGTCTGGTATCAAATTATAAGATTAGACACTCCATATTTCTAGAATCAATCATACAAAATCTGCATAATGGACGCTATCACTGAACTAATTTTCATAACTGGCAACTTGCTGTCTTTTACTGGAGTCTTGCTTGTTGATCAGTACGTATCCTTGCCTGTTGTGTTTATTTAACTCTTAGGTCTTCCACATTGGTTTAGGACATTTGACATCAAAGAGTGATGTCTACAGCTTTGGAGTAGTTTTACTTGAAATGCTCACTGGCCGAAGATCCATGGACAAAAACCGACCAAATGGGGAGCACAACCTCGTGGAATGGGCAAGGCCACATTTTGGGGACAAGAGAAGGTTCTACCGCTTATTAGACCCCCGTCTTGAAGGCCATTTCTCAATCAAAGGAGCTCAGAAAGGCATTCAGTTGGCTGCCCAGTGTCTAAGCCGTGATCCCAAAGCCAGACCCCAGATGAGTGAAGTTGTTGAAGCACTAAAGCCTTTACCAAACTTAAAGGATATGGCTAGCTCTTCGTATTACTTTCAAAGTATGCAAGCAGATCGTAATAAGTCAAACATGAATGCTAAAAATGGCACTAGAACACAGGCTGGATTTGTAACAAGGAATGGACAGCCATTGAGGAGCTTAAGTGATGTGCGTGCTTCTCCATATAACCAGCCTCAGCAGTCACCAAAACCTAAAGGGAAAAGTTCATAGCACTACACTATAATTGCATTTATATTGTATCTGGTTTCAGCTTTTTGGCAGTAGCTTCAGCAGTTTGAAATAGCACCGAGGGTTGTTCCATCATTTGTCGGAGCAGCCAGGGGTGGTCTTTAGTTCTTCATCCACCATGTTCTATCAGTAAATTGATGGAACGAGCCTCCTGCATTGTGTGGTTGGTAAGCATCGAATCTGGGGAGGTTCATTCTGCTTTACTCCATGTTTCTTACCTCTCAAATGCGTCGACTCTTAAGAAGTCATATATTGGAGACTGGAAAGATATTGAAGTCAAGTTGAGATGTCGATGGAGGTGAGGAGTATGAAGAGATTTTAGTAAGCTTGATTGTACATTGATGAGAAGGGAAGTGAGGCAAATTTATGTAGCTATTTAATTCTGACTCATCATTTAATGATATATATATATATATATAGGATGCTGTACTCTCTACCCATCTTTAATTGCTTCTCTTTTCACAGATAGGTTTCTTTATCACAGTTGATGGAAAATTGAAATTCAAGTGGATCTTGAAGAGGGAAACACAAGGTAAATATAATGTAAAGATAAATATATAAAAGGTCTCGTTAGGTTTCACTTTGAAGTAAGAAGCAAATCACCTGCTTTATGGGCAAGATTATTAATATTTGAGCATGTTTCTTGGTCTCTGCTGAGTGCTGACAAAATGGAAATATTTTAAATGCGTTCAATGTTTTTCAAAAAAAAGAAAATCATTTTGGTGATCGTTGTTTGGCTCTTTGGATGATGAGTTGAAGGTGGGGATAAGCTATTGGATGTTTGGCTCCAAGGAGGAGGATATTGTGAAACCAGTTGCTTGATGGATTTGTCTTGCAAGTGCAAGAAAAGGTAT